>Ga0207676_10001124_pt1 | contig 20280 bp, 20 predicted proteins | sample KBSSwiS72_FD_184307 | JGI IMG/M metagenome (GOLD analysis project Ga0207676, IMG submission 184307) | Switchgrass rhizosphere microbial communities from Kellogg Biological Station, Michigan, USA - KBS Switchgrass S7-2 (SPAdes) (version 2) | ecosystem: Host-associated > Plants > Roots >...
GCCTTCGTCTTCGACAGTGAAACTCGCTTCTTTCGATGAGAGTTCCGCAGTGATCTTGAGCAACTTGCTAGGATCGTTCTTGTTGCCGTGTTTGACTGCGTTCACAAACGCTTCGTCCAGGGCGACGAAGAGATTTGAGCGTTCGGGTCGAATCAATCCAAGCTTTGAAACGCGTTCCTGAAGATATTCGAGCACACCGTTCATCAGGGCGAGGTCGCTGGGAAGTTCAAACTCGATCTTCTCGTGAACGTGCGAAAGCAGGCTCGGATCGTCTACGTAGCGGAGTTTGTGAGAGAGGGTCTGTTCGACGATTTCACGCAGTTCGTCGCGGTTGTAAGGCAGCCTGAGATAGTTCGCGGCGCCCATTTTGAAAGCCCTGACTTCGTCGTCCGCAAGATCGCTGATGATGAGATCGAAGCTGTCGAGGTCATGACGCCGGATTGCGTTTTCGCGTCCTCCAGTCACGACTACTTGATGACCGAGGCCTGTGAGTGCCTCTTCGAGAACACGCAACTCATCGTTATTATCCACGATGAGAATCCGGCGTTTTTCCATCAAGCTCCAATCTATTCGGGCGTTCAGAGGAGAGATGACTATCGTTGGCTGTACGAAAATCTATCGCCACGCGTTCGAAATATATCACGTACGGCTTTATCCTGATAATCTTGGAAATCCTGTAATCCTGTCCCAGTAAATGGCGAAAAACGGAACGCTCCAAACATTTCTAGAATACGCCGCTGCCCGGTCCGTCCTTACGACGCTTGGTCTTTTGCCCGCGCCACTAGCTTATGGCGTAGGTAAGACAATCGGCGGTATGGCTTATCTCCTCGCGGGCGATCTGCGCCGCACGGGCGCTACCAATCTTCGCCTCGCATTTCCGGAAAAGTCTGACGAAGAGCGGGCTCAACTACTACGCGAAACTTTCGACAATCTGGGACGTCTGATGGGCTTTTTCAGTCAGATGTCCTCGAGATCTCGGGAAGAACTGAAGCAACTCATCGAAGTACGCGGCCTGGAAAATCTCGAAGCGGCCAAAGCAATTCATGGTCAGAAGCTGGTTCATTACACCGGCCATCTCGGCGCCTGGGAACTGACCAGCTTTGGACTTTCATTACTTGGACATCCTTTCGCTTTTCTCGTGCGCAGAATCGACAATCCTCGCATCGAGCAACTCGTCGATCGCGTCAGAACAAAATTCGGTAACGAGACTGTCGACAAACTCTCCGCTGCGCGGTCAATGTTGAAGATTCTGCGCTCCGGGGAAAAGTCGCTCGGCCTGTTGACGGATTTGAACACGCTCGACGAGGAAGCCATTTTCGTCGATTTCTTCGGTGTTCCCGCAGCCACCACTTTCATCGTCGCCAAACTCGCTTTGCGAACAAACACGCCGATTCTTCCCATCTTTGCGCCGTGGAGTGAGGAAAAAGGAAAGTACCTTCTCATCATCGAACCGCTGATTCCAATTGAATCGACCGGCGACGAAGAGGCGGACGTCAGGCGCGTGACAATCGAGATCACGCGCCGCATCGAGAACCGGATCCGCCAGTACCCCGGACAGTGGCTCTGGATCCACAAACGCTGGAAAACACGGCCCCCCGGCGAGCCGAAGATCTACTAGCCACGGTTTCGCGGATGGACGCAGGTGGGCCTATACTCCTCACGTTCATGCAAGCTTCTGTCGAACAAAGTTTTTCACAAACGCGCGTGGAGCGCGCCTATGAGTTCGCTGACCTCTCCGATTACTCCTTTAAAGATCGTCTGCTCATTCGCGCCGCCGATTTGGCTTTTTACTTTCTCATCAATCTCATTGGACGAACAGCGCGTTTCGAAGTTATTGGTTGGGAAAATCACGAGGAAGCAGAGAAGAACGGCGGCCTGCCGATTTACGTCTTTTGGCACGATCGCATTTTCCTGACGACTTACTGGTGGCGGAAACGACGGATTGTCGTGATGACGTCGCGCAGTTTCGATGGTGAGTACATCGCCCGGTTCATTCAACGTTTTGGCTATGGCGCGGTGCGTGGCTCGAGCACGCGCGGCGGCGTCGGAGCAGTGGTGGAAATGGCGCGTTTGATGCGAGCCGGTTGTACCACGGCATTCACAATCGATGGTCCGAAAGGTCCACGCTACGTCGCGAAAATGGGCGCCGTGCTGTTGGCGAAGAAGTCAGGCCAGCCGATCGTTCCGGTAACGATGGCGCTGCAGCGTTACTGGATGACGCCGAGTTGGGATTTGTTCCAGATTCCGAAGCCATTTACCCGCGCGCGCGTCTACGTCGCGCCGCCGATTTACGTCCCAGCGGACGCGGACGAAAAGGCACTTTCCGCAAAACGCGACGAACTCCAGCAAACGCTCGACCATCTAAACCGACTCTCCGAAAGTTTCCGTGTCTGAAAGGTAATGAACTAATGAAATCGATTTTTGCTTCTGTCCTGTGTCTGATGCTGGCGAGCATGACTTACGCACAGGCTCAGCTCAAGCCGCCGACTGAGTCGGCCATGGACCGCTTTCTTCGTTACGTGAAGATCGACACGCAATCGCAGGAAGATCAAACGACGACGCCCAGCACGCGCAAACAGCTCAACCTCGCGAACCTGCTTGCAAAAGAGTTGACCGCGCTGGGGGCGCAGAACGTGCGCGTCAGTGAGTTTGGAATTGTTTACGCAATGGTGCCGGGGAATCTCGCCGACAATTCCAAGGTGCCCGTGATTGGCTTTATCGCCCACATGGACACGTCGCCGGCAGTTTCCGGTGAAAACGTAAACCCGATCATTCACAAGAATTACCAGGGCGGCGATATCGTGTTGCCCAACGACAAGACGCAGGCGATCACGGTCGAAAAGAATCCACTGCTCAAAGGTTTGATCGGCGACGACATCATCACCGCAGACGGAACAACGCTGCTCGGCTCGGATGACAAGTCAGGCTGCGCAGAGATCATGACGATGATCGACACCTTCCGGCAGAATCCACAGCTCAAACACGGCACAATCGCGATTGCATTCACGCCCGATGAAGAGGTTGGAGGCGGCATCGAGAAGTTTGACGTGAAAGGGTTTGGGGCCAAGTTCGCGTACACGGTGGACGGCGAAGAGCTGGGCGAGATCAGTGAGGAGACGTGGAGCGCGCGCACGGCAACGGTTACGTTTCAGGGCAAGAGCACGCATCCGGGCACGGCAAAGGGAATCATGATCAACGCGATGTACGCGATCGCGGATTATCTCGGACGCTTTCCGCATGACATGTTGCCGGAAACGACGGAAGCTCGCGTGGGTTTCGTTCATCCGTATGCGGGAGTGATCGATGTTGAGACTTCAAGCCTCAAGATCCTGCTGCGCGACTTCGACGTCAGCGGACTCGACGCGAAGGAGAAGTTGTTGCGCGACATGGTGACGCAGACGGCGGCGAAGTTTCCGGAAGTGAAGATCACGATCGACGTCAAAGAGAACTATAAAAACATGAAGGAAGTGCTCAAGAATTATCCGGAGCTGACGAATAATGCGATGGAAGCGGCAAAGCGCGCGGGGTTGAAGCCGTTTTTGAAACCGATCCGCGGCGGCACTGATGGATCGAATCTGACGTTCCGCGGATTGCCGACGCCAAACTTGTTCACGGGCGGCACAAACTTCCACGGGAAGCTGGAGTTCAACTCACGACGCGGATTGGAGAAGTCTACGGAGACGCTGGTCAACCTCGTTCAGATCTTCGCGGAAAAGAGTTAAGACGGATTACAAGGATGAACACCGGATATGTAGCGTTCATTGGGCGGCCGAATGCCGGTAAGTCGACGTTGCTCAATCGACTGGTGGGCCAGAAGATCGCTGCGGTCTCCGACAAACCACAAACGACCCGATTCAAGATTCAGGGAATCATCACTCGGCCCGAGGGCCAGGTGGTGTTTGTTGATACGCCGGGCGTGCATCAGCCGGGTTATGAACTCAATCGCCGCATGATGGCCGCGGTCCAGGACGCGTTGATGGGCGTCGATCTCCTGTGCCTGATTCGTGATGCTTCAGTCTCGACCGGCAACGGTGATCGCTTTGTTCTCGATCTCGTCAAGCGTTCTGAAAAGCCGGCGCTGCTGTTGTTGAATAAGATCGACAAGCTCGAAGACAAATCCAAGTTGTTGCCGCTGATCGACTGGTACCGGAAGGAATATGAGTGGCGCGAGGTAATTCCGATCTCCGCGCTGAAAGAGCAAATGACTGACGTCGTGGTCGAAAACTGTTTGCGTCACCTGCCGGAAGGTGAGCCGATCTTTTCGGAAGATGAGTTGACGGATCAAACGTTGCGCGTGCTCGTTTCTGAGATTGTGCGCGAGAAAGTTTTGCACGTCACTGGCGATGAGATTCCTTACGTTACCGCCGTTGTTACGGAACGTTACGAAGAAGTCCGCGAGGATTTCGCCCGCATCAACTGCGTTATCGTGGTCGAGCGCAACACGCAAAAGAAAATCATCATCGGTAAGGGCGCGAGCCGCCTGAAAGAGATCGGCATTCGCGCGCGCCGAGAGATCGAAGCGCTGTTGGGCCATCGCTGTCACCTCGAGTTGTTTGTGAAAGTGGAAGAAGACTGGCGCAACCGCGAACAACTGCTCGATGAATATGGGCTGAGTGGGAATTGAGCACCGCAAAAGAACAGCCACGCTGCTATTACGCGCTTGACGTCGACCTTGAACCACAGGCCGGCGAAGCAGTCGAGTACGCGTTGATGGAAGCGGGCGCGCTCGGAACTGAAAACAACAATCAAACTGTGACCGGTTATTTCGTGGAGACGCCGAACCGCGAGCGTGTTCGCGCAGAACTTTTCGAAGCGCTGCGCATTTACGAACTGCCGTCGTCGTCCGTGCGCGACATGAACCTTCGCGAAGTTGCCGACCGCGATTGGCTCGAAGAGTGGAAACAAAGCTGGCAGCCCGTTGAGATCGGGCGTTTCGTGATCGCCCCACCGTGGTCCAAGCTTGACGATCGACCGGACCGTTTGATCATCCGCATCGAACCGGGAATGGCTTTTGGTACCGGCACTCACGAAACGACACTTCTCTGCCTCGACGCGATTCAAAAACATTTTTCCGGCAGCAGTTTTCTTGACGTTGGTACCGGCACTGGCATTCTCGCGATTGCGGCGGCGAAACTGTTTCCGGACGCGCGTGTTGAGGCTTGCGATACTGACGAAGCCGCGATTGCGATCGCGCGCGAGAATGCGACGGCAAACGACGTCGCAACTATCGAGTTTCACGTTGGTTCGATCGACGAGTCGACGGCCTCGGCAGATCTCGTTTGTGCAAACCTCACCGCTGACGTGATCAATCAAATGCTGCCGGCGCTGGTGAGTTTGAGTTGCGGCAAGCTGATACTTTCCGGAATTCTGGAAACGCAACTCGAGCTGGTCCAGGCCGGACTTCACGCCTGCGGCGTCGATGAGTTTGAAGTGACGCAGGACGGCGAATGGGTGGCCGTGATCGTTTAGGTCAAATGACTCGTCGAAGATTCCATGCCCCACCGAGTGCTTTCAATTTCACGAAGCAGACTGTAACGCTGGCGACCGACGAAGCTCGTCACTTGCGCGAAGTGCTGCGTTTGAAACGCGGCGACGAGGTCCACGTGTTCGACGGGCGCGGGCGTGAGTTTCGCTGCACAGTCGTGAAAGCGATGCGCGAGACGTCGGAACTTCAGATCCAGGCGGAGATCGAGCCTGCAAAACCTGAATCACAGTTGCAGTTAAATTTGTGCGTCGCACTGTTGAAGGGCGAGAAGTTTGATCTGGTCGTGCAGAAAGCGACGGAGCTTGGCGTTCAGAAAGTGACGCCGCTAATCACGCGCTACGCTGACATTCACTTGCGCGACGAGTCAGACGCGGCGAAGCGCGTGGCGCGTTGGCAGCGGATCGCGATCGAGGCCGCAAAGCAGTCAGGACGAGCGGTTGTGCCGGAAATCAGTCTGCCGGTCGCGTTTGCATCGCTGACTGATAAAGAAGGTGCAGACGGGTTGGTCCTGATGTTTTCCGAACGTGACGGCGCAGGTTTCGAAAGCTTGCCGGCGACGCAAACGATGAAGGTCCTCGTCGGGTCAGAGGGTGGCTGGGCAGACGAGGAGATCCAAACGGCACGGGCACGGGATTTCCTTGTAATCACGCTCGGTGGCCGCGTTCTTCGCGCCGAAACCGCCGCGATTACAGTGACGGCGCTGCTGCAACACCGCTTTGGGGATCTCAAATGAAAGGCTTCTCATCCACAGATTGCACGGATTGACTATGTAATCTGTGTAATCTGTGGCTAAAATGGTGGCGTTAATCGCCGGGAACAAAGCACTCCAGGGGGTCGTTTGAAGTCTCGTAATGGCAAACACTAAAGACGGAGCAGTCGAGAACGCTCGAAAAGATCTGGCGCACCGGCTCAACATCGACGCGGGCCAGATCAAAGAACGCTCAGTGGAAGAGTCGGACTTTCCGGACATGGCGCTCGGCGCTCCCGAAGATGACGAAATGAGCGGCCAGATGATCACGCGCGGCTGGCGTATCCAGCTCGAAGCCCAGGGAAAGACCTTCGAATATCGCGCGGACAAGAACCAGCTCAGGGCCTATAAATTCAAAGGCAAGAATTACCGAGTTTAACTAAGTCCTACCGGACCGATCTGAGGTACCACCATGAACCGCAATAACTTCTTCATACACGTCGCGCTCGCTCTCGTTCTCATTCTTGTGGCCGCATTCGCAGGTCAACTGAGCAAATGGCGGAAAGAGTGGAAGGGCAACGTGGGGATCATGCCCCACGCGGAGAAGAAACAACCCGCCACGACCGAGGAGATTGCACTCACCGAAAATCGAAACTTCGGCCGTCCGGAAGTGCTGGTTAAATTCAAAAGCGGCGTCAGCAACGAAACGATCGAGAGGCTAACGGCAAGCCTGCACGATCGCGTCGAGGACCGGATCGAGAGCGCCGAGGGACTGGAAGCGATTGACGATCTCGACAACGCCGATGCGGCGAGTATCGTCGCCGAATACAGCAAGCTCCCCGAAGTCGAATACGCCGAACCAAATTTCGAGATCCAACTTGACGCCGCCGAAGGACCGCTCGTGCCGGTGTTTCCGCGCGATCCGCAGTTTGAAGATCAATGGGCGCTTGCAAATTCCGGACAAAAAGGTGGCAAGCAGGGCGCCGACATTAGCGCCACGCTCGCATGGGCCAAGACCACTGGCAGCGACAAAGTGGTAGTCGCGGTGCTCGATACGGGTGTTGACTATTCGCACGAAGATCTCGCGGCAAACATGTGGATGCGTCCCGACAACTTACCGCCATATCACGACAACGAACTCGGCACTATCGATGACGAGAATGGTTACAACGCAATCGACGGCACGCAAGATCCGATGGACGACAACGGTCATGGCACTCACTGCGCCGGCATCATCGGCGCCGAAGGTGAAAACGATGTCGGCATCGCAGGCGTGAACTGGAAAGTTCAGATCATGCCGCTGAAGTTCATGAACTCGAGTGGCTTTGGCTCGACCAAAGATGCGATCGAAGCAATCAACTACGCGATCGAACGTAAGAAAGCGGGCGTGAATGTTCGCATCATTAGCGCGAGCTGGGGTTCGACGCAAAAGTCTCAAGCGCTCGGAGAGGTTATTCGCAAGGCTTACGAAAACGACATTCTCTTCGTCGCCGCCGCGGGCAATGCGACGACCAACAACGACCGCACGCCGCACTATCCTTCGAGTTACGACGTGCCGAACGTGATCAGCGTGGCGGCGCTCGATCGTAATGATCAACTCGCGTCGTTTTCAAATTATGGTCCGAAGAGTGTCGCGATTGGCGCACCCGGCGTCGATATTCTGAGCACGTGGTTGGACAATGAGTACGAAGAGAAGTCGGGTACGTCGATGGCAACGCCGGTGGTGGCTGGTGTAGCGGCGCTCGTGGTCGCGAACAATCCGCGCATCTCGGTTGACGATCTTCGGAAGCGATTAATGGACTCAACCGATCCGATCGTGGCGTTGAAAGGCAAGACCGTTACCGGTGGAAGAATCAACGCCGCGAAAGCACTGGAATAAAAATCTGTGTTATCCGTGCCTAAGGATTGGTGAGCTTCTTTTTACCCTCGAGGGCTTCTTTATAAGCACCGCCGCGGATGTCGCCGAGTTTGATTGCCTCATCAAACTCCTTCACCGCCTCGGCAGTGTTTTCCAAAAACGCATTGATCCGTCCCATAGATTCGTGCGCGCGCGACATGATGGCCTTATCAGTCTCCGGTGATGAGGCCGCCACCGCCAGACGATATTGGCCCAGCGCGCGATTCAGTCGTTCCGCTTGTACCTGCTCGTCAGTCGCATCCATCGCCGCCAAACTCGCAGTCCGGCCCAACGCAAAAAAGATACGCGGCTCGCGCGGGTATTCCTTCAACATTTCACGTAAGCGACTCTCAGCTTCGTTGTAGTCCTTGTTTCGCAGCGTGTCTTCAATCTGCGAAAGGTCGCGCACCAGCGCCGACTCACGCGGGTTGCTCTCTTCGAAATTAGCTTCCTGCGAACGTCGGGCGGCTGTTCGTGCTTCGCGCGCCGCAGTCGCACGTTGCACTGCTTCCGCATACTCCGACGGGCGTTTCGCTTCGCGTACCGGATCGAACGACGAAATCATGTCAGGAAAGAAATTCGCGAGATCGAACCCCGCATCCTCGATCCCTTTCAACTGCTCAGCAAAATAAAATGAAAGCACGGCGCCCTTCTCATACTCTTCAGCCAAACGCGCCACGGTTTCGTCTTGAACCGCTTTGATTTCCGCTTGTGCTGTTTTGCCGATCGTTGCCTTGTCGGCTTCAGTCTTCGCGGCCGCCAGTCGCGCTCGCGCGTCGCGCGAAATCGATTCGACTCGTCTCAATTCTTCGTAACGCGCGTCAGCAGCTGTAACAAGCGATCGACTCACGTTCAAAAACACATCGGGGCTAACCTGCGCTCCCGCTTTCTGTCGTTCGTTTAAGATCTGCTTCACTTGTTCGCGTTTGAGTGCAATATCTTTATTGAACCTCAGCACCAGCGCGTCGATGACGTATTGAAGATAAGCGCGGCGCAACTCAGACGACGTTGGATCCGTTCCTTCGGGAACGACGGCGTAATAGTCGTCGCCGATAACACGGAAGTTGATTGTGCCACGCGGCGCGAGCAGATCCGGCAGGATAAAGAACCGCCGATCCTTTTGCCGGAACGTGTAAGCCTTTTGTTTGTTGTCTTTCTTGTTACCCGGATTCTTAACTTCGACACGCTCCGAGGAAGAAGTCATCGGACGCGTGTGAAGATAAGTGAGCAACGATCGGACCATCTCGGTGGTCGGTCCACGCAAACGATCACCTTCAGCCTGGTACGCGCGCACGTATTCAACCATGTGATCGTCGATTCCGGAGCGACGATGAAATTCCTGGACCAGCGGCGCGAAATCGAGCACGTCGAGTAGTCCGGCAGGCAGATCGTCAGAACGCGCCGGCGCTTCAAAACCCGGCGCCGATCCGAGCGCCAGCGCCAGCGAAACATAACGCGCCGCTTGATCGGCAGGTGTGGCGGGCGCGGGCAGCTTATTTCGGTCGTAGAAGTTTTTTAGACGAGCACGGAGATCCGGATCGAGATTGGCGAGGTCCTTGCGCAACTTCACGCGAAACACGGACGGCGCGCGGCCCGGAGGCGTCGGGTCGAAACCCGCGACGTCGAGCGCTGCCATCACCAGGATCAGTCGGGGATCGGCTTGAAAATCAACGCCGTATTCAGAAACTTCGAAAGTAGCTCCCTGTCGTTGCTGCACTGTTTGCGCACAAACAGCGCCGGCAGACAGAACTGTAATAAGGAGGATCAATAAGTATTGCTTCAATCCGTGTTGCTCCGTGTAAGTATGTGGCCTTTTCTACTCCGATAAGCGCGCAGCGCCCGCAATGTTAGCGGATAAGCCAGAAGCGAACAAACCACCGACAGCGCCATGCCGCCCACTGAGAAGGGCCAAACGATGTTCCAGCTCTGCACAAAAAGCTGGCGGTAATAGTCACCCGAGAAGATCCGGGGATTCTTCAGGAGTTCGAGGCCCGCGTCTGGGATGCGCAAAGGCTCGCCAAGGATGAATGCGCCGACGGCATAAGAAGCAATAATTATCGGCACCAGAGTCAGGAAAGGATTGTTGATGAATGTCCCGGTGTAGATGGCGATTTTGTTGAAGCGAAACAGGAAAGCGATCGCCGTCGCCAAAAGCGTGTGCAGGCCGAGGAATGGCGAGAAGGCGATGAAAACGCCGATCGAAAAAGCAAGCGCCGTCCGCTCCGGTGGATCGTCGATCGCGAGCAGACGGCGAAAGGCAGCACGGAACATCCGTGTTAATCCGTGAAATCCGTGGCTTAACTGTTAAAGCTCTTGAGCGCTTCCGCTTCGTTATCGTAAGAATCGAAAACCGTCAGCAGCTTAGTTATCACCAGCAAATTTTGAATACGATCCGTTAGATTCAGCAACTTCAGTTGACCACCGTGACGAGTAAGCGTGGTGTAGTTGGCAATCAACTCGCCGATACCACTCGAGTCGATGTACTTGACTCCCGCGAGATTCAGGAGAACTTTATTCTTGCCTCCATCAGCCAATTTCCTGATGGAGTCGCGCAAGGCAACACTGCTGTCACCAATTCGCACCTCACCACTCAGGTCGAGCACGGTGACGTCTCCCGCTTGTCGTTCTTTCACATCTAGCTCAGCCATCTCTTTCTCCGTTCTTATTTGAAGCTGTTCAGGGCCTCGGCTTCGCTTTCGTAAACGTCAAAGACTGTCAGGAGTTTCGTGATCGTCAGTAGATCCTGAAGTTTTTGTGTGAGATTGAGCAGTTTGAGCTGTCCGCCATCTTTGCCGATAGCGGTGTAACTGGAAACAAGCTCGCCAATGCCACTCGAATCAATGTAACCCACACCGGCGAGGTTCAGCAGAATGCGCTTCTTGCCTTCTTCGAGCAAACGTCGAATGGCGGTGCGCAGTGCCACGCTACCTTCACCGATAGTTATCTTTCCACTCATGTCAAGAACGGTCACATCTCCGGCTTGACGTTCGTTGATATTCAACTCAGCCATTTCAGAAATCTCCTTTATGCAATTGCGAATTAACGTCGCTTGAGCATGCGCACCGTTGTCCCCCCGCCGGGTCGTATAGACCAGTCGACTTCGTCCATAAAACTGCGCATGAAAAAGATGCCTCGTCCGGAGGCTTTTAAGATGTTTTCTTGTGCTGTTGGATCTGGGACTTCTTCCGGATTGAAGCCTGGCCCCTGGTCGTGCACGCTGATTTCAACGGCGTCAGGTAAGCTTTTCAAAATTATATCTACGGTTTTGTCCTCATCCTGACGGTTACCATGGAGTACTGCGTTCGTGACTGCCTCGCGCACGGCCATATCGATACCAAACGCAGCGTCATCACCGATGCCTGAACGGCCAACAAAATCAGCGACCGCGGCGGCCGCGGCAGCAACCGTGTCAATGCGGCTGGGCAAACTAAGCTCGGTAGTCTCTACGGTCACATCAGGCACTTTTCAGGAGTTCGACGGTGTAACATGCTGGATGTGACGATGTCAAGAATCGGGCACTTTTTCAGACGAGGAAACCCAGACTCTTCAGCGCGCGATCGAGGTCGTCAAGATTTAGCGGCTTGGAAAGGTAGTGATTACAACCGTTTTCGAACGCGGCCTCTTCCATACCGTAAACGTCGTAGGCGGTGATGGCGACGATGGGAACGTGTTCTCCGCGTTCCTCGAGGCTGCGGAAATTCTTAATCGTCTCCAAACCATCGAGCACCGGCATGTTGAGGTCGATGACCATCAAACTCGGATGGTATTTTCGCGCCAATTCAAGTGCTTGCAGGCCGTCTTCGGCTTCTAAAACCTTGTAGCCTTTCAATTCGAACGCTCGCTTGAGCATAATGCGAGTGTCTTTTGAATCTTCAGCGACCAGCACGGTCGGATAAAGTATTGCAGACGCCACACTCGACATCGGTACCATAATGCCTACCGTTTCCTTGAATTTTTTTGGGGGAAATCCCGATCTGAGGGAAATTGGGGGTCGGGATGCCGTAACTTATATCACACCCGGATTCCTATGTCTCTTAGCGCACACAAAAATGAAATCATGAGACTTACGCCAGCGAGACGTATCGATGGTCAATTGCGATTACCGGGGGATAAGTCGATATCTCATCGTGCGGCGCTCATTGCGGCGCTGGCGTCGGGCCCTTCCGACATCTCAAACTTCTCCACCGCGCGCGACTGCGCCTCGACCGTTTCCTGTCTTCAGGAACTTGGCGTTTCCATTGAACAAAAGGGGGAGAAGCTCGTTTTCGCGGGCGCTCGAAAACTCACAGCGCCGCGCCGTCCACTCGATTGCGGTAACAGCGGTTCCACGTTGCGAATACTCGCGGGTGTTCTGGCCGGTCATGATTTCACTGCGGAACTAACCGGCGACGACTCACTCAGCTCGCGGCCAATGCGACGCATTATCGAACCGCTAGAGCTGATGGGCGCCAGGATCGACGCTACCGACGGCAAAGCGCCCCTTAAAATTCACGGCTCGGCCAAACTGAAACCGATTACTTACAAACTTCCAGTCGCAAGCGCCCAGGTGAAGTCGGCAATCCTGTTTGCCGGACTGAATGCTACGGGCCGCACCACCGTCATCGAAACTACTGCGTCACGCGATCACACCGAACGACTCTTCAACGGATTCGGCGTGCCCGTCACTACCAACACAGATCTCTCAATCACCCTCGACGGCCCGGCACGTTTCACCGGCGGCGCCATCACGATTCCCGGCGACGTCTCATCAGCAGCTTATTTCGTCGCCGCGGCAATGTTGCTCAGTGGATCTAAACTAACGATCGAAGGCGTCGGTTTGAATCCGACCCGCGCGGCCTTTCTTTCGGTGCTCACGTCCTGGGGCGCTGAAGTCTTGACCACTGATCTGCAAACAGAGCGCCACGAACCATTCGGAACGATCATCGTCCGCGGCGGCATCAATAAACTTGCAGATGAAACGGAACGAACGCTAAGCCGCGCGCTGATTCCATCGTTGATTGATGAACTGCCGTTGCTCGCGGTCGTCGGCTCGCAGATCTCCGGCGGCATCCGCATCACAGACGCGGCTGAGTTGAGACTGAAAGAGAGCGATCGGCTTGCTGCTACAGCCGAGAATCTCCGCGCGATGGGAGCGGAAGTTGAAGAGTTTGACGATGGTCTCTCAGTTTCCGGACCGACGCGGTTGCACGGCGCACTGATCGATTCGCGTGGCGATCATCGAATCGCGATGGCCTTCGCCGTCGCGGCCCTGATCGCAAACGGTGAAACGCACATCGACGGCTCGGAATGCGTGGGAATCTCGTTTCCCGAATTCTTTCCGTTGCTTGAATCGCTCGCCAAACGATGAACAAACCAATCGTCATCACCGGTTTTATGGGCTGTGGTAAAAGCAAAATCGCCCGAGCGCTGGCGCGACGCCGCGATTTGTTGATGGTCGACCTTGACGAAAACATCACCGCGCGTCACGGCCGAACTCCTGCACAATTGATCACGGACGCAGGTGAACGCGCGTTTCGCGCGATCGAATCTGACGCTTTACGCGAAGTATTGAAGGCCGGTCATGCCGGCGTGATTGCGCTTGGTGGCGGCGCTTGGATCGAGCAAGTAAATCGCGAGCTTGTCGACCAGTACGGTTGCATCAGTATCTGGCTGGATGTTCCGTTTGAAGTTTGTTGGTCCAGGATCGAAACGGCGGACGAAGATCGTCCACTAGGAAGAACACGTGAGGAAGCTGCAGCGCGCTACGAACGTCGCAAACCCGTTTATCAGCTCGCTACCATTCACGTTCGTATCCTGGGTGATGAAGATCTCGAAGACGTGATTTCACGCATTGAGTCCGCACTAAATAAATAAGCCACGGATTTCACGGATCAATCCGTGTAATCCGTGGCTTACTCCCCCCTCAGAATTTGTACTTCAAAGCAAACTGCATCTGTCTCGACGATCCGGAGTCGCCCGTCGGGAAGCGTGTATTGGTGATCACGCCAAAGGAGGTGCTACCAACCTGCGCCGTTCGTCCGGGTTGTCCGAAGTTCGCGTGATTAAAGATGTCAAAGACTTCCCAGCGAAACTCGATCATCTGGTTTTCCTTGATCTTCGTCCGTTTAATCAGCGACAAGTCGCTGTTGTGGAAGGTTGGTCCAATCAAAACGTTTCGTCCCATGCTGCCAAAATGGTAGATGCTCTTGCCATTTATAAACTGCACGGGCAGCACGACGGTCGAGCCTGTCGGGCATGAACCGCCGGGCCGTGGATCGCAAACGAGATTTGGAAACCACTGCACGCCGATTCCACTGGCCGCCGCCGTCGGTGAGATCGGAATCGCGCCGTTAACGTCCGGCCGCAGAGTAGCGAGTCCCGTCAACGAGTTTGCGTTCGCAGCGGGTATGTTGGCGCCGATTGCTCCGGCATTACCTGCCAGCAACGTCACCGGATTTCCGCTCTGCGACTGCTCGATGAACGAGAGCTGCCATCCTTCTTTGAGTTGGTTGCCTTTGAACGGCAGTTCGTAGAGCCCGCTGATCACGAATCGATGACGCGCATCGAAGTCTGACAAGCCGCGATCGCCGCGCAGGTTATAGCTGTCTTGCACGGTCACGCCTTGGGAGCTTTGCGAGTTGTAGTCAATCGATTTCGAGAAGGTGTAAGACGCATTGAACTGCAGCCCACGAGCCATCCGCTTGTTGGCGGTGACCCAAAGAGCGTTGTAGTTCGAGTTGCTTGTTCCTTCACGGAAGGTGATGTTCAAGAGCGGCACGCCCGGAGCGATGGGGCTGTTTGGTGACAGCGCCGGGAACGGACGTACGGGATTCAGCGCTGCATTCAGGAACGTTTGATTCAGGTTCCGAGTGATGCGCAAATTCGTTCCCTTCGATCCGTAGTAACCCACAGTGACCGCCAAGCCTGGCCTGACTTCACGCTGCACGTTCAAGTTCCACGACTGGATGTAACCGTTGTCGAATTCCGGATCGGAAGAACTCGGCGAAACTGTTGAACCCGGCGCCGCGTGACCCGGGTCGGTTGCGTTGAAGAGTTGCGTCGTCGCATTCGCCGGCAATGCCACGGAGGTCGCAAACGGCGGGTTCGCCGCATTGCCGGTTACGAGGTTCGTTACTGGCTGGTCAGCGAGAATGGCATAAGCGCCGCGGATCGACGTCTTTCCATCCTTGAAAGGATCCCAGGCAAAACCGAGGCGAGGTTGAAGATTTTGCGCGTTGGTGTGATAGACCGGCGCGATGCCGTGATTTACCTGGACCAGCGAGTTGATTTCCGGTACAAAATCGGCGAAGCGGTCGTACCGTTCTGTCGGCGACATCAACCAGTCGTAACGGAAACCCAGCTCAAAGGTGAGATTGGGGCGCAGCTTGTAGTTGTCCTGAACGAAGAAGCCCAGCGCGCCCTGTGCGATCGCCGAGGAAACGTCGCCGAGCGTGACCGTGAAAGTATTCGCAGTGCCGGCGAGAAACGCCGCCATATTTGCGAACCCGAAGTTTCCGGTGTCTTTGCCGGTGTTGTTGTTGTAAAAGCGCCGTAATTCACCGCCAAACCTGAAGGAGTGGTTACCGCGCAGATAGCTCAGCGTGTCGGACACTACGTACGTTGTGTCTGAACGTCCTTGCGGGAAACCGGCTGGTCCACCGAAATTAAGTCCCGATCCACCGATGGCCATCTGCGGTAATCCGATCGGCTCATTCACGCCGTTCTTGATCCCGAAGTCGAGCGGATTAAGTTGGGCGTTCGGAGTGAAAGCGATGTGGATACGGTTGAAACCAAACCGTGCTTCGTTAACCACAGCGGAACCGAAGGTGTGTGTTTCGTTCAGCGTGAATATCTGCCGGCGAGATTGTCGCGTGTCGCCAAAACCCGGGACTGAGTTGCCCTGTAGCGTCGGCTCACCGCGTTCATCACGTTGAAGTGCGTAGTAACCATGTATTCGATCGTTAATGCCGATATTGTGGCTAACGTCGAGGGTTCCTTGATCGATATTGACCGGCGCCGTAGCTGCACCAGCGAATCCATTCGCACCAACATTCGGTAGTGGAAGCAATGGCAGGAGCTGTTTTATGACTGGATCGGTGACCGCCGCGCGTTGCGCGAGGGTGGGAACAGTCACACCGGAAATTGTCAGACCCTGTCGTTGACGCAGGCCTTCGTAGCTGAAAAAGAAGAACGTCTTGTTCTTGCCATTGTAGCCAATCGATGGGCCACCCTCATGGAAACGCGGCAGGCTGAGAGGTCCACCGACGTTGAATCCAAACTGATTTCGTTTAAACGGGGCGGGATCGGTTGTGCGGTCGAAAAAATTGCGAGCGTCGAAATAGTCGTTGCGGAGAAACTCGAAAAGTTCACCGTGATAGTCGTTCGCCCCCGAACGAGTAGCGATGTTCACGATCGCGCCGGAGTTGCGGCCATACTCGGCACTGAAGGTTGAGTTGTCAGCCTTGAACTCCTGCACCGTGTTGATTGACGGCTGGAACGTGATCTGGTTTTGGACCATGTCGTTGAGGTTGATGCCGTTAATCATGAAATTGACGGTGTCCTCGCGATTGCCGGCGGTGTTAATGGCAAACGAACCCTGCCCGCGCAGCGGCGCCGTGAGAAATCCGTTTTGAGGCGGCGTCACCGAACCGGGAATCAACAGTCCGAGGTCGACGAAGTGACGGCCGTTTAGCGGAATTTCCTGCACCGTGCGCTGGTTGATGACCGTACCGACCGACGTGGTCGCAGTCTCAATCACTGGCACGTCTGAAGAAACCAGCACCTGTTCGGTGATGGCGCCGACGTCTAACTGAAAATTCTGAACCGCGGTTTTGGCGACTTCGAGAGTCACCTGATCAGCGACCCCGGTCTTAAAACCCTGGAGTCGTACCTCGACGGTGTAGACACCGACAGGTAAGGCGGCCATCTGATAATTACCTTCACTATCTGTTTGGACTGTGCGCTCCGCGGACGTGCTTTTGTTTTTGATGACCACGGTCGCATTCGGCAGCACCGCTCCTTTGGCATCGGTGACACTGCCCTGGAGCGTGGCGGTTGATTGGGCCAATGCTGGGGAAGTCGCAAGGAGAGCGGCTACTACCAACAGCAACGGAACGAAGGGAACTAACCTTTTGCTCAGCATGAATACCTCCTAGTGGCTGGCCAAGCGCCGGCTTTATTTAGTTGTAGGAAAAAGGGAAACCTCTCTAAGCAATGAGGGTGCCGTAAGAGAGTGCCCCGCACTGTGAGTTTTCCCTAGGAAATTCACGTGACGTAAAGACTGTGATCCAAAAACCCCAAGGAGCCATCCGAAAACGCAGGACAGGGTTGTAGGGGCGGCCACGGATCGCCGCCCGACGATTCCTACCAGCGCAGCAGAAACGCCTTCAGCGTCTCGTACATTTCGTCGAAGGATTCTGCACAAAACAGGAACGCTTGAAAGTGAGTTGGATCGTAAACGTGGTCTGCTGCTGCTTCGATATCGAGTGGCCGCAGTTCGGCCTTGTGCATCTCGGCCAGTTCTCCTGCTGACGACAGCAGACCCGTGCCGTACGCCTTTATCTCACCGTTTTCACGCAGCACTCCGAATTCGATCGTGAACCAGTAGACGCGGGCCAGCCGATCGAGTTCGCTGGTTGAAGTGGTACGCCGCACTGCTTCGCCGAACAGTCGATTCAGTTCCGCCAGGCGTTTGCTCGCCAGCGTCACCGCGTGGCCAATGATTTCGTGAGCGACGTCGGGCTCGGGTGTGTACAGCGGCGTCGAGTGGTGACGGATGTACTGCGTCGAGAGAAATACGCCTTGGGCCAGCGACTCGAGAAACACGCGCGGTTCAACCAACCCCGCGACAGGCTCGAGTCGAAAACCACTGATGGCTTCCACCTTCTGACTCACTTCGTCGAGTTGCGGGATGCGATCCGCATCGAAAGCCAGGCGATCGAGACAGTCGCGATACTCGGCGCAGGCGTGGTCGCGGTGCGCTGGTCCAAGTGCTTCCCAGATTGTGCGCCAAACGCCATGCTCCTGCTCGGTATAAGGAGCCGCGGGAATAGGTGCGCCCGGCTGATAGGTCATCGCGATTTGGGCGATGGCGTTGCGGCGTGCGCGATACTCCTTGTCTCTAAAGCCGGGATGGTCGGGATCGAGCCTCACAATCGAATTGCGATCCGCGGTTTCGTTGTCGCCGTTTGCCGTGACCAGGCGCATGTCAACGTGGTCGAGCAGTGGAGTTTGGGGTTCGGTTGCTGTGATCATGGTAGTGGACCTCAAATAAAAAAACCGGCCACCAATCCTCCAGGATTGATGGCCGGTTTCGGAAACTTGTCTTAAGTGCTACATCCGCGTCGCACGCCGACAGCCCATCGCCAGACCGTCCCTCCCAGAGGAGAGCGGGCCGTAATAGTAATAATAGCGATTTAGGCTATGGCTCATGACGTCGGCGGCATTATAGGACACGGATCTGCACAGATCAAGAAAGATTTTGGCTTAGAACTTTAAGGATTGCCGCGAGTCGAAGAAGTCGGCCCAGGCGTCGCCCTTCTTTTTCAGCAGTTCGGGTACATTCGTGATCGTGAAATCCTGGATCTTTACGCCCTTCTCGACCTGCTTCCAGGTCAACGGCATCGACACCGGCGCCTTCGGTTTGGCGCGCGCCGTGAACACAGCCGCCAAACTCTTGCCGCGTGCGTTCTGCATCCAGTCGACGTAAACCTGTGTGCTCTTTCGCTTCGCAATCGTTCGCTCGACCGTCGCAATCCTGGGCGCGCGTTGCGCGACTTCGCTCGCGAATAGCCGCGCAAACTCCGCCACCTTGTCGTACTCGTTCGTCGGTTTGAGCGGCACGTAAATGTGAATGCCTGACGATCCCGACGTTTTTGGAAAGGCCTGCAACCCGATCTCATCCGCGACTTGCTTGACTACCAACGCCACCTGCAACACGTTCTCCCAGGGCGCGCTTTTTGGATCGAGATCGATGGCAATCCAGTCAGGCTTATCGAGTTTTTTGACGGTCGAGTGCCACGGGTGTTGTTCGATCGTCCCCAGAGTTACGAAGTGAAGTAGCGACGCGGTCGTGGAATAAACGCCGTAGTCGAGTTCCCGGCCTTCCTGGTTGATCAGCCGTGCGGTCTTGATGAACTCGGGAGCGCTGTCGAGATCCTGTTGGAAAAACATCGGCGCTTTGATGCCGCGCGGGTAACGTTGCAGTATCGCGGGCCGGTCCTGCAAATACGGCATGATGTAATCCGCGACTTTCAGATAGTAGCTGAGCAGATCAAATTTCGTGAGTTTCTCGTCGGGCCAGTAAATACGGTCCAGGCTTGTAACTGACACCTGCTCGCGACCGATCTTTATGATTAAGTCACCTTTTGGGCGGTCCAGTTTCAGAAACTCTTCAACGTTCACAACTGTGCCCTTTTTTTGTTTCGTTCGCTTTACTGTTTCTTTTTGCATGTTAGATTTGAACCATGCGAACTACGGTTATCGGTCTAATTCTGTCCGTACTCATCACTCCCACTGCAACGGTAACCTATACTCTCGACGCCAGCCAGAGCAAATTCATGGCCCATGCGAGTCGTAGCGGCCTGTTCTGGTTCAAGGGTCATGGGCATCATCTGGCGGCGAGCGAATTCACCGGAGAAGTTCAGCTTACTCCCGATACGATCACTCCCGCATCTCTGCGTTTGGTGGTGAAGGCTGCGTCGCTGCATGAAACCGGCGCCGACTTCACTGAGCCACAAAAGCAGATCATCAACAAGGAACTAAAAGAGATCGTCTTTCATCCTGATCAGTATCCGGACATTGTGTTTCAGAGCACTAACGTAACTGCTACGAAGCAAGCAGCGGCGGGGAGTTATGAAGTCAAGATCGACGGCGATCTAACGCTGCATGGGGTCACCAAACGAATTTCGATTCCGGCAACGGTGACGCTCGACGGCGACAAGTTACGGGCGGTTGGGAAGTTCAGCATCGATCGCAATGACTACAACGTGAAGGCGACGTCGGCGTTTCACGGGTTGGTGCGGGTTGATAACGACGTGCACTTTGAATTCGATATAGTAGGCCACAGATAACACGGATTAGTAGCCGTTAGGATGATTGAGCATCCAGCGCCACGCTGACTCGATGATCACCCCGAGATCCTGAAACTGTGGTTGCCACCCGAGTTCGCGTTTGATCTTATCCGAACTCGCAATCAAAACTGCCGGATCGCCCGCGCGCCTTGGTCCGATT
>Ga0207676_10001128_pt1 | contig 20175 bp, 22 predicted proteins | sample KBSSwiS72_FD_184307 | JGI IMG/M metagenome (GOLD analysis project Ga0207676, IMG submission 184307) | Switchgrass rhizosphere microbial communities from Kellogg Biological Station, Michigan, USA - KBS Switchgrass S7-2 (SPAdes) (version 2) | ecosystem: Host-associated > Plants > Roots >...
CAGCTGTAAGACTGCCTATCGCCCTGCGAGCGCAAGCATCTCCGCCTTGCAGTTCGGTGGCGCCTTGCCTGCCCTGGCCGCGGCGGCAACCTCCTCGCGAGCGCGGGCCAAATCGGCCTGGAAGCGCGAATTCCGCATCAAAAGCCTGACATCTTCCAACGCCAGAATGCGGGCCGCGTCGACGTCGCTCTGCCAGGACTCATCGCAGATCATCCTGCTCAGCCCGAACTCGCTGCCGCGGTGAATGATGGCATCTCGACGGGCCGGATTGAGGGAGGCGAGAACAAAGGCATAAGCCCAGCCGGCAGCGGCCCGCGCCGAAGGATAGGACCCCTCCGCTTCCAGGATCTTCACATCGGTCGGCTTGCAGACCTGCGTATGATAGACTTCGAACGGAGGCCGACGGTTATACAGGCCCTTCGCGCGATAGGTCGAAGCCCTGACGTCTACGCGCATGGCGCCGAGCATGCGGTACAGAACAGGCGTTGTTTTCTCACTGATTTCCGAACCGAACGCGCAGGCGAAGGCTTGGGAGCTTGCAGCGTGGTCACGCCTGGCGTCGAATTCCGCCAGTTCGTACCGGGATGTGGATTTTAGCTTGAGGGCAGCATCGCGTGCCTTCAAATCGCCGTCCATTTCTGGCGAATTCGGTGAGGGTGGTTTGGGCAAAAACGTCGTCGCATCAGGAAGGTGGTTCGGCACCAGATAAGGCTGGCCGAGCTTGTCCAGGCTGGATGCCGGGGACGACCTCGACAGTGTAAAGCGGCCTTGCGTCGCAACCGCAATGACGACCGCTACAGCCGCAAGACCGATCCCGATTTGAAGCGGATGTTGCATGAGATTCGCTCAGCGGGAACCTGAGCAACCGCCGCCGCCAATCCTATCCGGGTTAGACCCGACGAATCTCAAGAGAAAGACGACTGGGTAACAACACTGATTGTCGCGTGGTTCGTGAAGAACGATTCCGCGCGACGAAGGCAGAGCGAGCGGGGATCGACATGATTGCCAGTCAGGCCCGGAGCCAAGTGCAGGAGTCCCACTTCTGGCAGACCTACGGACAGCAGCGCTATGCGATTCTTTTTTACGCGTTGCTGGTAACGCTGCTCATCATACCGGTGATCGCGACACTCGGGCTGCCGGCGACTGTCATCAAGATCATGCTCGCGGCGTCATTGCTCGCGGCTGTCATGCCGAACGCGACACGACGGACCCGCGCGATACTGATCATGGCGGTCTTTTTGCTTGTGATCGCGAGTTTCGTACCAGAGGGGACGCTTCATGTGAAATCCGGCCTCGTTCTCGCGCTCACCGGCATTACCGGTCTGGCCGCGGCGGCCGGAACGCTCCGGTTCATGGTGCAATCGAAAGGCGTCGATAGTGAAACCCTTTATGCGGCGCTCAGCACATATCTGCTCGCCGGCGTGTTTTTTTCACAGATCTACTGGGCGCTCGAATGCACCTGGCCCGGCAGCCTGGTGGGTCCGGACAAAACCACCCAGATCACTTCGCTCTATTATAGCTTCGTCACCCTTGCGACGCTTGGATATGGCGACTTTCTTCCCAGGACCGACATTGCGCGCGGCGTCGCCATGTTCGAGGTCATCGGAGGTCAACTGTTCCTGGCCGTGATGGTGGCGCGGCTGATTGGTCTGTTCAGCGGCCCTGGGGCAAGGGACTGACCGCCTATTCGGCTGCGCGTAATGTGCCTGCGTCGTCGGCGGTTTCGACTGGAGTCTCGAGCCATTCGCGGAAGAGCACGTATCCGACGGCCAGAAGCACCGCTCCGATGAACAGGCCGACGAGGCCGTAGGCCATTACGCCTCCGATAACACCCAACAGGATTACGGGCATCGGAACCTCGAGGCCGTGGCCGATCATCATCGGTTTAAGCACGGCGTCGCTCAGACCCCCGATGACCTCCCAAACGGTAAAGATGATAGCGACGGTCGTCGTCTTTGCTCCCCACACCCAAATGATCGCAGGCAGCGAAACGAGCACCACTGGAATCTGCAGTACGCCCAGAAACATAGCGGCGACGGACAGCAATGCAGCTCCCGGAACTCCGAAAATGAAGAAGCCGATTCCGCACAGCAGTGCTTGCACGAACGCGACCCCGATAACCCCGTTGGCCACCGAACGGACGGTCGCGCCGATAATGCTCATATAATGCTCGCCGCGCTCCGGACTGCCCGTGATGCGAGACATAATCGATAACAAATAGGCTCGGGCGCGGTCCGAATAAGCGAGGGTGATTGCCGCGAAAATGACTGCGAGCACAAGCAATAGGATCGCCATCAAGGTACCGCCTGCCTGGCCAAGTACCCATTTGCTGAAGGATGTAACCTGGGGTGCGTGCGATTTGGCGAAGGCGGGGAAGTTGTTCGAGGCTTGTGTCCACCCGTCAAAAGCCTTTTGCCCGATCAGCGGCACACTTGCGAGTGAAGCGGGAGGCGGCCGGATCTGCTCCTGTCCGCTTTGCAGCCTTTCAATCAATCCCGGAACGGAGCTCGCGGCGCCGATCGTAGCGATCCCGGTCGGCACGAGAATGAATAGCGAAAGAAAGGTTCCGATGATGATTGCGGAGAGCTTCTGGCTCATCCCCCGCCGCATCAGCCTGGCCTGGACCGGATGGAAGCAAACCGCGAGGATGATCGTCCAGACTAGCAAGCCAACGAATGGCGCGAGCAACTGCACACACAAGGCCACGAGCAGCGCCACCAGGAACAACGGCAGCAGGACTTCGACGATATTGCCGATGCTTAGTTTCATGGTCGATACCTTCGGCGCCGCGCCCCCGCAGGCCGCCTCCTGGATTGCCGCGCCCGGTTGCGGGCGCTTCGCGGCCTGAATCCTAGAACCGAGAATCTAGTTTAGTATTGGGGTTGTTCCGTAGCGACGGCTTTGGCCCGCTCATCTCGCGACGCTCTTGTTCCCAAAGAAGAACATGAGCGCCAGGCCGGCGGAGGCCGCGCAAGTCAGAAAGCTAGCGGTCTGACCGATTTCGTGGCCTCCGATCGTGATCGGAAACCAGAAGAGCAGGCGATAGAGAGCGATCGCTGCAATCGCCAGGAATATCAATCCTCCAAGTAAAGAACCGAGTTTGGACATGGGCGGGATCCTCTGTTCTGCTTCGAAAAATTATTGGTGGATCGGCGACAGGGCCTTCAATTCAGCCATCCCGCGGACGCTCTGGTTCGCCCAGGTCTGAACGACGTCGCGGAAGTCGCCGCGATTGCTGACGCTTGTGCGCCAGAGCGCTCCATTGTCTCCGACGATCTGTTGGTCGACGGCGCGGCCAAGCAGGGCGCCGGTCGTCGAGTCCCTCGCCTCGATAAACAGGGTTGCAGACCCAGCTTCGGACGAGAAACTACGGGTGCGGGCGGCCATGTTCCTGTCGGGAGCGTTGACGCGAATGTTGACGACCCCCGTCTTGACCCGAAGGACGTCCGGTCCGGGCTGCATGACGACCGCATAGCCGCCCTTCTGCCAGGCGCTGGTGAAAAGGTCCGTCGCGGCGGGCACAGCTTCATTGATCATTTTCGCGAGTTCGTCCTCGGAAATTCGTCCGCCAAGGCCCGTTGCACTGTTGTTGTAATTGCGGCGCCAGTTCTTCTCGAACGCAATCTCTGTCGGATCGATCATGACCTTGGAGTAGCCGCGAAAATCGGCGCCCGGCATGAGATAGACGAGATCGAGCTTTTTCGATTTGACCTGGACGAGCCCGTCCCACGAAGCCGGCGCCTTGGCCGCGGATGGAACGGAAACCATGAAGAGCGCGGCGCCCGCTAGCGCGCTCGTGAAAATGGCATGGCGTTTCACGCGAACGATCCTTCGTTGGACGAGGCGCTTGTTCCCGCTTTGGGGCGTGCCGAGTCCATCAGCGGAAACCCTGAGTGCCGGTATTCGGCTTTCAGTTCTCAGAAGGTGCACGCTTAATGGGATCGTCCCGCAGGGACAGGCGACGCGCGCTGCCGCGCTATCTTGAAGCTCGCAAGATCTCGATTAACCGGCCGCTGAGTAGCAAACCTCGCGCCGCCGCCAATCTCGCCTCGACAATATGCGACCGTGTCTTGCTTTCATGCTCCGAGAGGCCGCCGAGCTCCTGATCAAAGATTGCAATGAGATCCTTGAAATCGGCCTGGATCGACTGAGCGACGAACTCGGCTCCGTCCGAATTGGCCTGTTGGAACTCATCAACGGACGATGTGTACTTGTCCATCGCAGCGTGCTTTACTCTACTATAGCGGCGTCGTGGGCCGTGTGTGGCAAACCTCGATGCGCCCTGGTCTGTGCGCATCCGGGTAATCTCCAGATACGGCCGATTACCTTACATCGACCTTAACCTGTCCAAAGCGGCAAGATGCATGGGCCGACGAACGCAGAGGCGTTGAAGGCCCGCCTCCGGGGTCTGGGGAGGGCAGAGACGGGCCTTCGCGCCGGCGACCCATTAATTTTGCATTTGAATGAAGACGCACACAAGCTGCCGATAGGCCCTAGGTAGATACCGTCAGACACTGCGCAGCCGAAATCCGAGTGCTCGCTATCTGGCGCGCTACCGGATTCCCCTAATGGCCGCCCCTCCAGAGGCAGCATACCCAAGCCTCGGATGCATCCGTTGTCGAAGCGGAAGCGGGGTTCGAAGGAGGCTTTGAAAAATGGCAAGAAGTGCAATCAGCCTGTTTGTTGGCGTTACCGCACTTGCGGCCCTGAGCATGTCGCCGGCTTATGCCCAATCGCATCAGGTCCAGGGCATCGTAGTCACGAACAAGGATGGGCAACTGACGGTTAAGACGCCGTCGGGCAATCAAACCTACACCCTGCATCAAGGAGCCCGCATCCGGTCGATCTCGGGAGCTCTCGGCGGACAAAAGGAAACAGTGCCCGCCACGTCACTGATCCCTGGCCTGCCGGTAACAATGGACGTCGAAGGCAATGTCGCCACCGAGGTCGACTACAAGGCGAAAGATTACAAGACGGCGGCCCAAATCCAGGCCGGTGTCGAGGAGACGGCTCGCCGAAGCGAGGAACTCCGGACGGCTTATTCCAAGATGGGTGAATGGGACATCCGCGCCGAGCACACAATCTATTACAAGACGGGTAGCGCGGCGATGACCTCGGCTGACAAGCAGGAATTGATCACGCTCGCCGAAAAGGCTGCCGGCATGAAGGGATACGTAATCTCGGTGCTCGGATACGCCGACCCGCGCGGGAATACCAAGGCGAACCAACGCCTCAGCAACCAGCGCGCCCAGGCAGTGATCAATTACATCAAGCAGAGCGGGAAAGTCCTGCCCGGTCGCGTCCTCGGCGCTTCCGCCATGGGTGAGATGCATATCCCGGTCAACAAGCCGAGCGCTGCGGAGTTGAAGGGTGCCCGAAAGGTAACTGTGCGAGTTTTGACTAGCGCAGCACATTTGAATCGGTAATGATTCCAATCGCATCCGACAGGGGGGATGCCTGATTGACCGGCGTTGCTCAATTTGAAAGGTTTGTCTTCGTCGTCGGGGCACCGCGTTGCGGCACCACGACTCTGTCGCAATTCCTCAAGGGCCATCCGTCGATCGCCTTCCCCTTGGTGAAGGAGCCGCACTATTTCGCTCAGAATGACCTTCGCCAGCTTTCGGATGATGAGCTGAAGGCCCGCGTCGAGCGCGAGTATCTAGGCCATTTCTTCAGGCCACAGCCGGGCCAGTCGATCGGCGCCGACTGTTCCGTAACCTATCTCTATCGTCCCGAGCTGCTCGAGGCGGTACTTCGGCTATGGCCGGAGTCTCGTTTTGTTATCGCCCTGCGGGACCCCCTAACAATGCTTCCGTCATTGCATCGGCGCCTCGTCTATATCGGCGATGAGACAATCGGGAGCTTTCCCAAGGCCTGGGCGGCTGTGTCCGATCGAGCCGCTGGGCGAAAGATACCGAGCCGCTGCGCCGATCCGCGCTTCCTGCGCTACGACGAAGCAGCGCGCTTCGGTACTTACCTCGAGCGGCTTTTCTCGGTTGTCGGACGAGAACGCTGCCTGGTCGTCATCTTCGACGATCTCGCAGCCGACCCAGCGGGACAATATCAGCGGGTCATGGATTTTTGCGGTCTCGAGGCGGTGCCGCGCAGCGATTTCGGCGCTCACCGAGCGGGGAGTGGCGTCCGGCTCCGCTGGCTCCAGCGCCTGCTCAAGCGACCGCCCAAGGCTCTTCGCAACCAGCTGGCCGGGCAGCTTTACCTGCATCGAACGGCCAAGCCTGATGACCTGCCCAAACGGACGGCATTCGGCACAGTGCTTCGTGTTCGAGAAAAGCTGCTTCGTTGGAATCGAAGCGCTCTTCCGCCCGAGCCCCTCGAGCCTAAGCTGAAGCAAGAATTGCGGAAGCATCTGAAGAGTGAAATCGAGCGCGTGAGCACGCTATTGGACAGAGATCTGACGCACTGGCTGGGGGCCGACGAGCAGCGCAACCGCTAGGTCGGCTCCGCAGGATCCGGAAAGCGAGTTGCGAGGCCCGCAAGAATGAAGAGGGGCGCATCCTTGCGGGCCCCGCTGGAGGCGTCGGCGCCTGAACGAGAGAAAGGGCCGCCGTAACCTCTTGTAAGGCCACAGCGCTCAAGGGGGGAAAGACGCGGCGACCTCATGTTCGGGATACGCCGACTCGTTCGCGGTAAGAATTGGGAAAAGTCCGGAGCGGCTGTTCCGACGCGACGGTCCGTTGTTACTGGGCGATCGCGATTGCCTGGCCCGCCTGCTCTTCGAACGGAACACCGGCGAAGACTTCCTTCAACGGGCGCGTATCCGGAAGGATGTAGACCACTCCGCCATCATCCTTGACCAGCGGCGCCACCACCTTGTGGTAGAAGGCAGTCGGAACGTTGATGCACCCGAAGGTGATGCGGTTGTCGTCCGGGGTCGCCGAATTAAGCCGCTGCAGCCGATGTTCCTTCTTGTTCGCCGTGACGACCGGATGGAGCGAAATTGCGGCTCCATAATCGACCCAAAGAACGCGCTTGTGGCCGCTTGCCGGGCCCATCTTCGCAATGAATCTTCCGGCCGGGGTCGTCCGATCCTTGAGTGGGATGTTGGATAGTTCGCGGTCGCCGACACCGGGCACGGAATCGTCGCCCTTCGCCGCTCCGACCAACACCGGCGCTCTGCCCATCGATTGGCCGGCCGCGTCGAAGACGAACACTTCGGCCGCATCCTTGTCGATCACCATGAAGGGTCGTTCGCCATTATCGTGGGTGGCGATCACCCAATTCGTCAGCACGTTGGCCGCTGCGGGGAGCTGAGATCCCTCTTCCGGTCCCGCCTCGGCCTGTGCCGAAGTTCCAGATTCGGCAGCCACCGGCAACGGCTGGGCCGCGCCGGAAGAAGCCAATCCAATGCTGAGGGCGAACCAAAGCGCCGCCCGTCCGTTCATATTCAAAACCCGCTATCTCGCTTTCAATGGACTCGCGACCGCCGATACTCCGGCGGGAGCATTCACTCAAACGAACTCCACAGCAGCGAAATCAGTTCCGGGGCTTCTTTGCGGCGAGCTGTTGCTCGATGCTGTCGACGCGACCCGTCAGCTGGTCGATCCGCTGGTTAGCCTGCTGCGCCGAGCTGTTCGCAGCCTGCGCCGCGGCCGCCGCTGCCTGAGTCGCCTGCTCGTTTTGCGCGACCCTGCCCTCGAGCTGGGTGACGCGATCGTTCACCACCGCAATATGCTTATCGACATAATCCTCTGTGGCGCATGCGCTGAGGCTCAGCGTGCCAGCAACCGCCAGGCCAACGGCTGCAATGCTCTTACGCGGTAAGGGCATAACCTACTCCTCCATTTTTCGGAGCCGCCGCCAAACGGCAGGCTCGCGTCGATATTCGAATGAACATCACACAGCCGTTCTTTCGCGGCTGCGGCCGTTATCCCCGCTGCGCCAGTATTTTCATTAGGAACAATTCCTGACTTGGAGGGGGGGTTTTTACGGACATGAGGGGTTTGCCGATAGCGTTGTTTCAGGCCAGCTTTCGGAAAATCCGAACCACCAGTTCCTCAGCGATTACCATGGTTACCGCGACGAGGATCAGCCAGACCACACCGTGAACTATCCCCGTGAAATGCACGTCGTGGGAAAACAGGAGTGCCAGGGCCCACAGGATGACGAACTTGGATCCGAACAGGATCAGCCAAGCGACGAAAAACTTGGCCGACGTCCACGCCATGCCCTCCTTGCCCTTGAATAGCGCAAGGACGCGGTGCTCCACTGCGATCGTGAGTTTTAGAAGGATTTGCATCGCGACCGAAGCCAGCAGAAGCGTCGTGAAGTCCTTCACATAGACGTGTTCTGAATAGTCGTCGAAGAGCCCAAGGACGACCAGGTCGATCAACGTTCCCGTGAAGAACAGAAGGAACAGCCGTTGCCTGTCGCTCGCCAGCATGGCTTCGGCCGGCAGGAAGGTGTGCACCATCGAAGCCGCAAGCCCGCCGGCATCGTCATTTTCGGCCGGCTTGTGTGAATTGCCGGACGCGCTCTGTGTCTCCACGGTTCCCAATGACGTTCGCCTTATTGCGGTGGGTTCGTGGCCGGATCTGGCACCGTCACATAGACGACCGTGTCGCCTTCGTACTGCGGCCGATAATAGGCCCCGCCGCAGCTGTAATAATTGTAACCGGAATAAGGATAGGGCGAACATCCGCCCGGCAGAGCGTAATAGGCCGAGCCGATAGCCGCCGCGGTCATCCCGGCAACTGCGCCGATCGCGAGTCCCGCACCAAGCGGGTAGTCACCCCAGCCGTTCCAGCCGCCGTAGCCGCCGTAGCCGTTCCCGACGTTGACAGTATTCCCGACATTGATGTTGCCGTTGTTGACGCGATTGCCGCTATTGTTGATACCGCCACCGCCTTGGCCTGGTCTGCCGACGCCACCAGCGCCACCAACGCCGCCAACGCCGCCGGGACGACCAGCGCCGCCAACACCGCCGACACCGCCAGGACGACCAGCTCCGCCAACACCGCCGACACCGCCAGGACGACCAGCTCCGCCAACACCGCCGACGCCACCGACGCCGCCGGGACGACCGGCGCCGCCGACACCGCCGACACCACCAACGCCGCCACGGCCACCGACGTTGCCGCCTGGCCGGCTATAGCCGCCATTGGGCCGGCTATAGCTGCCGCCGCGGCTGAATCCTGAACCGCCGTAACCGCCCCCGCGGCCCATGCTTGTCGATCCGCCGCGACTGAAGCCGCCGCCTCCGCCGCCCCCGCGGCTGTAGCCACCACCGCCACCGCCGCCGCGACTCATGCCGCCGCCGCCGCCGCGGCCCCCGCCGCCGCCGCCGCCGCGGCCGCCGCCGCGGGCATCCGCCTCCTGGATTGTGAAAGCCGCAAGGCTCACGAAAGCGCTCAGCATCGCGATGCGATAGAGACGTTTGCGCATGTTACTCTCCCCCACCCTTGTAGGTGGCCAATTGAATGCGCTTGGCATTCGCGTCAGGGACAAAAGCGAAGTCGGCGTCGGTGAACGTCGGGTTCAGCTGCCACGTCAGGCGAGTTGTGAATGTCGGCCTCGCTGGATCGGTCCGGTCGACGATCACAAGCTTGCGGGGAACCGGCTGATCACCTTGCTGGATCCAGACCTCCCAATCGACGTTTGCTTCGCGGAATGCGTAATGTTCGGTTTCGGCTCCGTCGATCGTCGCAGGTCCCACGTCATAAGCTGACTTGATCCCTTGGATGCGCTGCGCACTTGATGGATCTGACCAGCGGAACAGATCTACGAGCGGCAGGGAAATGCCGAACTTGTTGTAGATGGTGTCCAGGACTTCCTTATTGGTCGCTGGCGCCGGAACCTGTGCGTAGAAGCCGAGCTTCGGCGAGTAGACCGTGAAATTCTTGCCGTCATAGATGAAGCGCCGGCTCTTTATGTCGCTGACATAGTCGATCACGAATCCCGGCCGCTTGATCTTGTACGTCGTGGTTCCGTCAAGCTGGATGCGCTGGCCGTCGTCGGTGACGACATCGAGGCTTCCTACAGTCGCGATTTGGAGTGTCTGCTGCTGCATCAGATAGGTACTCATCGCCTTGATGGCGTCGATCGCGCTGTCCTGGACAATCCCGAGGTTGCTGACGGGCGCTTTCATGCCAGACCTTGGCATGCTCGTGCTTTTTGGCGCTGCGGTCACAAGCTGGGCGCTCGATAGGGCGAGGATCAGTCCGATCCCCAAGGCGGTCCGTGGTAGATGAATCATGTGAGCCCTCCCTCACTTGGACACGTGAGTTGATCTCCGGCCTAACAAAGGCAGGCAGGCGATTTCATCGGGCTAACCCCTTAGGGGGAAGGGGTGAGGGACCTGATACCAAACTTCTGCCTTTTTGCGGTTCGGCCGGTCGGGACTCTGGCGCCGAGGCGACGGCTGATACAATGAGGCCAGATCGAAATGGCGATCGTCCGATGTGGGGTTTACCCGGATTGGAAATGGGCTTTCCGTCTTTCACATCATCAACTCTCTTGCCAGTTCAACGGCGAGAACGGGGGAATGAGTATGTTCTCTGGGAGGAAGTACGAGAGTGACGGCGTGAGTTCGGAGACAGTAAGCTGGTAATGCCATGACGAGCCCGATCCGCCGGATCATCATCGTCGACGATCACGACGCAGTCCGTCGAGGAGTTCGCCAACTCCTGGAAACGAAGCCCTATTATCAGGTCGTTGGGGAGGCCCCGGATGGCCGTTCGGCCTTAGAGCTGGCGAGGGAAACAAAACCCGACATCGCAATCCTCGATTATTCCATTCCCGAGCTGAATGGCTTCGATCTTGCTCACGCGCTGAAGCGCGAGTTCCCGCGCATCGAGATCCTCGTCTACACGATGCACGATCGCGAAGAGATCATCATGGACGTGCTTCGCGCCGGGGTGCGCGGCTTCGTGTTGAAATCGGATACCGAGAAGCATCTGCTCGCAGCGCTCGATGCGCTGTCGATCCACCGCTCCTATTTCTCCGGGGCGATCTCAGACGCGCTTCTCAATCAGTTCCTAGAAAGCAAGCCGGCGTCGCTTGCGAGCAGCTTGACGCACCGCGAACGCGAAGTCGTCCAGCAGGTGGCTGAGGGACGCATTAACAAGGAAATCGCGCAGCGCCTGAGCATCAGCGTGAAGACCGTCGAAACGCATCGCGCGAGCGCCATGCGCAAGCTGAAGCTGAGGACGACCGCGGACCTCGTGCGCTATGCTGTCCGCAACCAGCTGATCCAGCCCTAAAATATTCATCATTACTGAGTTGCAGATCTCAATCCGCGAGCGGCACGCTCGCCGAGATACGAGTGCCCTGCTTCAGGTTCCTGATCTGAAACTTGCCGCTGAGCGATTCCACGCGATGCCGCATGCCCTGAAGGCCGATGCCGTGCGGGCCCGCATTCATAGTCGGCGCCACGCCGATTCCGTTGTCGGAAATGCTGAGCTCGAGCAAATTCCGCTGCTTTCTGAGTTGGATCTTCGCGGAGGAAGCGTGAGCGTGGCGGTAAATATTGACGAGCGCTTCCTGCGCGACGCGCAGCAATGCGGCCGCTGTGCTTTCATCAAGGTAAGCCGAGTCCCATGCGCAGGCGAAATCCGTGCGGATGCCGGTGCGCCGCTCAAAGCCGCGCGCGAGCATCTGGACCGCGGAGCTTAGACCGCGGTCGCCCAGTTCCATTGGATAGTGAAGGAAGGCGAGGGTCCGGATCTCTTGGTCGATCTGACGGACGGTCTCCCGGATCTCGTCGATCAATTCGCCGTGTCCGGCGTCCTCGTCGATTGCGCTCAGATGCGCGACGCTGAGTTGCAGCGAGACTAGCAGCTGGCCCGCGGAATCGTGCAATTCCTGGCCAAGGCGCTGGCGCTCGTATTCATGAACTTTCAGAAGCTCGTCGAAGAAGGCTTTGCCGGAATTGTCATCATGTTGATCCGGCAGTTTGACGGAAGGTTCCTCGGTTGCCGATGCCGCAGGCCCAAGTTTAAAGACGGCGGTCCCGGCGGCATTGGCCGGCTCTACCGTCTGCAATTCCAAATGGTACCTCATTCTGTGGACCCCACCCCCGCCACCAGAACACGGTGCGACGGGCTACGCTTCGGCACGGATTGTATAACATACAGCATGGTACTGACCGAGTCAGTATGTGCCCGAAAGACCTTTCGTTCCTGCGCGCCTAAGGCATTTTCGTAGGAAAATACCGCCAGAGCAAAGATGCGATGGGCTGAATCGACTCATGCGATCTCGGTCAACAAGCGGCCGATGCCGCCGAGTCGCGGGTGGGGAGCTATCGTGGTTTCTGGACGCCCGTGAGCTCCTCGAGGCGCTTGCGCGCGCCATCCGCAAATTCACGAGCAACCGATTTGATTGTGTCGGTTGTGGAGAGGGTCGCGGGAACGTCGAGTGGATCGGGAGTCCGGCGCCTCACCGCCGCAATCAGCAGGTCGTTGGTCCGGGCATCGAACACTTCGACCGCATAGAGGACGGAGCCGGTGAAAGTACCTTTCTTCCCAAGGGCGCTCTTGACCGCGCTGGTGGCAAAGCCGAGCGGTGTCACCCTCGTCGCCGTGGCAATGCCACCCTTCGTCTTCTGGGCGCCGAGAATCGTCAGGTGCACTCGAAGCGTGTCAGCCTGTGCTTTTGCGGGAGCTGGGAAGCTCTTGGCGACTTCCGATCGAAGCTCGTCTGTAAACATGTCCGCGAACCTCGTCCGATCGGCAGGGTCGATGCCTTCGAACTGGGCGTCGGGCCCGTCGTAAACGGTGGTCGGATCGATAATGACGGTGCGGTACCTGGCGAAAACCGCCCGGTCCGCCGCATAGGTCCAGGATTCACCACCGGGCTCATCCTGGCTCATCTTCGGCGACGATTTAAGGGAACTCGGCGCGTGGTCGCGAGTTTGCGCCCCAATAGGGGCAGCAATCACTAGTGCTATCGCAGGCAGTGCGAATGTTCGAACGAAGGGGCTAATTCGGTTCATTCCTGGCTCCAGATATTCGTCGGAATCAGGCGAGCGCTCGCACCGAATGCGGGTGTGCTCCATCAGTACAAACCCGCGTTCGTTTCGCCGTTCGGAGCGGCGCCAAGTGCTGTGTGTTGCCAAACTGCAACGTCATCCAGAACATTAAAAACCGTCGGGTCTAACCCTGATTTCGCTCCTTTGCCGGGTCGTCGATGTTTCGGGCCCTGGCCGCGGGTCGGGAGCGCAAGGCGCCTCGTGTCAGTCATTAGTCTTCTTGGGCAAGGAGAAAATCATGCGGAAATACCTCATTGCAACGACGGCTATGGTCGTATTCGCTACGCCGGCCGTCGCCAAAGACCATTCGGGCTATGTGGGCGGCGACATCGGCGCCGTCTGGCCCAAGAAGCAGAGCATCCACGGCTTTTCCGACTTCAGCGGACCCGTCGTCTGCCCCCCTATAGTAGGCGCGGTGTGCACCACCCCGCCGGTGGACATTACCGACACGGACCTCGGCAGGGTTAAGTACAAGACCGGCTGGGATGCCGACCTGATCGGCGGTTACGACTTCGGCATGTTCCGGCTCGAAGGCCAGCTCGGCTACATGCACTCAAAGATCAAGCGCCATGACTTCAATACTTTCATCGGACTAATTAACACTCGCGCGGGCGCGGTTGTGATCCCGTTGGATTCGAATTTCGGTGTCGACACGAAGGCCCATGCATGGGATGCGATGATCAATGGCTGGCTCGACTTCGGGGGCGAGACCGGTATCGGCGGCGGCGTTGGCGCGGGCGCCGGCTATGCCAACATCCACCGGTTTGGCGGCAGCAACGGCAAATTCGCCTGGCAAGCCCTGGCGCAGATCTATTATCCCGTGAGCCCCAATTTCGATATTGGCCTGAAGTATCGCTACTTCCATGGCGGATCGAGCAGCAACGACGAGACCTTCGTCTTCGCCGCACCCACGGTCTGCAATGCGCTTCCGCCAGCTCAATGCCAGGGCGGTACCGTACTTCTTGAAGATCGCAGCCGTTGGACGTCGCACAGCGCGCTGTTGAGCTTCACCTATAATTTCGGTGCCGCGGCCCCGCCGCCACCGCCGCCACCGCCGCCACCACCGCCTCCGCCGCCACCACCGGCGACGCAGACATGCCCGGATGGATCGGTGATTGAAGCGACGGCGACCTGTCCGGCGCCGCCTCCGCCTCCACCTCCGCCTCCACCGGCGCCGGAGCGGGGCCATTAATCAGGGGAAGTAACGAGTATTGGTAGGCGTATCGAGTAAGCATAGAAGGTCCTCCGCGGGGGCGTCGGGGGACCTTCTTTTTCGTGCCGCTATTTCGTCTGTGGGCGCCTGCGCCTTGTCAGCGGCATCAGCAGCACCATCATTCCAATCGCGAAAGTGCAGGCAATCGAAAACTGCACGACCCGTGCTCCCCAGGTACCCGAGTTCGACGGGCCCTTGAGCAACGCCAGCCCAAAGATCACCATGGTCGCATTATAGCCGACCAACGCGGTGCCTCCGCGTGGTCCGCCTTTGACGATCACGCATCCGAAGCCTGCGCCGATCATGAAGGTGATTAGCGCCAATGAAGCGAGCGACGGCGCTATTTGTAGTAAATAGTAAGCGACGACGGCGATGAAGCCGCCCAGGAAGTTGCCGATGAGCTTGGCGACGCCACTGGCCGCGCCTCGCTCTTCCTCCATCTTGGCGACTAGCAGTACGGTCGTGAGAAGAACTGGGATCGCGTCCGTCAGGCCGAGCATCAGATAGACCAGCATCACCGGCAATACGATCGCTGCGCCCAATGCTGCCCCGAGGATCGGATTCTCAAGCGGCGGAGTTCCAGCATCGGGCCTTTTCGGCGACGGAAGGGGCCAGATTGCGAACGAGATCCAGGTGAATAGAATCGCCAGGAGCATGGCGCGCACGAGCATGCCCGGAAACAGGCCCGCAAACTCCGACATCGTCAGGGTGACGACCGGCACCACAGTGAAGCAGATCAATAACAAGGTGAGTGGAAGCTGGCCTTTTGCCTGCGCAAGGCCCGCAAAAGCCAGGAACATGACCAGGCCGATGATGCCAAACAGGAGTTGGGGTGTTTGACCGAGCCAGGCCGTGAGCAAGAAGGCCGACCATGCGCTGAGGGCCATCACGGCAACGAGCACCACACCTACCTTGAACGGTGGCGAGGCAGGCAAGTTGGCGACAAGTACACCAGTCAGGACGGGCGCAAGGACGGATGGCTGCCAGCCCATGAGCTCGCAGACGATGAAGGCTGCAGTCGTTCCAAAGCTAAAGCGGTAGAGGAAATGACGTTCGGCAAGCGCCGTGAGATCGGACCGAGCAGGAGAGGCACTCAGCGCGGTCGCCATGTCACTGCAAATAGCTCAGCAAGGCGACGACCTTGATCCACACCCCGCCAAGGAAATTCATGACTGGATTGTCGCCGGTGTAGATGATCGCATTCGCCTGGGCGCCGCTTCGGCCGACATCGATGCCAGCCTTCTTCGCGTCATCAGGAAGGACGAGAATTCGCACCGGGAAGCGCTGCGGATCCCGAACCCAACCCTGTTCCTTCGGCATGGTCGAAAGCTGGCCGTTGGGCGTTTCGTCGCCTTGGGCAACGCCATAGCCAACGCTGTTTACTCGCCCCTGGAACAGTTTGCCCGGAAGAACATCAAGGGCGACCGTCACCTCCTGTCCTGGTCTCACGTTCCCAAGCTGGTTCTCGCGCAGATCGGCGGAAATCCACCGCGGCCCGCTTTCGAGGAAGCTAAGCAGCGGCTGTCCCGGCGCGACATATTGGCCGGCGGCCAGCCGAAGATTAGTAACAATCCCGTCCGAAGGCGCACGCACCTCGGTGTTGCGCAAATCGAGCCGAGCTTGATCGAGCGCAGCCAGCGCTTGTTTGACCTTCGGATTGTTCATCCCCGGCGCGCCCAGGTTCGCACGCGCTTTTTCGAGATCGGCTTCGGCTCCCGTTACGTCCGCCTCGGTCTTGGCAACTTCGGCCCTCGCGCGGATGCCCTGCGTTTCGGCAAGGGCCTTCTGATTGACGAGGCCCGTGACAATTCCACCCAGCTGACGGTTCGCAGCAAGATCGACGCGCTGCTTTCTAAGCTGCGCCTGAGCCGCAGCCACATCTGCGACCGAAACATCAGCAGCCTGCATTGCGACGGACAGATTGGCCTCCGCCGAGCGGGCAGCAACTTGGTAAGGTTCCGGGTCGATGCGGAAAAGGAGCTGACCTTTCCGCACCGGACCATTGTCCTTCACGTAAACCTGCAGGACGTCGCCTGCGACTTCTGGTGCAACCTGCGTCAGGAAAGTTTCGACCCGCGCCTGCGAGGTGTACGGGGTGTAGCGGTCCGACAGGACGTGATAGGCGAACAGGATGAGCAGCAGTGCTAGTGCGATCAGAATGATCTTCCGCATGGGGCTCGCCGGCGGCTTGCCGGAACCGATGTCGATCTCGGTCGCGGTAGGCTGCGGCGCGGGGGCTTGAGCAGTCTCGTTCATGGCTTTCCCGTTCCAGGCTGTGCCGTCGTCGCCGAAGCAGGCGGAGCCGATGTCCAGTCGCCGCCAAGTGCGCGATAGAGATTGACGAGCGAACGCTGATAATCGCCGCGCGCCGAGGCCAATTGGAGTTCGGCGGAGAACAGGCTCCGCTCCGTATCCAGCACTTCGAGATAGTCCGAATAGCCGTTCTCGTAGCGTTTCCAGGCAAGGTCGACGCCGTACTTGAGCGTTGCAACGCGCTGCCGGAGTTGCTCGCGGAGCTCGGCGCTCTGCTTCACCTCGATCAGGGAATCATCGACGTCGCGGAAGGCATTCTGGATGACGAGCTCATAATTGTTGAGCGATTGCTCACGCCGCGCTTCAGCCTGGTCGACTGCTGCCGTGAGTCCTCCGCCTGTGTAGATCGGCCCGGCGGCGTCTCCGGTGAACGACCATGTACGAGCCGGCCCACTGAAGAGGCTGCCAAGCGAGCCGCTGGCCAAACCGAGCAGGCCAGTCAGGCTTATTCTCGGAAAGAACTGGGCCCGAGCGGCGCCAATCAGTGCGTTCGAGGCAATCAGTTGCTGCTCGGCCTGCAGGATGTCGGGACGACGGATGAGCAGCTCGGAAGGGAGGCCCGCCGGAACGGTCAGCTGGTGAAACGTATCGAGCTCTTCGGGAGTGGCGCGCGCGATCGGCCCGGGATTCCGCCCGAGCAGGACGCAGAGCGCATTCTCCTGGGTTGCGATCGCCTGCCGAAGGGGAGGCAGCGATGCGAGCGCCAGTTGATATTCGCTCCGCACCTGGGCCATCTCGAATTCGGAAATCCAACCTGCTTTGAGGCGCTTTTCGAAGACATCGACGGATTTCCTGCGCCCTTCCGCCGTGCCCTCGGACACCCGCAGTTGCTCATCGAGATCGAGCAGGGTGATGTAGCTGATGATCACCGACGAAATCAGCGTCAGCGTCACTCCGCGCTGGGCCTCCTCGGTTGCGAACAGATTGGCCCGCGCTGCTTCCGTCTCGCGCCGGATCCGGCCCCACAGGTCGATTTCCCAACTCGCCGACAATAAGGTGCTGAACGTCGTGCTCTTCGGATTGACGAAGGAGGGGATTAGTTCCTCGCTCGCCCGCGCCCGGTTTGCGCTGACGTCATAGCCGACATGCGGAAGTCCTTGTGACCTCGTGCCGGCGAGGATTGCAGCAAACTCATCGACGCGCGCGGTGGCAATGCGAAGGTCGCGATTATTGGCCAATGCCTCTTCGACCAGCGCATCCAGATGCCGATCACCATATCCGACCCACCAATGATCGCGAGTTACCAGAGGCGCCGACTGTACAGTTGCGACGGACCGATAGGCCGGCGGAATTTCGACGGCGGGTTTAACATAGTCCGGTCCCTGCACGCAGCCGCAGGCGAGGCCCGGCAAGGCCATCGCGCATGCCCAACGTGCCCGCCGGGCGAATGGCCGCATGCTGCTCACTGCTGCCAAATATCCAGAAGGGCTTCCATGAAATGAATACGGGGATTCCGCGAGACCATTAGGGAACATCCCCTAGTCGCGATGACCGGAGCAAGCTGATCGGAAGAAAAAGACCGAAACGTGAATTCGTCGAGACTCAGTGAGAATCCCAATGGGGAGAAGTTGGGAAAGGGGACATTCCTACGGCCGACTTGGGATCGCGAATGAAGGGGTCGCGCGAGTGGCCAGAGAGGGCCTGGACAGACGTGCAAAAGCGGCCGTTGCTGCCGCGGCTTTCCTGTTGATTGCGGCGCCCGTCCTGGCGGTCGGCCGCTACGTCGATGCGAACATGCACATGTCCAATATTGCGGATGCCCACGGCAACGACGAGCGGCTGGTGACGTTCGGTAATGGAACGACGGTGCTGCTTCCGCACGGGTCGGTCGCGCGCAGGCTCGCCGACTTCCTGAAGCTCGGCACCAACGACGACAGCGTATTCCAGATTGGCGATGGGATGTTCACACCGGGAACGATCACGTTGACCGCCGACGGGTGGGCGCGGTTGAACGCATTTTCCAATGTCATGAAGGCGCATCCCGACCTCAGGGCGGAGATAGTCATCGGAACACGAATTCCGCAGGATGCGGTAATGGAACGCCTTGAAGAATTGCGCGCGAAGCAGCTGTATCATGAAGTGGGTAACCTCGGGGTCTCGCCGGAAAGAATGTCGGTCTCAAAACAGCCGATCGCCGATCTCATGTCCGTTCATAGTGTCGACCGGGTTCGGAAGGGATCGCAGCTCTACGTGCACATTTCCAAGTCGTCGTAGGCCCCCTAGAGCGACGCGGTGGACAAGTCATTTGAATGTTCGGAAGCCGCTTCCATGAAATGGCTGCCGGGCGGAACTTTCATGATGGGTTCTGATCGCCATTACCCGGAGGAGTCGCCACGCCATCCAGTGCAGGTCGGTGGATTCTGGATCGACCCGGCGCCCGTCACCAATGCGCAATTCGCCGCCTTCGTCGAAGAGACCGCCTTCGTTACGACTGCGGAAATAGCCCCTGATCCGAAGGATTATCCCGGGGCGCTTCCGGAAATGTGCAAGGCGGGGTCTTTATTGTTCACGCCGACTGAAGAGCCGGTCGATCTCATCGACTGGTCGCGGTGGTGGCGCTTCGAGTTCGGGATCAACTGGCGCTGTCCGCAAGGCTTGGGCACGGACTGGCGCGACATTTCTGACCATCCCGCCGTCCATGTCACCCACGCCGACGCAGCCGCCTATGCCCGGTGGGCGGGCAAGTCGTTGCCGACGGAAGCCGAGTGGGAATATGCCGCATGGGGCGGCTCCAAGGATTGCGAATTCGCCTGGGGCGATGAGCTTCAGCCCGGCAGAGAGCATCGAGCCAATGTGTGGCAGGGCAATTTTCCCTGGCAAAATTCATGCGCCGACGGGTTCGCCCGAACGTCTCCAGTCGGAAGCTATGCACCCAACGGCTTCGGCTTGTTCGACATGATCGGGAATGTATGGGAATGGACCGAGGACTGGTTCACCGCCCGTCACCCCGAAAATTCCAGCAAGCCGTGCTGCGTGATTTCCAATCCGCGTGGAGGGCCCAAATCAGGCAGTCACGACCGCGGTGGCGGACCACCGATTCCACGCAAGGTGATCAAAGGCGGATCGCATTTGTGCGCGCCCAGCTATTGCCGGCGTTACCGCCCAGCCGCCCGTCATGCCCATCCGATCGACAGCTCGACGAGCCATATCGGTTTCCGCTGCGTGAAACGCCGTACGAAGTAATTGCGCAGGTACGGCGAACTTAACCGGCGGGAACATCGCGGGTCGCGGCGTTTGGACCATTGGAAGAAAACCCAAGGCGGGGCGATCAATTGCTGGTGCCGGATGCAGGATTCGAACCCGCGACCTTCGGTTTACAAAACCGCTGCTCTACCAACTGAGCTAATCCGGCCCGCAAAACGGTGCGTGCCCGGCCCTCTGCTTCATAGCACGCCGAAGGTCCAGCCTTCGGTTTGCGCTATATGGGGAGTAAGGCCCTCGGGGTCGAACGCACCGGGCTCGGACAAGGCCAGCGCGCGCATGCCGGCTGCCGTCACGAGCGCGTCGGTCTGGTGGTCGTTGGGCTCAAACCTGAGGCGGGCGGGCGGGCTGCCCAGGCCTTTCAGCGCCTGGTTCAGTTCGAATCGGCTTCGGAGCTTCGTACCACTGAGTCCAGCGCGCCGAAGGTAGATGCGGGTGTAGATCTCGACGACCGCGCTGCCGT
>Ga0207676_10001133_pt1 | contig 20136 bp, 24 predicted proteins | sample KBSSwiS72_FD_184307 | JGI IMG/M metagenome (GOLD analysis project Ga0207676, IMG submission 184307) | Switchgrass rhizosphere microbial communities from Kellogg Biological Station, Michigan, USA - KBS Switchgrass S7-2 (SPAdes) (version 2) | ecosystem: Host-associated > Plants > Roots >...
CAGCTTTTTCAAGTGCAGCGCGTACGGCTGCTGTGCCTGCTTTTAGTTCACCTTGAGTTATTCCACTCATTTTCTGTCCTTTCAGTATCCTGTTGAGTTTACTAGATCAACGATAAAGTCAGCTGTTACTTTGTTAAGTTCGAGAGTTAGTGGAACGATCACATTATATTTCACGTCCACGATACCAATCATTCGATTGAATCGAACAACCTTCCACGGTTTCTGTGGGATTTCATCAGGTTCTAACATGTGTTACTTTCGAACACAGAATTTTCTGTGTGTCTGTTCGTTCGCTAGGATACGCTCTTTAACTGTTCTTTGTGCCTGAATTGTGCCCTCTCCTTTAGCTCGAATAACAGGTTGATAAACAGCGCAAAATTCACTAGGAACAACACTACTTTGATTCAAGGTCGCGCAGTTCGTTGTCAAGCTCAGTAGGGGTAAGCACACCAGCTTGCTCAAGTGCTTCTTTTGCATATGTTGTCTTTCTCAGTATTTCAGCTGCAGTCAGCGCGACAAATTTGTCTTGTCCTTCTTTCACCCAACCTTGCTGCTGACCATAGGCCAGCAGCCTGTTGGCTAGTTGGAGAACAGCAAGAACGATGCTGATCCATTCCATTATTTTGTACCACCAGGCAAGATAACATTTGCTGGTGTCACATTATTGGGTGCCAGTGCTGCACCTGTAGCGTTATTCTGCAAAATGATCGTGTCAACACCAGGTGCCTTTGCAGCTGTTGAAACAATTGAGGCATTGGTTTTACTCATCATAGACCAAACTAGCGAACCAACTGCCATCAAAGGACCAATCGTCGCAAGAATAGCAGTGACCAGTGAGTCAAACTGCCCATTTTTATTCCAACCCAGAATAGTAGCAACACCAGCCATGAACGGCAAGAATTGCCGAATCATGCCAATAACCTGTTCAGAGTTCATGTGTTAGTTTTCCTTTTCCTTGCGCCGTTTTGCGTATGCTATGGCTTGTCTTTTCGGCATGAGATCAGCCACCTCCTCGGGAGGCTCAACCGCTTCCCATATGAAGTTCTTATCAGTAGGAAAATTACGTGGCGAATAGCCAAAGCGTTCTGCAGCTACAGCACTGATATCTATCTTGCGTCCTGTGCGTGGGTGAGGACCTATTTCAGTTTGCTGTTCTAATGACTGCACGCCGTTAGGTGCAGTCACTAAAAACCATTTACCGAGGGTCTTACGGTCATATAGTGATATACCTTGTGTATCATCAGGCACACCCAAGGCGTTTGAATTTGGCGCGTCTTCATGATCGCGCCAGCGATAATGACCTAGAAATTGTGAGTACCAGGAACCTTTGCCGCTTTGTTTTGTCAAGATTTGGTCCCTTCTTTCACATCCAATTCACGTTGTTTTTTCACTTCATCAAGTGATTCTTGAAGCCACTCCATGATAGTAAAACCTGTGATCGGAATAGGAAAATAACCAGGGCTTTCCTTACGTGCTCTTTTCAAGACAGAATCAACAGCGTCTTTGATGTAGTCAAGATCGGTTTTCATTTCATGGCCTTCCTTTTTCTCCATTAGTGAAGAGCCCCATGGCCCAAGGTGTTTGCGAAGTACCGGCCCATGGGGACCTGTCAAGTCGTAAGGAGCTTTGGTAAGAACCTTTCTGCACGAAGGTGGAAGAGTCCGTCTTCCTCGGATCGAGAGGCAGTCGCCTCTTAATTCAAACACACCACGGGTCTAAACCGCGGAGAAAACGAACCGTCGCATCGCGCGCTTCTTTGGCACGCGTTCCCGGGGGGAAGCCGAAAAACAGCTTGTACGTCTTCTTGTGATAGAGGGTGCTAAACCAATGCGGCACACGATGCCCGATCGTCCCGAGAATGCAACCGGCTGTCCCGCATTCATACGCAACACCGATAGCTCGCATATCGAAGAAGGCGGGCGGTCCATCATAAAGATCGTTGCTATACGTCCGGCCGTATCTGCGCGCGGGCACGTCAACAATCTGGCCGCTGTCGTACTGCTCGACGAACCACGCCAACGCGTCGAATTCCTGTTGCGTGAAGCCAAGCTCGGTTGGCGTTTTGTAGGTCAAACTTATCGGTCGCTCGCTCATGCTGCTGTCTCGATAAACTTCGCTGCCACCCATCCAATTGAACTGTGAGGGCGTTCTATACTATACCACTTGGTAGCACCATTCATAGCTTCACCTAAGATGTTTACCTTATCGCCTTCATTTAATACAGCAACAATCAGACCAGATGCGCTGGAAATAGCTCGCACATTCAAATCATCTATCTTGACAACACCCGGTTTCCCCGTTGGAGGCGGTCCAACCGGGGGCTCGACGACGTGACCCCAATCTGGTCCGTGGTCGCCACCTGTGCCCATGTATTCGTTGACCAAGGCGATGGACTGTAGCTTGTCGCGCGCCATGTTTTTACCAGGGCAGTCGTGGTCGGTGCGCGGGTCTTCCTTGTGCAGCTTGATGTGTTCTTTATCAGCCGGTATACCTAGGCGCGCGCATAGGATAGCAGTTGCAATGATGCCATTGGTTTTCACCTTTAGTCCTGGTCCGGTATCGTCGTCTTCTTTATTGAAGTCTCCGACATGCTCAATGCCGATGTATTGTGCATTAAATGAAGGGCTATGGGTTCCACGTCGATTGAGTGGATTGAATAGCCCAATCCCATCGGGCCCATCGTCGCAAAATAAGTGCGGCCCTCCATTCCATCCTAGTCCTTTGTAATAGCTTTCAAGACCAACCATCCAGTGTTGACGTGAGTATTTGTGCCAGAGCTCAAGATTTGGCTCCGCTGTGTTGTGCCACACGATGCCAATCGGGTGCCAACTGCTGAAGTCCATTGTTGTTACGTGAGCCTTGAATTGCTCAGGTGTCAGGAAGCGTTTGTCGGCAGGCCACATTTCATTCTCCGTTAGTCGTCTATTGAAGCGTTAGTTGTGTAAGTAAGTTTTATTCCATGCAATCGTGCATCAACAGCCAGTGTATCTGAACCACTGGCAGGAGCACGTGCAATCCTGAACACTATTAGATCGGATACTGCGGGCAAACCAGCAGGAGCAAGGGTAGATGATTCTGGACCTACATACAGAGTATCAGTTGTTCCACCTGTGTCAGTAGAAATTTGTGCTGAACCAAAAGATGCGTCTAGAACATCACTATTGGAAATAGCTACAGCGTTCATTTGCCACACTACACCGAAATTGACAGTTGTAGAAGCATGAGACCAGTAAGGTGTGAACGTAAGATTAACAAGGTCCCAACTTTTAGGCATAGCAATTTCAAATTGCGCAAACTCCTGTGTTGTAGTATCGAAATCTAGTGTCTTCACCATAACTTTATTAGATGAAGTTTCTGTAGTATTTAAAGATGCACCGTTAGTGGTGCGAGGTATCATAGATGAAGCTGGTATCCATATTTCACGTTTACCGACACCAGCCGTTATCCCACCTACTGCATCATTGACTATAGCTTCAACAGCAGCTTCATCTAGTTTATTAGTTCCAAGGTCATCTATAATACTCTGCAGTGTATCTTCAGCACCCGATGAATCTAACGCTGTTAAATTAGTTGCTGTGAAATCACCTAGTGTCCAAAAACTGCCTTCCCACTGTAATATTTGCCCTATAGTTGGGGATGTGCCAAGATCGACATCCGATAGATTATCCATTGAAAACGTGGAGGCAAGATCAATCCACGCGGTTGCGTAATCAGTGCCCGATGTTTTGGCAAGAACGGTTCCAGTTGCACCACCTGCTGGAATAACATTGCTAGGTGATGACACCAATTCTAAGTAAGCATTAGTAGAACCTACCACAAAGTTAGGATCAAACGTAGTATCTGATGTATGGTCAAGCATAACCATATAGAGGACACCACCATAAGTGAACCAGTCGTTGAATGTATAGATTGTTGACGGTTGCCATTCGCCGCGCGGATTAGGGTAAGCAATCGGTATTGTAACTGTGAATGTCGAATAGTCTGACATTGTAAAAACAAGATCAGAACCGACAATGGTGATATCATCGATACCGGCTATTTCTGATGCAGCGATTGCAGCCTCTACGGCGCGCATTCGCTCCAGCATGAACCAACTGTTTTCATCAAACTTAACGCCGCTTAACCTGCCACCACTCGTAGCAGGTCCCCAACGAAGCATGTCGGTAGTTCGAAACCACGGATCAGCCATTATATTGTTCTTTCTATATTATTGGATATCTGTTGTAACCAATCAAAGTTTCATTATTTCTAAATATGTCTGTGCCACCGTACTGTGTAGCAGTTGATTCACCACCACTGTCATCTGTCGCTGTGCTAATAATAGAATTATCTTGAAACTGTTCTCGAAGAATTTCATTACCATCTGTATCCAACCCTAAGATAGTATCTTGATCAGGAAATTGGAATTGATTGACAGTTTCACCATTACCTTCTGTTACAGATAGTTGATTATTAACGTAATACACGTAACACAATCCAATGCAGTAGGCTCCATAAAAAGTTTGTGTGCCCCACTGAGGTGCAGCGGGCTCCCAGACACCATAAATAACATAATCATCAATACCTGGAGTACTTACCAATAAGAATGACATAAGAGGTGCTGTGTGATTAATAGGGTGTGGTTTTATCCAACGCATTTCTCCCCATTTATTCCAACTGTGAATATTTGCTTCGTTGTAATATCCTGATGCTAGCAGGACAACCATAAAACTGTTGCCTTCATAATCAGAAGATGCTGTTCCAGATTGTGCTAAGTCATCACCGAAATCATCAGTCCAGTGTTCTATTGACCTGATTGGTGCATTTAACTCCTTGAAAAGTTGTGGGTTCCATATATATACTCCACCATTTTGTACAGTGTGAAAGGCATCTTTAGCTTCATCTTCAGTTAAATGAAATTTTTCTATTTCTTTTTTACCGACTTTTTTAGCATACTCTATAGATGTAGTAACCCTTAAATTGAATACTCCATTTTTATAATAATCAACACCTTTATGTACTATATACAACCTCCAAGAGTTACCATCATCATCTTGATAAGCTATTAAGAAACGACCACGTTCTCTCTGTATTTTTGGCCACTTTAATTTTTCAAAGTCTGGCTCAGGTGGCGCTGTGCCACCGCGTACATATTTCAATTTTTTACCAGTTTCATCTTTATCGCCATCATTATCTTCTGTTATATACGCATCTTCATATGCTGCTTGAGGCATGTTCGGAGGAGAACCATCTACATCTGAAGTTTCCCACACATGAAAAACTATTGTGTCAGTTGGTCTTTTAGGTTCATGGAATAACTGGCAGTTTATAACTTGTTGAAATGGATCGAGTCGTATAGGTGGTAATTTAGCTTCTCGTTCCTCTTTTATATCTTCTATTGTCTTGTTGCGAAAGTTTTTTGCCATATCAAAATTGAACATGACAACAGTGAATCGTTTGTTAGTAGGTGTTACATTATCTTCAATATGAACAATTTGTGGAACTTCCTGATCTATGTACTGATCAGTATCTTCGTCACCACTTCTTTCATACTCAAGCGCTGGTACATAAACATTTTCTTCATCAGGATATTTGTCAGTGTCCCAGTGAGTAACGCGACGTATCCATATTTTTCGTCTTCCAACTTTGAATCCTTCTGGAATTTCTGGACCACCGAGTAAACTTATCAATTCAGGATTGTCATTTATGAATTTCAATTTTCGAACTTCTGGCGCATTTTTAGTCAGCAGCGTGCGATCTTCCAGAACAACCATGTCAATGATCGGAATATTAAACCAGAAATCTGGTTCTTGACCACTTTCTAGATCAGATTGCGGGTCAGTTAGTCGTTTGGTACTTATTTCGCGTCCGTATTTGTGTAGATTTTCTTCTGATTCCTTGGTTGTTTGTGCCGGATCAGTTGGCTCATCTTCCCACAATAAGTACACAAGAAACTTGATGCCTTTCTCGTCTACATAAGTGAATTGATCAATTCGATACATATCGATCCACATGGACCGATCTTCCTCTTCACCGTTACTATCTTTTGTAACAGCAAAGAGACGTTTGACGTGTGCCTTCCGTTTATCAAACTCAAGTCGAGGAAGATCAACCATAGTACTGCGGTACCGACTGGCCGTCTTGATTTACGGGGTCTTGAATGAATTTGCCTTCGTCCGTTGTCGTGCTTTCTGACATGGCGCTATCCATGTATTTCGTCATGGTGTAGCTATAGCTACCGCTCATTGTCTTTGCGCCACCTGTACCGCCAATGACCAACCTCACGCGCGTACGCGCACGTGCGCCAGCAGGTACAATACGGCGCGGTGGTGTCGTTTCGTTGGTTTGAAATGGACGTACTAGGGATTCAATTGGCATTTAGGACACCTCCGCTCCAGCTTCCAGATCGATATGTTTCGGCACCGCCAGCTTTGTCGTCTCGACACTGTACCATTCTTCAAATGGTCCATTGACGATTGGTGCTAGTTCCAATTCATATGTCATTGGCACTTTAGCCAATTCAGCGTCAATAGATGTGCGAGCTTTACTTGTTTGTAAGGATACTTTTGCAATGTACCCATTCGACACTTCAGTGTCGGGTGGCGGTTCTTGAGGAGCCGCCGCCTTCAACGCAGCCAAACCGATACCAACAGCTGCTTGCTGCTGTTCTATTGTTCCTCTGATTTTTTCATGAAGCACAGCCTGATCAACAGTCAGAGGAAAAACAAGACCATCATCAACTTGTCCTCCTACTGGTTTCGAATAACCCACATTTTCAGCAACAGGAACTAGTGATAATTCGCCTTCATATATTTGGATACTTGGATCGATTACATCTTCATCCACGTATGTTGGCTCACCTGGAGTTTCTTCAATTGCTAATCCCTTACCGATGCAGCCTGCTATCGACACGTTACAGAGTTGTGTTCCACTGTCACCATCGACTTCCAAGGTGTACTGTATGATTTTCCCAGCAGCTTCGCCCCCTGGCAAACGGGGGTCCTGCAGGATTGCGTTCTTGCGGCACGATAGATTTATGCCGCGTTCCCATTCAACTTCAAAATCGAGACCAACGACGCGGGATTTTCTCAAGAGATCAGCACTGGCAACACACAAACAATATTCTAGCGACTGTAGGCCACGGTCAGTAGGCCAGTACACCGATGCCGGTATCATGCCGACACTACCGCCAATTGGGATTTCACCAACTGCGAGGCATCGCCACACTACACTACCATCTGTTACCGTGTCACCAACACTTACGGCTTGACCGAATGGTGGTAGCACTGATCCGGTTTCACCAGCATCAACGCACACATAGTAAGTATGACCATTCGGCAAGCTTGTACCTAAGCTGGTCCACTGCACCGTCCCATCATTTGTAACAGCGCCCCACGTAGAAGAAAAACTGGGCTCACTGACTCCTGTTGTGCCATCAAGCGTGCATTGTTGAAATGTGCCATTAGTCGTACTAATAATTGTACCTTCACTAGCGTTGGTGCCTGCCCGTATAGTTTTAGCCAATCCTTCTTGCGTTAACTGTGCCCAAGAAATGACGAATTGATTCCCAGGCAACAGTAACATACCGATCGCTTTTTCGGTCAGCGCTGACCATTCAGCAGCGTCAGTGATAGCTATGTTGGTGATGCCGAGACTTGTCCAAGTGACACTGCCATCTACTGTCGTAACTCCTTGGATTTCAGAAAAGTCCGGCTCTTCAGTGCCTGCTGTGCCTGCTGTCGTACAAATTTGAATTGTTTTAGCGCCTGGAAACCTTGGATGTGAAGGAAAGATGAATTTATCAACTGCAACAGGTAGTCCTCGCACACTCAACCAACTTGACAGATTTAGTATCGGCCTATCAACATTGTTACCTGACAATGTAATAATATTGTCACCAGAATCATCTGTTTCTGAGTCTGAGAGAACAATATCCTGTACATCTGCTTGCAACAAAAATGTCAGATGCTCGACACGTTCCCGCCTTGCGTCATATCTGAATGCGAGGGTACTCCCAGTAAATGTTGATGTGAAAACATACACTGAATTATAACGATAGACAGTTGGTATATTAGTTGGTTTTGGATTTCCCGCTCCGTCAGTTGTATATGGATCAAGAATACCAGGTTGAAAAAATTCACTAATCACATACCCACGTTCATTTGGACCCACATTTTCTGGCTTTGTCCAGTTGATATTAATGGACATTGTATCGCCAAGTACGTGTGTTTTTCTTTTATTCTGCCACGAAAAACTGAATGTTGTAGTTTGTACATCGCTAACTGTATCAGTGATAGCTGATGAAATAACAGTCCAACCGTCACCAACTGATGTGCCGGGTTTAGGCCAACTTGATATGAACGAACCGCCCGTCATAGTGAGAATATTTTGCGGTTTGAATTGCAGTGATCCAGTATAAACTTGAGTCCAACCCACATCGGCCTCAACCCGTACTGCCTTCTGTGGCTTGGACAGATTCATTTTAACTGTGGTGTAGGACACATCGTCCTCGGTGAAGATTTCAGTACCGTCTTCACCAAAGATTTCATCTGATAAAGTCACTTCAAGGGTTGTGCGATCAACGTGCCACAGCCCTGTATAACCGTTCAACACACTGTCAGGATCATCCTGTTTTGTTAGTTCAATAAAGATTGGATCGTAATATGGAAAGACACGCAACGGTTCGGCCGCAGCGCGTTTTTTGAATCCATAGTCAGATGGTTTAGATAGCAATTGTACCGTGACTGTTTCACCAAAAATATCTGTTGGTAATCCAAGAACTTGACCAAAGAATAGTGGATATACGGTATCAGTTTCATCTTTCCAGGAAAACCATGCCCAACGCTTCCGCAGTTCGTTTAGCAGTCCGCTTCCTGGATTCTGTATGTCAATTTCAAGTGACGGTATTTTTCCTTCTGCGTGAGTTATACGCGCGGAAAAAATCAATTCATCTTCTACAAGGTGCTCAACACCAAACGTCGTTTCAGTTGATTCTACCCATGCAAAGTAAAATGGTCCTGGATTAACTGGTCTGGTAGGAGGTGCCATTTACGTTGCTGCTACTTCTTCTAGGTCCAGGGTCCAGTCGTTATCGTGTGGCCACTCAGCAAATCCTTGCTGAAAGTCAGTTACGATCATGTTGAGAACTGGTCTATAAGAAATGAAATTACCAATTGTCCGCTCGCTCCCAGATACCACAGTTCTATTCGCTGTTCCAGCTGATGGGTACACTAATTCGCAGACACACGATACTTGCACCAGTGTTCCAACTGTCAAACCGTCGAATGCTGGTGCTTCAATATCAGTACAAGTGATTGTTGATTTGTATAGACGGAACTGAGGTCGAGACAAATCAACCATAACACCATTAATAGTTCGCCTAAGTTGTTTTGCGGAATCGATGAATGAGAGTGTTTGTTTCAGACCTCGTGCTGAGTATAACGGCACACCAATCGCATCCAGTATCAACAACGTATTATGGTCAAATGCCATTATCGAACCCTATTGGGTTGTCGTCCTGTAGATGTGATTTCTTCAAACCGTGCTTTACGTTCAAGCCTGCTGACTTCACTATTCGATCCAGACAAGTTGAACGACGAACCATCCCTAAGTACTATCTGAACCGGTCGCCCGGACGACGCACTCGCACGCGAGACCTGGACTTGCCCCCCGTTCGCAAAGGCCAGCCGGGGGGCTGTCTCGATCAGCCCACCTAGGGCAAACCGCTGTGGTAGATTGGCCATTTGGATTGGCAGGGCGAGTCGCTGGTGCGGTATTTGAAAAGACGGCATAACAAGGCCACCTAAGGCAAAACGCGGTAGCCTGAGGGTTCTAATGGCCTCCATGAAGGCTATGCCGTAGTGCTGCACCGCGCGTACCGGGTGCATAAATTCACCAGGAGTGGCTAGGATAGGTACGTTGTCCTGCGATCCAGTGCCCGGAATGGTGCCACCCAAAGCGAATCGAGCGTCACTACCGATACCACCACTACCACTTGATTGATTAGATGGTGGCGCTACTCCAGATTGGAGTACGCTAAAGAGTTTTTCAAATCCAGAAGAGAATGTTGAATTTATAAGTTCAAGAGCACTTGTTACTTTTTCATTTCCGATAGTAATGTCTGATTGTATCGTAGTCAAAGTTTCATTTGTTTTTTCAACACCAGGATTAGTGGTGTCGTCTGCTGTTGTTGCTGCAACTTCCTCTCTTGTTGCTGTTACTACTTCCTTAGTGGCTTCGGTATTCTGATTGACGGCTTCAACTATTTTTTGTGCATTGGCAACTTCAGCCGCTGATAAATCGTTAGTTGGAACAGCAGGTGAAGATGGTGCTTGACGAAAGGTTCTTTTAATCGCAGCACTTGGATCTTGAGCATCAGGATCAGTTATAACACCAGGAGCAAACCGAAAGTTTTTGAGTGTATCGGCTACCGTCTTTAATTTTATTTGTGAGTTACCAAGTTTCGTGTCTATTACGTCAGCAGTTTTGGTGTAAGCGGTTTCAATAGATTTCGCTGCTTGTATACCACTATCACTTATGCCAGAAAAAGCTTCCTTTGATTTATTTTTTAACTTATCTAGTGTTGAGCTAGTTTTGTTGGTTGAATCTCCTGTTTTGGTTTCAATAGTTTTTAGGAAATCGTCTATACCTTTTTTGATATCTTCAAAGAAACCTGGCTGTGTTGATTTTGGCTTCTCAAAAACAATCTGTTTTAGTTCTTCCCATGCACCTTGGAAATCACCTGTAGTTGTGAGCATTGCTGCTCGTACGATATGAACAAGATCATTGAATCGTTTTTCTATAGTAGATGCAACAAAATCAAGAGCAGCAATTAAAGGTTTTCCGATGATATCTGGTAAAAGTTCAAATGCAGCGCGGAATGGTCCGAGAATAAACGTAAGAATAGACTTGAACATATCTTGCACGGCTTCAGGAACAAGCGCTATCGCAGTAATTAATAGAACTATTCCAACAAGCGCTGCCGCAAATGGATTAATGAAGGCCAGTGCACCGAATGCTATGACTAGCAAGCCAACTGACTTGATCAGATCGACAACGGCTGCATTGATACCAGTGATATTCCCCAATAGGACAAGCAAGCCCATTTGCTCGCCTGAAACCTTGATGCCAGTCAGTTTTGAGAAACCTGCGGCAAGTGCATCCAGTGCAAGGCCCACAAGGCCGATGGCCTTTGGCAATACATCAAAGAAGAATTTTCTAAGTTCCTCTCCGACGTTTGCTAATTTATCTCTGAATTGTTCTAGTGATGCTTGCCATTGTCTAACTTTTTGAACTTGATCTTCGGGTATCTTGGCACTCTTTAAGAAATCCTCAATTTTGACGCCACGAATAACATTACCGAGTGCTGTAAAGAATGGCTGTATCTGTTTAACAGCTTCCTCGAAGAAAGCACGAATAGTTGGTAACGCTTGCTTAAGACGTTCATTGAGTGCTGATGCCACACTTGTAGTCAGTGGTGCAAACAGCACACCAACCTTATCACGCATTAACTGAATTGTTGTGTCGAGCGAATTAGTAGCGATCTTAAATGCTTTGGACGCTTTTTCATCCGCTTCTGAGAAACTAAGTCCAAGGCGTTCGTTATCTGCGACCTGCTTTTTAACCGCGTCACTACCTTGCGATAAAAACTTGATAAATGCTTCTGGCACATTTCGCCCGAACAGCATCATTTTCAATGCTGTACGTGTCGAAGCATCCTCAATGTTTCTAAAAACATCGCCAATCTTAAATAAGACTTCCTGAACTTCAGGTGCCTGCGCTGTGATATCGCCTATACCACCTTCGAAATTTTGCAATGCCTTAGTGGCATTCGGCATCGAGCCAAGAATACCTTTAACAAGGTTATCAGCACTCTTATTCAGGTTATCAAACTTGGTTGTGTCGCCTCCTTTAGTTAGTACGTCAATAAATTCAACAAGACGTGGCACAGCGTTGGATAAATCTTCCAATTCTTTTTTCTGCGCATCACGCAATTGTATCGGTGCAAGCTGTGCTTGAATCAGAGCATTCTGCACTTCAATCCTAGCTTTTGTCAGTGCAGTCAGTTTATTTTCACGCTCTACTTGTTCATCTGCATCCTGACGTTCCTTAGCGCGGCGTGCTGTCGTGACGGCAACTTCTGCCTGTTCAACTGCCAATTTAGCTTTGGCAATATCGAGACGTTCTTTTTGTTCCTGAGTTTGTTCAGGCCCACCAGTTAGTTGATTAAGTCTAGTACGAGCTTCGATTAAACCGATTTCAGCACTACGTACTGATTGATCAACTTGTTTTCGCTTAGTTGCTGCATCCTCATCAAATCGAGTTAGGTCTTTTACAGCATTCTGTACACCTAGATACGATGCTCGTAAAGCAATGTTAGCTGACTGAATACCTATTGCTGATTTCTGTACATCAAGTTGTGTCTTGATTGCAGCGTCACCAGCGTCTCGGATTGCTTTGACAACCTGTGGCCACTCAGACTGTATGCGCGTCGATAGCCGACGCATAGCACCAGCTAAGTCGTCAGTTCTGACGCCAAAAGCACCGAGTGCTGTCGATAGATTGGATGCTTCCTCGAATGCTATACCTGTTGCGCGTGAGAATGATCCAACTGCTCCTGCTGCACTAGTGCCTGACTTAGTTATCTGAGAAAGAGTGTCGGCAATGCTACCGCCAAAGTTGAGGCCGACAAGACTGCCAACTGTGTTAACAAGATTTAGAACTGACTTGTTGACACCCTCAAAAGCACTACCAACATCTTTGACTGCTGAAGTAAACGCCGTAAATTTAACAGCCTTAGTTGCTTCCTCAAGTTTATTGAATGACTTCTCGCCCTGATCGCCAAGGCGCTCAAGCTGCGCAATGATTTCATCAATACCAGCAAGCTTTAGTGCTGCAACAATGTCGTCAGCCATTTCTTACTCGCTGATTGTAAAAGTCTTTCATCTTGCGCATCTGTTCTTTAGCTATTTCAATTATTCTAAATCGTTTTGGTATTGTTACTGATTCGTGTCCGCTGTATTTCGGCTGGCCATCACTGATGGCCAGCAGCAAAGGTGCACCACCTGATTTCCTATCAACACGAAACAAACCTCCTGGAAAGTCTCGCGCGCGCAAGCCTTGCGCATCATCAGCAAAACTGAGTGGAATCCACAACAACGGTTTGCCTCTTATGATCGCACCATTTTGATGGACCCAGAATCCAACGTTCGCTAGGTCATGGCTGATCGCGATACGAATATTGCCGCCACCTTCGGTTACCTTGACATGAAGTCCTTGTGTCCAACGCTGACCAAAGTTACCAGCATTTGATATGTTATCACGTCCTTCGCTTTCTATTTCAGATGCTACGTCTTGCGCTGCACTACGCACAGCAGCAAGACGAATATTCTTGTTCTTGGTGATAGCCTTTACAAACTTAGGGCCAACACGTTCATTAAAATACAACCGTACAGTGGACACTAGATCAGTCCATCTATACGGTTGAATTCTGTACGATATTGTGTATCATCAGCTTGAGCCATACGTGCAGCGTGCATATTATCCAGTAGATTTCTCAATCTATCTTTTTCTAATTGCTGCACCACAGTTGTTAGTTGACGCGGCGTGAGACGCCACGTTTCGTCCTTGGAGGCATATCCACTTGTAGCGACGCGAGTGACGCACTCTGCGATAGATTCTGCAACTCCTCGGCTTCGGCTGTCAGACCGTCGATCATCTGCCGAAACTCCTGTGCGAAAGGGCCAACACCCTGAGGAAAAGTGAGCCGCAATACTGCACTCAGTAGCTTGGTTTGATAAGCTACAGGCAACATTGAAGCAACTGTTTCCGCCTCTGGTGTATTTGCTCCTGTACAAATTGCCAACGCTGAGTAGATAGCTTTTGGTGCTGACTTCATCATTTCAGCAGCTGTCCAAGAACTGTTTTTACTGTCAAACAACGTACGTATCTCGGGAAACCGCACAAGAAGGTTGAAGATATCAAGCGCTGTCAAACCTGACACAGTTATTTCAATACCTCGTATCTCAACCTTCTCAGTCAGTGGTCCTAAGTCAAGCAGTGTATTCATTTTTGTCTCCCTATTTTCTTAAGGATTAAGCTGCGATTACAGCTGCGGTTGCCGCAGTGGTAGCGGAAGCAGAACCAACAGTATTGGACGCAGTTATAGTACAAGTTATAACTGAACCAACTTCATCAGCAGTCAGTACAAAAGTCTTTGATGTAGCACCCACGATAGCTACGGCATCAGCCTTCCAGACATAAGTATAACCTGATGCACCTACCCAGCCACCGAACCACGCTGTCAATGTTTCGTTTTCAACAGCACTGCCAGTAATAAATGGATCAAGCACGTTGTCCGGAACAACAGTACCAGCGTCATCCATCAATTCCATAGTACCGAAGTCACCATCAGATGATTCCCAATCACCTTCCAATTGAATGTTGGCGTATGCGTCACTGATAGGATTGAATGCACCTGATGGATTCCACGTTACCTTTGGAAGATGAATTTTCCAGCGTGGTCCTTTATCATTAGAAGCATAGAACCAGAATTCACCACTGAATGATGTACGAGAAAACAAGTCGATTGTTGCACCACCGTACCCATCTTCATCAACATCACCTAGCATCAACAATGCAAGATTTTTTGCTGTCATTTCTTCAAAGGTGCCTTTCAGTGTGCCCTTTTTCAAGGTCACGACCGTATCGTCCTTGGTCTTGGTGCCTTCCATACTGGAAAAGTGTTCCAACTTATCAACAGCTGGCGTGAGTTCAAGAGACGTAGCGTTACCCATATGAAACGGTGTAGTTTCACCTGATGGCAAGAAGACACAAAATCCCTTACCAATTAGATAATTTCTAGTATCAGGTGCGTTGATGCCTACCGATTTCGTCATACCTTTTCTCCTTTATGACAAGTCGCTCATGTCGAGCATGTATTCAAAAGCTAGGTCTATTTTCATTTGACCTTCCATGCTCGACCCGGTTTGCATGTCGGTTTCACACCCTAAGTAGTCAATTGAACCGTTCTCCCCAAGCAACACAGCTAGCTGCTGATCGGTATTAAGTGCGGCCAGTACATGCACACGCAGCAGCGATAATTCTTCACCAGCGCCTTCGTTATTGGCATCTGTACGTGGTTTAATGATAATAAATATTTGCGGCAACAGTCGAACAATAGCCGGGGGGCGCCCCCGCCCGCGCGTCTGCGTGACACTGCGTTCTACACCATCCAAAACTACAGCCAGTGGCATCTTAGTTGATGGAAATTCTGCGCGATTGCGGTATGCGGCTTCTATGTCATCCATACTTGTAAGTACTTCTAGGATGCGCACTAGGATTTGTTCGCGTATGTCAACCACGTACTTGCAACTCCCAATACACAACAACACCACCAGGAGAAAGTTTACCAGGAGGCGCAATTATTTTCAGCACTTCAAGTTCTGTTGGTTCTGCATTGTCGAGTGTTGTTTGATCTAACATAACCAAGGTATCAAGTTCTTTATCAGGTGGTATGGTTAGATTTCGTGCAGATAACAGCACTTTGCGGTCAGTAAGATTTTGAAGTCGTCGCTTTTCACTAGGTGTGTAGGCTATTTCAAGCGCAGTGCATTCGCGATCTATTTCGTAACCAGTTTCACCACGACGCAACAGTGCAGTCTGACCATACCGCTTTATCATGCGGTCAGCACGGTTGCGGACGCCTGTGTAGTTGATACCCATCAGGTTCTATTCAACTGGATCAGGTGGATTATCAGATTTCCACCAGCTAGGAATACGATCCACCACCATTTAAACCACCAAGGTAGACCCTCATGCACTTCAGTTAAACCTAACATTTCACTTGCAGCCATTAGGATAAAAAATCCATTCCAAGCCATGTTTATCAGGATTAGTGTTTTCATTTTATTTTACCCAATATATGAAAACTATCAATAATACTGTGAATATTAAAAGCCAGTCAAGAAAGTTCACTAAACTACCGCAGTTGTAGCGACACACGGGCGATTTCGTCGCAACAGTGCTAAGTACTCTTGACCATACGATGTAGCTTTCATAGGCACGTCACTGGCTGCACCACTCGTTGCTGAACCGTAAGATGTAGAAATAATACCTATGCTTTCTGACGTGATTATGCGACCACCGACGTCAGCTGATGACTGCTGTACTGCGAGGTAGTGTGCAGCTAGAAAGGATTGCGCGAGAACAGCATCCGTTTCGTTCCAAGTGTCATCAACAAGGCGAGATGCTCTATCAAGCGCAAACTGTATGACGTGGTCTTCTGTGTCCTCAAACTCTGAGAACAATAATTTCATTGACTGTGCTGTTACGGTCATGGGATTTCCTCAACTGTGAAATCTCTAGTCATGGTATTGGTGACACACATTGTGCCGACTGTGACTGATACGTGGTCGTCATTACCATCTATTACGAATGCTTCATGGTAGTAGTTTCCCAATAAATCTACAGTGTCATCATAACTAAGTGTCGCTGTAAATTTCAATAACTCTGGATTCGTAATCTGTAGACCATTATCCAATACCTTTTTGATTACTGGATCACCTGTCGGTACACCAAACACTTGTTCATAGACAACCCAATACGGAGTTGTACCTAAAAGCGTTTCCAGTTCAGCATCTGGATCAACATCGAAATTTACATCGATTGCATCACCAGCAGGAACCGAAAAATTTTGTATTAGTGGACCTGACATTAGTTTTTCCAATCACCACTTACATCGCGTGATGGTGTAGCTTCACCATCAAGATTGATTCCAGTTGTCGCATCACCTTGAATATCTACACTACCGAGTTGACCTAATATTTCAACTGATAGTGTATCTGTTCCTTGTAGTTCTACCGAACTACTGCCTGTTCCTTCAACATCTACCTGACGTCGAATACCTTGTTTGTGTACAATGCAACTGAAAAACACATCCTCATCTATAAAGAAATCAGGAGCAAGGTACTGTGTCCCACCTGTTTGTGTTATTTCAGGTATTTCTATCACATCCTGATCAACAAAGAAATCAGGGTAGATTGTGTAATCAGTAGTTACAGTTGGCGAAAAGAACGTGTCATTTGCAGAATCATCTACTAGGTCAGGTTCAAGTTGATAAGAAGTTGTTACAGTTGGTTCATAGATTTCATCATCAGAGTCAACAAACGCAGCATCAATCACGCCACCAGATACCGAGACAGTAGGTTCATAAAATACATCTTGATCGATATGCAGTGGTGTAAACAATTGAAAGTCAGGTGGATCAATAGTTCCAACAGCAGGGTCAAAGATTATGTCAGAATCGATAAAGAACCCTGGGAAAATTGTTGTGTGTGTCGTTACCGTAGGCGAATAGAAAACATCAATATCTTGGTGCGTAGTTGAAACAAGCACGTCATACGTGGTCGTAACAGTTGGTGGATAGAACACATCAGTGTCAGTCACGAACCCATCAACGATTGCCCCTGCGGTCGTAACGGTAGGTGAGTAGAACACATCATCAGCTGGCACAAGTTGCGGCGACATGATTGCGTTGACGGCCGCTAGATAGATTATGAAAACTGGTGCCTTATGGTTATCGTTTGATGTAGGCCCAAATGGGTTACTAGGACCGTCACTGAATAGATCGACGTTAAACCTCGATCCTTGAGGCGAGTTACTGAGGAACCAACTAACATTTCCATCAGTGTGCAGCGTGACCCACACTGCCTGACCAGCTAACACTGACACAGGAACGAGCAGTGGATAGGAATTATCACCTATGACCACACTAGTCTTGACTACCGATTGACCTAGCAGTGCACCAGGAGAACCGGCTACATCTGCGTAGACCATCATGCGAGTATTGACCACCTTGGCAACACTTGCCTCGCAGCCTAACGTAGTGATCAAACCACTCTCAGCAATTATTAGTTTAGAACCGTACTTGTAATTGTCTGGAACGTTACCGCCACCACCTCCGCCACCGCCACCTTGTTTTTTCTGGTTCTGTACAGTCGGTACAAAAAAGATATCAGTGTCGATTACGAATGGTGGAAATAATGTAACGTTGTATCTCAGTACGGGCGGAAAGAAACTATCGGTATCGATAAAAAGACTAGGCTGAAGAACTCGACCAACAGCAGGTGCGTAAATGACATCTGTATCGATAACAAATTGTGGCTGAATAATTTGAGTGATAGTCGGAGTATAGAAAACGTCCTGATCAATAAACAGTTCTTGCGGTCGCAACAGTTGAGCAACATTGAAAAATGGAACATAGAAAGTATCGTCGCTATCAACAAACGACGGTAAGATGTAGTTAGCAGTAGAGACAACAGGCGCATAAAACGTGTCAGTATCGGTAACGAAACCAGGTGTCAGCGTGTAGCGCGAAACAACCGTAGGCGTATAGAACACATCAGTGTCAACAACAAGTGAAGGAAGTAGAACAACTTCACCGGCTGTAACGGTTGGCGTATAGAAAATATCAGTGTCGGTAAATAAAGCAGGAGTTAGTGTAACACCACTGGTCGTAACAGTTGGTGAGTAGAAAACATCATTATCGATAAAGAATGATGGTGAAATGCCGGGCATTTCAACAAGTGGAGTATAGAAAACATCAGTGTCATCAACAAGCGATGGTGAAAGTGTATAACTAGTAGAAACCGTTGGACTATAGAATACGTCAGTGTCATCAACAAAGTCAGCAGCTATATCAACCGACCCAGCCGAAACAGTCGGAGTGTAGAAAACATCAGTGTCAGTAACGAAACTTGCAGTTATTGAATATGTTGGCGAAACAGTCGGTGAGTAAAAGACATCAGTGTCGGTAACTAAATCAGGAACAACCACGCTTGTGTGAGCATGAATTACCTCAAGGTATACTTGAGCAAGCCTAACCTTGTTATTATCCCCAGAGTGAATAACCTCAAGGTAGTTCTGAGCCAATCTAACTTTGTTATCGTCACCAGAGTGAATGACCTCCAAATACGTTTGGGCCAATCGTACCGTAGGTGTATAGCTAACGCTATACGTCGGGTACAGATCGAAAGGTCCAAATGGGACCTTGTATATGAAGGCAGAAGCAGGCATTTTAGTTCATTGCTATGACTTCAAGGTCCTGACACCACATGTGTTCTGCTGTTGACCCACTACGCTTAAATTGCACTGACACGATTGATGCAGTTGTAAGGTCCATCGTTGCTGATGCAACAGCTGTACCTGCTGGAATCATTGTCCTTACTGCCTTAACGCTCTCGTTAAAGATTGCCCACCCACATCCAAACAAGGTTCCAGAAGTTCCGATCGTTCGACAATGGATCGAAACCTGAAGTTCCCAAGACAGTGTTGTTTGGTTAGCTGTGAGTGCTTCTGCTGTAGATGATACAATTACTGTACCGTTTGCATCCGCTCCCGAGCCCCAATAGATATCCCATGTACCATTTCCAGGTGTCGCCGCTGTCGTAAGCTTGCCAAACATACGAATTTTAATCCGCTTACCAACATACGACCAGTAATTGCCTCCGAGCACAGGAAATGCTGAAGCAACGTATAACGCTTTATCTGTAGAAGATAACGTAATGTCCCCTCCATCCGCTTGAGAGAAGGGAGCTCGTAAATCGTTATAGAAAAGACCGTCAGCCATCTATTTAACTCCCTGGGAGAATAATACGTGACTGGGTACGTTTTCCACTCACCTGGTCATATTGCTGCATTAGCATTTGTTTGCCGTGTTGAAAGGCAGCGTCCCACATGTTCTCAGCCATTTGCCTTGAATTGGGGTGGTTCATTGCCACCACGTTAGCAAGTGTATTCAATAATACGCTTCCTGTAACATCTATTGGTTTGTGTGAACAAACTGCTGTGATCTGCTTAAACATGTTCTTTTCAAGTTGTGTCATGTTACACCACTTTTATACCTGCCTGTACTGAATTCACTGCTGATGCTAACCAAGCAGCCGAAGTAGCTGGATCAGTACCATACGAAACTTGTTTATTTTGGTACGCAGACGGAGTTATTGTCGAGGTTCCTAAACTTGTGTTTCCACCAGATTTAAGAGAACTCTGAAAGTTAATCGTTCCTGGATTAGGGTTCACTAGTGTGCCATTCCAACCAACATCCGTAATGCCTGCCGGACTTACTGAAAAGTTCTCAAAGTCATACAGGTCTTGATC
>Ga0207676_10001134_pt1 | contig 20123 bp, 15 predicted proteins | sample KBSSwiS72_FD_184307 | JGI IMG/M metagenome (GOLD analysis project Ga0207676, IMG submission 184307) | Switchgrass rhizosphere microbial communities from Kellogg Biological Station, Michigan, USA - KBS Switchgrass S7-2 (SPAdes) (version 2) | ecosystem: Host-associated > Plants > Roots >...
CGCATGCTCGGCTACACCGCCGCCGATGTGGTCAACACGATCACGCCGGCCGATATCTCCGACCCGCAGGAGCTGATCGCCCGCGCCCAGGCGCTGAGCGCCGAGCACGCCACGCCGATCACGCCGGGTTTCGAGGCGTTGGTGTTCAAGGCCTCGCGCGGCATCGAGGATATTTACGAGCTGACCTATGTCCGCAAGAACGGCACGCGGCTGCCGGCGGTGGTCTCGGTCACCGCGCTGCGCGACGCGGCGGGCACCATCATCGGCTATTTGCTGATCGGCACCGACAACACCGCGCGCAAGCTGGTCGAGGAAGAGCAGAAGAAATCCGACCAGCGGCTGCGCGACCAGCAATTCTACACCCGCTCGCTGATCGAATCGAACATCGACGCGCTGATGACCACCGATCCGTCGGGCATCATCACCGACGTCAACAAGCAGATGGAGGCGCTGACCGGCTGCACCCGCGACGAGCTGATCGGCGCACCGTTCAAGGATTGCTTCACCGACCCGGACCGCGCCGAGGCCGGCATCAGGCGCGTGCTGAGCGAGAAATCGGTCACCGACTATGAGCTGACGGCGCGCGCGCGCGACGGCAAGCAGACGGTCGTCTCCTATAATGCGACGACCTTTTACGACCGCAGCCGGACCTTGCAGGGCGTGTTCGCCGCGGCGCGCGACGTCACCGAGCGCAAGCGCGTCGAGGTCGAGCTGCAACAGGCCAAGGCGGCTGCGGAGAGCGCCAGCCGCACCAAATCCGATTTCCTCGCCAGCATGAGCCACGAGATCCGCACGCCGATGAACGCGATCATGGGCATCGCCGATCTGCTGGCCAAGACCTCGCTCACCGCCGAGCAGGACAAATATGTCCAGATCTTCCGCCGTTCGGGCGACAATCTGCTCAACCTGATCAACGACATCCTCGATCTTTCCAAGGTCGAGGCGTCGCAGCTCGATCTCGAGCGGACCGGCTTCTCGCTGAGCGACCATCTCGAAAAGGTCATCGAAATGATCGCGCCGCGCGCGCACGAAAAGAGCCTCGACCTGCGCTACGACATCGACGCTGACGTCAGCAACGATCTGGTCGGCGATCCGACGCGGCTGCGCCAGGTGCTGCTCAACCTGCTCGGCAACGCCATCAAGTTCACCGAAACCGGCAGCGTCTCGCTCAAGGTCGAGCGCGATCGCGACAGTTCGGTGCCGACCGCCTTGCGCTTCACCGTGGCCGATACCGGCATCGGCATCGCCGCCGACAAGCTCGCCTGCGTGTTCGAGCGTTTCACCCAGGCCGATTCCTCGACGACGCGCCGCTTCGGCGGCTCGGGCCTGGGCCTGACCATCTCGAAGCGCCTGGTCGAGCTGATGGGCGGGCGCATCTGGGTGACCAGCGAGATCGACACGGGCAGCGCGTTCGGCTTCGCCGTCCCGTTCGAGGTGTGGGTCGCCGGCAGCGGCCCGGTGAGCGCGCCGGTCGGCGCCGATGCCGATACGCCGCTGCCCGCGCTGCGCATCCTGATGGCTGAGGATTCACCCGACAATTGCACCATCGCTTTGGCCTATCTCGAAGACACACCCTACCAGATCGACGTCGCCGAGACCGGGCTGATCGCCTGCGAGATGTTCAAGGCCGGCCATTACGATCTGGTGCTGATGGACCGGCAGATGCCGGTGATGGACGGCCTGACCGCGACCCGCGCGCTGCGCGCCTGGGAAAAGACCCATGGCCGCCCGCCGACACCGATCATCGCGCTGACCGCCTCGGCGCTGAAGGGCGACCGCGAGACCTGCCTTGCGGCGGGCTGCACGGCTTATCTCACCAAGCCGATCAAGCAGGACGTGCTGCGCCGGGCGATCCGCGACTATGCCGCCACCGCGCGCAAACAGGCGGAAAGCGGCTCGGAAGAGCGGGCCAAGCGCGCGGCAGCGCGCCTGGCGGAACAATTGCCCGCCTATCTGGCGAACTGCCGGCACAATGTCATCGATATGCAGGACGCGCTCGATCGTGACGACTTCGAAGCGGTGACGATCCTCGGGCACAATCTGCGCGGCTCCGGCGGCGGCTTCGGCTTTCCGGCGCTCACCGATCTCGGCGCCGGGCTGGAACTGGCCTCCGGCAACACCGATCATGATGGCGTCGGCCGGCTGTTGGGCGAATTGTCGCGCTATCTCGACGGTATCCAGATCGCGGCGTGATACCAGGCGCGGCCGGTGGTTAGCCGACGATCGACGATTGCGCCAGCCGTACCCGGCGCTAAGCGTGCACCATGTCCGCCGCGATCGACCCCTTCCACGCCATCGCCATCAGCCGCGCCGCGCACCGCCTCGCGGCCGAAGGGCGGTCGATCATCCATATGGAGTTCGGCCAACCCTCGACCGGCGCGCCGGCCGCCGCCATCGCCACCGCGCACCGCGTGCTCGACAGCGACGGCATGGGCTATTGGGAGAGCCCGGCGCTCAAGACCCGCATCGCCCGCCATTATGCCGAGACGTACGGCGTGGCGGTCGACCCCGAACAGGTGATCCTGACCTGCGGCGCCTCGCCCGCCTTCGTGCTGGCGCTGTCCTGCCTGTTCGCCCCCGGCGACCGTATCGCCTTCGCGCGGCCGGGCTATGTCGCCTATCGCAACACGGTGAAGGCGATGCACCTGCAACCGGTCGAGATCGGCTGCGGCGAAGCCGAGCGCTTCCAGATCACCGCCGCCGCGATCGACGCGCTCGACCCCGCGCCGCATGGCCTGATCCTCGCCAGCCCGGCCAACCCGACCGGCACGATCATCCCGGCCGACGAGCTGGCCGCGATCGCCGCGGCGTGCCGCCGTCGCGGCATCCGCATCGTCTCGGACGAGATCTATCACGGGCTGAGCTATGTCGGCCCGGCGCGCTCGATGCTGCAGGAAGAGCCCGAGGCGCTGGTCGTCAACAGCTTCTCCAAATATTACAGCATGGCCGGGTGGCGGCTCGGCTGGCTGATCGTCCCGCCATCGCTGATCGGCGCGGCGCGGGCGCGGATGGGCAATCTCTTCCTCACCCCGCCATCGCTGGCGCAGCATGCCGGGCTCATCGCCATGGATTGCCGCGAGGAGCTGGAAGGCCATGTTCGCGGCTATGCCCGCAACCGCGACCTGTTGCTGGCGGCGCTGCCCGCGCTCGGCCTGCGCCGCATCGCGCCGCCCGATGGCGCCTTCTACATCTATGCCGATATCGGGCATTTGACCGACGACAGCATGGACTTCTGCATGCGGCTGCTGCTCGACACCGGCGTCGCGACCGCGCCGGGGATCGATTTCGATCCCGAGGACGGCCACCGCTTCATGCGCTTCAGCTTCGCCGTGTCGACCGACCGGGTCGAGGAGGCGCTGCGGCGGATCGCACCGTGGTTCGCGGCGCAGTCGGCCGCGACATGACGAGCCCGGCCGAGCAGGCCAGCCTGAACCTGGAGCAGGCACGCGAGATGCGCGCGGCCGGGCGCTCGTACCGCGAGATCGGCCGTCGCCTCGGCATCACGTCCAACCAGCTGAGCCATATCCGCCGCACGCTGAAGCGCGAGAAAGCGGGCCGAACGCGACTGCGCTCGACGCACCCGCAGGCGACCGATCGCGATCTTCCGGTCAGCCGCTCGGTTCTGCCCGCCGGGCTGCGGCAACGGCTGAGCGGATCGGGTTACAAGACCCTCGGCGATCTCGCCGACCGGCTGGCCGACCCCGATTTTCCGGGCCTTGAAACCGTGCCCGGCATCGGCCCGCACCGCGCGCGGCTGGTGACCCGCCTGCTCGATCATTATGGCCTGCTGCCCGGCCCGAGCGACCTGCAAGCCGCCATCGAAGATCTTTTTCCGGAACTCCGCGACGCACCCGATTCCGCGCCGCGCTGAACAGATCGCCCGTATCTACGCCGGCGCCAGCCACAGCGGCGCGCCGCTCAGCGAATCGTACATCACGACATCCTTGTCGAATTCCTGCGGCGTGCCGGCGTTCTGGGTGTGCTGGAACAGCTGATAACCGCGGTGCGACACCTCCGTGATATTGCCGCTGGCCCGCCAGTAATGCTCGGTATGCAGGTCGAAGAACAGTTGGTCGGGCGTCAACCAGACGTTGAAACCAACATAGACGCCGGGGACATAGCCCGCCGCCTTGACCTGCGCGAACCAGGCATTGGCATAGCCGGTGATATCGGCGGCCGCCGTTCCCTTGGGAATGTCTTCCAGGTCGAGCCAGACATTCACGCCCGCCGGCACCCCAGCGATCCGGGTGAACGCCGCCGCCTTGACGCCATAGTCATGGCCGAGCTGCACCGTCGGCACCCAGCCATGGGCGGCAACATGCTGCACCACCATCAGCGCCATGCCGGCGCCGAGGATCGCCTTGCCCTCTGCCTCCGAGATATCGGCCCGGCCGTGGGCGGCATTGTCGGCGCGCGACGCGTCGGTGCGGCTGACATAGCGGATGCAGAACTGGAAACCCTGCGCGGCATAGCCCCTGGCGGTCATCGTCGTCAGCGGCACCGCGGTATCGAAACCGAGCGCCCCGATCGGCGCGAATTCCACCTTGCCCGTCAACGTCATGATCCCCTCCCCTCGCTGCGCGCATGCTTAACATGCCGGGTCCGATCACGGGAAGCGCGGCCCTTGCCTTTGCCGCCGCCGGGGTTTATTGCCCGCGCCATTCCAAATCGGGAATGATCGTCGTCGGTGCCTCTTGGCGGGACCGGGCGGCGGCCCCATGTCCCGAGTTCGGTATTGAAAGTGAGTGCAGGCAGGTGAAGACGAACCCGATCGAATTCATCAACCAGGTGAGGGCCGAAACGCGCAAGGTCATCTGGCCGACGCGGCGCGAGACGGTGATGACCGGCGTCATGGTGATGATCATGACGACGATCCTCGCCTTGTTCTTCTTCGTCATCGACACCGGTTTCGAAGCACTCGTCAAAGTCCTGCTCAAGCTCGCGAATTAAGGTCCTAGGTTCCATGGCACGCTGGTACATCATCCACGCCTATTCGGGGTTCGAGGGCAAGGTACGCGATTCGATCATGGCGGAGGCGACCCGCATGGGTCTCGACGCGCTGGTCGAGCAGATCGAGGTGCCGACCGAGACGATCACCGAGGCGCGCCGCGGCAAGAAAGTGTCGGTCGAGCGCAAGTTCATGCCCGGCTATGTCCTCGCCAAGCTCAACATGAACGACGACGTCTATCACCTGGTGAAGAACACGCCGAAGGTGACGGGCTTCCTCGGCTCGATGGGCAAGCCGCAGCCGATCAGCGAGGCGGAAGCCGCGCGGATGCTCAATTCCAAGGAAGAGGCCGCCGCGGCGCCCAAGACCAAGATCAAGATCGATTACGAGATCGGCGACTCGGTCAAAGTGCTGGAGGGCCCGTTCGCGAGCTTCAACGGCATCGTCGAGGAACTCGATTTCGACCGCAGCCGCGTCAAGGTGTCGGTGTCGATCTTCGGCCGCGCCACGCCGGTCGAACTGGAATTCGAGCAGGTCGAGCGCTCGAAGTAACGCTCATCTTGCAAATTTAGTGATTTTCACTAGATTGCGTCGATGGACCGGGCAATAACGGCAAGCGAAGCCAATCAGCGCTTCTCGGAAATGCTGCGCGACGTTGCGGACGGCGAGAGCTTCACCGTGACGTCGCACGGCAAACCGGTCGCGCGCGTGGTGCCGTTCGAGAGCAAGGGCGGACCGGAAGCGGTCAAGAAGCTGCTCGACTATTTCGCGGACTGGCCGATCCGATATAGCGGACCTTGGAAGCGCGAAGACCTGTACGAATGACGCGCGTCGCGCTTGATACCAATGTTCTCGTCTACATCGCCGGCATTGCAAAAGTGTCCGAGGATCACGCCAAGATCGCCCGCACCCACGCGTTGCTGGCGGGAATTTCCCGATCGGCAACGCTTGTCATTCCCGTCCAGGCACTGGGCGAAATGTTCGTCGTGATGCGACGCATCGGCTATCCCGCCGATAAATGCCGCGCTGCCGTGCTGGAGATGGCCGGAGAACTCGATACACCACCAAGTGAGGCGCGGACTTTATTCTCCGCGCTCGACCTGGCGGTTGATCACAAGCTGCAACATTGGGACGCGATGATCCTTTCGGCCGCCGCCGATGCCGGCTGCACCATGCTTCTCTCCGAAGACATGCAGCACGGCTTCGTCGTCCGCGGGGTCACGGTAATCAACCCGTTCGCCGCCGACATCCATCCCAAGCTGGCGGCATTGCTCGCCTGACCGCGCACGGGCTTGCCGCGCGAGCGCTTTTCCGCTAACCGCGCCGCCTTCCAAGGCACATCGCTGTGGAAATGCGGGAGGGTTCGCCATTCGGGCGCGCTCGCTTGAACCGCTAAACTTGAACGGGTCGCTCGGCGCTCGCGCCGTGACGCCCATGACAGAGTGAGATACATGGCTAAAAAGATTACCGGCTATATCAAGCTGCAGGTGCCAGCCGGCGCCGCCAATCCGTCGCCGCCGATCGGCCCGGCGCTTGGTCAGCGCGGCGTCAACATCATGGAATTCTGCAAGGCGTTCAACGCGCAGACCGGCGACGTCGAGAAGGGCACGCCGCTGCCCACCGTCATCACCGTCTATGCCGATCGCTCCTTCTCGTTCGAGACGAAGACCGCCCCTGCGACCTTCCTGATCAAGAAGGCGGCCAACCTGAAGTCGGGCTCGAAGGAGCCGGGCAAGGTCTCCGCGGGCAAGATCAAGCGCTCCGCGCTGACCGCGATCGCCGAGCAGAAGATGAAGGATCTGAACGCCAACGATATCGAGGCGGCTACCCGCATCATCGAAGGCTCCGCCCGCGCAATGGGCCTCGAAGTGGTGGAGGGCTGAGATCATGGCAAAGCTCACGAAGAAGGCAAAGGCGATCACGATCGATCGCGAGAAGCTGCACGGCGTCGATGAGGCGATCGCGCTGGCCAAGGCCGGCGCCACCTCCAAGTTCGACGAGACGATCGAAGTCGCGCTGAACCTCGGCGTCGATCCGCGTCACGCCGACCAGATGGTGCGCGGCGTCGTCACCCTGCCCAAGGGCACCGGCAAGACCGTGCGCGTCGGCGTGTTCGCCAAGGGCGCCAAGGCCGATGAGGCCCGCGAGGCCGGTGCCGACGTCGTCGGTGCCGAGGACCTGATGGAAATCGTCCAGGGTGGCACGATCGATTTCGACCGCTGCATCGCGACCCCGGACATGATGGGTGTCGTCGGTCGCCTCGGCAAGGTGCTGGGCCCCAAGGGCCTGATGCCGAACCCGAAGCTCGGCACGGTGACGATGGACGTCGCGGGTGCCGTGAAGGCGGCCAAGGGCGGCCAGATCGAATATCGCGTCGAAAAGGCCGGCATCATCCACTCGGGGATCGGCAAGGCGAGCTTCCCGGCCGAAGACCTGCGCGCAAACTTTGACGCGCTGGTCGATGCGGTGGTCAAGGCCAAGCCGTCGGGCGCCAAGGGCAAGTATGTCCGCAAGGTCGCCGTCAGCTCGACCATGGGCGCAGGCATCAAGGTCGATACGGCCGAGGTCGCCGGGGCGTAAGCCGGAGCGCGGCGCTTAGCGCGAGCTAAACGCCGGTGCGAAGCACGCGAACGGCCGGCCGGCGCGGCTATGCCGCGACCGACGGGGCGGAATTTACCTCCGTCCCGGGCCAGCGATGAAAATGACGAAAGGGCCGGGAGCGATCCCGGCCCTTTTTCGTGTCGATGTGTTGGTATTATCCCTTTCGTCACCCCGGACTTGTTCCGGCATCCACTTTGTCGCGAACCCGCCAACCATTGCTGACGGGGCGCGGTGAACCCCGGAACAAGTCCGGGGTGACGTTGAGAGAATTATCGCCGTAGGATCCAGCCATGCGCACGACAATCACGATCGACGATGAGCTTGTCGCGGAGGCTAGCGAGCTTTCGGGCATCAGAGGCAACCGCGCTCTGGTACATCATGCGCTCCTTGCGTTGGTTCAGCGCGAGGCAGCACAACACCTTGCTCGGTTGGGCGGCAGCGATCCTGATGCATCTGCCGGCCGCCGATTTAGATCAATCTGACCTACGAGCTGACCACAAATCCCACTTGCGGGCAGCGCCATTAGTGCGGAAAACTCCCCGGCACGGGGGAATGCATGACCGACACGCCAGACAGCACGCTGTGGAATCCGGATCTCGCGCCGACCGGGCCGGAGCAACGCACCTGGCTGTGGTATCATTACGCCGCGCTGTGGGTCGGGATGATCGTCGCGGTGCCGGCATGGATGCTCGCCGCGGGGCTGGTCGAGCAAGGCATGTCGGCGGGACAGGCGGCGCTGACGGTGCTGCTGGGCAACCTGATCGTGCTGGTGCCGATGCTGCTGGTCGGCCATGCCGGGGCCAAGCACGGCATCCCCTACGCAGTGCTGGCGCGCGCCTCGTTCGGCACGGTCGGCGCGCGGCTGGCGGCGATGGCGCGGGCGCTGGTGGCGTGCGGCTGGTTCGGCATCCAGACCTGGATCGGCGGCGAGGCATTGCTCACCCTGCTCGGTATTTTCCTCAAAACGGATCTGAAGGGCACTCCCCTGCCCTTGCTCGATATCGGCATCGGGCAGTTGCTCGCCTTTGCCGTGTTCTGGGCGCTGCAGCTGTTCTTCGTGCGCAAGGGGCTGACGACGATCCGCCGGCTCGAAACCTGGACGGCGCCGGTCAAGATCATCGTCTGCGCCGCGCTGGTCTGGTGGGCGGTCGATGCGGCGGGCGGGCTCGGGCCGATCTTCGCCGCGCCCTCTGCATTCGTGCCGGGCGGGGCGAAGGCCGGGCAGTTCTGGATGGTGTTCTGGCCCGCGCTGACCGGCATGATCGGCTATTGGGCGACGCTGGCGCTCAACATCCCCGACTTCACCCGCTTCGCCAAAAGCCAGCGCGACCAGATGATCGGCCAGTCGCTCGGCCTGCCGCCGGGCATGGGCCTGATCGCGCTGGCCAGCGTGATCACCACCTCGGCCACCGTGGTGATCTATGGCAGCGCGATCTGGGATCCGGTGGCGCTGTCGGGCAGGCTGGCCGGGCCGTTCGTGCTGCTCGGGCTGGTGGTGATCAGCATCGACACCATCTCGTGCAACATCGCGGCGAACCTGGTGTGCGCGGCCTATGACTTCTCGTCGCTGGCGCCGAAGCGCATCTCCTACCGCACCGGCGGACTGATCACCGCGATCATCGGCGTGTTGATCATGCCGTGGAAGCTGCTCGCGACGAGCGGCGGCTATATCTTCGTCTGGCTGACCGGTTACGGCGCGCTGCTCGGGCCGATCGCGGGTATATTGATCGCCGATTACTGGATCGTGCGGCGCACCGAGCTCGAGGTCGCCGCGCTGTATCGCGGCGACGGCGCCTATGCCTATCGTGGCGGGTGGAACCGCGCGGCGCTGATCGCGCTCGGGCTGGGAGTTGCGCCCAACGTGCCCGGATTCCTTGCCGCCGCCGCGCCGGGTGCGTTCGGCAACATCGGCGCGCCGTGGACGGTGATCTACACCTATGCCTGGTTCGTCGGCCTGACGATTGCGCTGGTCAGCTACGCCGCGCTGATGCGGACGAAGCGCGATGAAGCATTGGCACCCGCCCAAACTTGACTTTGCCGCCATCGCCGCTAAAGGCCCCCGCTCACCCATAGGCTCGCCTGTGGGTTCCGTCCGAGACAGCAAGTGCCGGTTTCCGGCTTAATTTCTTGCCGAGGCGGGGACAGGATATTCACCGGGCTGCCTCTGGCGTCCGGTCTGCCGCCCTTTTGGGGCGTCGGTTCCCATTCCCCATCGCTGGACACCCCATGTGGCGCATCTTCGCGTCAGTGGCTTGTAACCGGGTCCGTTTCGGCGGGCCCAGAATGTGGAGAATGGCATGGATCGTGCTCAAAAGGCCGAGTTCGTCGCCGAGCTGAAGCAGACTTTTTCCGAAGTGGGCGTGGTCGTCGTGACCCGCAACCACGGGCTGACCGTCGCGCAATCGACCCAGCTGCGGAACAGGATGCGCGACGCCGGCGCCGTCTATAAGGTCTCGAAGAACAAGCTTGCCAAGATCGCGCTCGACGGCACCGACTATCTCTCGCTGGGCGACATGCTCACCGGGCCGGTCGGTCTCGCCACCTCGATCGATCCCGTCGCGGCCGCCAAGGTGGTGGTCGATTTCGCGAAGACGAACGACAAGTTCGAAATCGTCGGTGGGGCGATGGGCGCGACGGCGCTCGACGTCGATGGCGTGAAGGCGCTCGCGACGCTGCCGTCACTGGATGAACTGCGTGCCAAGATCGTCGGGCTGCTCGTTGCACCCGCGACCAAGCTCGCAACCATCACCCAGGCACCGGCCGCGCAGATTGCCCGCGTCCTCAGCGCGCATGCGGAAAAGCAAGCTGCCTGATCATCAGGCGAACCGATACCTCAACTGAAACTACGGGGCGATGTCCCCAGATGGAGAATATACATGGCAGACCTGAACGCGCTGGTTGACCAGCTGAGCGCCCTGACCGTCCTCGAGGCGGCCGACCTTTCCAAGCTGCTCGAAGAGAAGTGGGGCGTCAGCGCCGCCGCTGCCGTCGCCGCTGCCCCCGCCGCTGGCGGCGGTGCCGCTGCTCCGGCTGCCGAAGAGCAGACCGAGTTCGACGTGATCCTCACCGGCGACGGTGGCAAGAAGATCAACGTCATCAAGGAAGTCCGTGCGATCACGCAGCTCGGCCTGACCGAAGCCAAGACGCTGGTCGAGTCGGCTCCCAAGGCCGTCAAGGAAGGCGTGTCGAAGGACGAAGCCGAGAAGATCAAGAAGCAGCTCGAAGAAGCTGGCGCGACCGTCGAGATCAAGTGATTTCGGCCTAGCCGAGATCATCCCGGCGCGAGCCGGGATCCAGACGCGAAGCGATGGTGCCCGGTTTCGGCCGTGCGCCCCTTCAGGAACAGGGCGGTGCCACGCGGCGCCGCCCTTTTTCGTTGCGCTCAGCGGTCGACCGCGATGGTATATTCGATCGCGCCGACCTCACTGTACATGCGCACCTCGTCGAGCCGGAACGCACCCATCCTGGCACCCGCGCGCCGCTCGATGCCGATGACGAAGGAGCGCGCGGTCTGGCCGGTGCCATTGGCCCAGTCATAGACCAGATTGACCGTGATGACCGGCACGAACAGTGCGCGACCCTCGACGGTCATCGTGCTGATCCGCTCACGCGGCAATATCCCCATCCCGCCAAGCTTGACCTCCTCACCCGGTGGCAGTTCGAAGGGCGGTGTGATCGGGCGCTCGATCGCCTCGCTGAACAATGCGTTGATCAGCGCATCCTGTTGCGCCTCGGCGGTGAGCAGGCGAACGTCGAGCCGCACATTGCTGGCCGCCGCGCCACCACTGTTGCGCACGATGACATCATATTCGACCGCCGCGCTGGTCAGGTTGGTGCCGGCACGACGCGGGTGCAGCGCAATGTCGAGCGTTGCCCGGTCAGCGACGGGCGCCGGCGGCGGTACCACGGCTTCCTCGACGATCGGCGCCGCGTCGGCGGGCGCTGCAACCGGATCCGTCACCGGCACGAACGGGGAAGGCTCGGGCGGCGCCGGCGGCGTTACCGGGGCCTCGGGCTCCTGTTCCGCCAGGGTGTCGCTGTCGAGCCCGAGATCGAACCGCTCATGGCCGTCGGCGCGCCCGCGCGCATCTTCCTCTTCATCGTGATCGAAGCCATCCTCGCCGCGACGGCGGCGGAAGAACCACAACATCAGCGCGAGCACCGCCACGACACCCGCCGCGATCGCGACGGTCGGCAGGAGATCGTCGATACCCGTCCGCGGGTTGGGCGGCGTTTCATCGCGCGAGGGCTCGACCGGCGGCAGCTCGGTGGGCGCCACGCTGGGCGTGGCCGGCGACGTCGGCGTGGTCGCAACCGGCGCGGGCGTCGCGACCGGTGCCGCGACGCTCGTGCGCGGGGCCGGTGTCGCCGGGGCCAGCGGCGGTCGTGGCGTCGCCGCCGCGGTCGGCGTCGGCCGGGGTGCCGGCGTCGGGCGCGTCACGGGCACCGGTCGTGAGGTCGCGGTGGGGCGCGGCGTCGGCGTGGTGTGGGGCGTCGGGGTCGACCTGGCGGCGGGCGGCACGGTGCGGACGACGGGCGGCGCCGCGCGGGGCGTCGCGCTGGGCGTCGGAGTCGCCGGCGGGGTCGACGTCTGCCGCGTGCCCGGCAGGCTGAAATGCTCGAGACCCGGAATGGTCGGAGACGCGACATTCTGCGCCAGCGCCGCGCCGGCAGTGCCGAGCAGCAAGCCCAGCGTCAGCGCGCCGTGCCTGATCGAAGTAGCGGAAATCCCCACAAACGCGCCTTAGCTTGAGAAACCTGAACCGCATAGGACGGGATACGATCGCACGACAACCTGCACGCGCGACGCGATGGAATGCAACCGGGCCCGCCTCTCATGAGAGACGGGCCCGGGCGCGACGAAGATGATGCCGTTGGTTCAGGCGTGCTCGGGCGCGCCCTGGAGCTCCGCCGATACCTCATCGAACATGTGCGCACGGTCGGTCGGGATCGGCGTCATGGTCGCGCCGTCATCACTGACGCTGATGCGGAAGGAGGCAGCGGTGCGGCCCTCGCCGCCACCCGGTAGCGGATACCGCGCGTCGGCGACGATCACGGGCGAAACCGAGCCGTTGAGCGAAGAGCGCGGCAGCGCGAGCGTTGCCTCGAGCGTGGTGCCTTCGCCGGGCTTGATGCGGACAGCGGGGACGGCGTCCTCGTCATGTTCGAGGAGCAGGCGCTCCATCTCGTCCCTGGCCGGCGCGCCAGCGAACATGAAGGTCGAGATGCGCACGTCGTCGGCGGCGACCGAGCCGGCGTTGCCGACCGTCAGCTCGATCTCGACCAGAGCCTCGTCGACATTGGTGCCGGCGCGAACCGGGCGCATCGCCATCTCCAGCCATGGGCGATCGGCAACCGGCGGATTGCCGGCGGTCAGTGCCGCGACATCGCTGTCGGCCGGCGTGACGAGCTCACCGGTCCCCGCCACGGCCGCGGCGGTGGCGAGCGGCGCCTCTTCGCGCAGCGGCGGCGTCACGTTCGCGCGCGGCGCATCGCGACGCAGGAACTGCGCGTCGCTGCGTTCGGACGCGATCGGCTTGGCCGGTGCCGCCACGACGGGCGCCGGGACATCCCGCGCCATCGCCTTGACCGGCTCCTCCTGGACGACCGGCTCGTCATAAACCTCATAGGCGTCCTCACGACGGCGGCGCATCATCACGATCAGGCCGACCAGCGCGATCAGACCGACGCCGAGCAGCGCCAGCCAGGGCGAACGCCAGTTGAAGCCGGTGTCGGCGGCGGGCGGCGCGACCGGCGCGGCCTGGGCGGCCTGGGCGGCCGGCGCCTGCTGGACCGGCGCCGGCTCGACCGGAGCAGGCGTCACGACCGGGGCGGCCTCGGGCGTCGCGGCAACGGGCGCAGGCGCGCTCGGCGCGGGCGCGGCCACAGGTGTGGTCGTACGGGTGGCGGTGGTGTGCCGGGTCACGGTGCGCGTCTGGGTCGGTGTACGGGCGGCGCGGGTGGCGCGTTCCGGGGTCACGTCGGGCGGCGGCAGCGTCTCGACCGGCTCGGCCTGCACCGTCCGCACGGGCGCAGCCTGGACCGGGGCGGTCTGGGTCGGCGCGGTCTGGACGACCGGCGGCGGCGCGACCGGCGCGGCCTGCTGCTGCGCGGCGGATGCGGCCGGCACATCCTGCGCGACGGCGGGAACCGCCAGCAGGGCCAGGGTTGGAACAAGCGCGGCAAGCGCGCGGCGATGCGGGGGGAAAACCTGTTTCATAACGGGGACTCAATGAAGGGAACCCGCTTCTGGTTCCTCGTTTCGTCGCCGTCCGAACGAGCCAGTTTCTCGACGAGTCGCGTAACTCATTGATTCGTAAAACGAAATATTGAACCACTTGGCGTCGTCTTTTTTAGCCGCACCGCGCGCAATAAGTGCGCGGACCGTCACCACGGCGCGCGGGAGCGCCAAGAGGACCGAAAAAGCCGTCACGCGGTTTGACACTTTCCAACACGCTACCTATATCGCGCCCATCGCCACAGATCCGGGAAATGACACGCCGTCGCGCAGTGTGTCGATCGCATTGGTTCTGCGGCTCATACGACGCTGGAGAGCTGCCATCTTCCGACAACGGAGATGCGCGGCTTTTTTGCGTCGTTTCGCGTGCCCGCCCGGTGGAAACCGGGCACGACATTCTGGCTGACGAGGCTCTATTACATGGCAACCAAGGCGATCGACGGCGGCGCTGCGAAGCAGCGCGGGGGCGAAGGCGGCACGATGAAGCGCCGCATCCGCAAGGTGTTCGGCAACATCCACGAAGTGGTGCAGATGCCGAACCTGATCGAGGTTCAGCGCGAATCCTACGAGCAGTTCCTGCGCTCCGATCCCTCCACCGGCTATATTTCGGGTCTCGAGAAGACGCTGCGCAGCGTGTTCCCGATCCGTGACTTCGCCGGCACCGCCGAGCTCGACTTCGTCAACTATGAGCTCGAGCCGCCCAAGTTCGACACCGACGAATGCCGCCAGCGCGGCATCACTTATGCCGCGCCGATGCGCGTTACCCTTCGCCTGATCGTGTTCGAGGTGGACGCCGATACCGAGGCCCGCTCGGTCCTCGATATCAAGGAGCAGGACGTTTACATGGGCGACATGCCGCTCATGACGCATAACGGCACCTTCATCATCAACGGCACAGAGCGAGTCATCGTCTCGCAGATGCACCGTTCGCCGGGCGTGCTGTTCGACCATGACCGCGGCAAGACCCATGCCTCGGGCAAGTATCTCTTCGCCGCCCGCGTCATCCCGTATCGCGGCTCGTGGCTGGACTTCGAGTTCGACGCCAAGGACATCGTCAACGTCCGTATCGACCGCAAGCGCAAGCTGCCGGTGACCGCGCTGCTCTATGCGCTGGGCATGAACTCGGAAGAGATCCTCAACTATTTCTACAACCGCGTAACCTTCGTCCGCGGTGAGGGTGGCTGGCAGATTCCGTTCGCCGCCGAGAACTGGCGTGGCCAGAAGCCGATGTTCGACATCGTCGACGGCAAGTCGGGCGAAGTGATCTTCCCGTCAGGCCAGAAGATCAGCCCGCGCGCCGCCAACAAGGCGGCCAAGGATGGACTCGAGACGCTGCTCATCCCGACCGAGGAAATCTTCGGCCGCTACTCAGCCTATGACCTGATCAACGAAGCCACCGGCGAGATCTATATCGAAGCCGGCGACGAAGTGACCGCCGAGAATCTCGAACTGCTCGACAAGGCCGGCATCGACCGCATCGAGCTGCTCGACATCGACCATGTCACGACCGGCCCGTGGATCCGCAACACATTGAAGGTCGACAAGGCCGAGGAGCGCGAGCAGGCGCTCAGCGACATCTACCGCGTCATGCGCCCCGGCGAACCGCCGACGCTCGAGACCGCGGAAGCTTTGTTCGGCGGCCTGTTCTTCGACCCCGACCGCTACGACCTGTCGGCCGTCGGTCGCGTCAAGCTCAACATGCGCCTCGAACTCGACGTCGAGGACACCGTCACGACGCTGCGCGCCGAGGACATCCTCGCCGTGGTCAAGACGTTGGTCGACCTGAAGGACGGCAAGGGCGAGATCGACGACATCGACAATCTCGGCAACCGCCGCGTGCGTTCGGTCGGCGAGCTGCTCGAGAACCAGTACCGCGTCGGCCTGCTCCGCATGGAGCGCGCCGTGAAGGAGCGTATGTCGTCGGTCGACGTGTCGACCGTGATGCCCAACGACCTGATCAACGCCAAGCCCGCGGTGGCCGCAGTGCGCGAGTTCTTCGGTTCGTCGCAGCTGTCGCAGTTCATGGACCAGACCAACCCGCTCTCCGAAGTGACGCACAAGCGTCGCGTCTCGGCGCTCGGGCCGGGCGGTCTCACGCGTGAGCGTGCGGGCTTCGAAGTCCGCGACGTTCACCCGACGCACTATGGCCGCATCTGCCCGATCGAGACGCCGGAAGGCCCGAACATCGGCCTGATCAACTCGCTCGCCAGCTTCAGCCGCGTCAACAAATACGGCTTCATCGAGACGCCGTACCGCAAGGTCGTCGACCACAAGGTCACCGATGACGTCGTCTATCTGTCGGCGATGGAAGAGGCCAAGCACACCATCGCGCAGGCCAATGCCGAGCTCGATGCGAGCAAGGGTTTCGTCGAGGAGCTGGTGTCGTCGCGTCAGGCGGGCGAATTCCTCATGGCGATCCCCGACAACATCACGCTGATGGACGTCAGCCCCAAGCAGCTCGTCTCGGTCGCGGCATCGCTCATTCCGTTCCTGGAAAACGATGACGCCAACCGCGCGCTGATGGGCTCGAACATGCAGCGTCAGGCCGTGCCGCTGGTCCAGGCCGAGGCGCCGTTCGTCGGCACCGGCATGGAAGAGACGGTTGCGCGTGACTCGGGCGCCGCCATCGCGGCACGCCGTTCGGGCATCGTCGACCAGGTCGACGCGACCCGTATCGTCATCCGCGCGACCGGTGAGGTCGAGGCCGGCCAGTCGGGCGTCGACATCTACACGCTGATGAAGTTCCAGCGCTCCAACCAGAACACCTGCATCAACCAGCGTCCGCTGGTTAAGGTGGGTGACGTGGTCGAGGCCGGCGACGTGATCGCCGACGGTCCTTCGACCGAGTTCGGCGAGCTCGCGCTGGGCCGCAACGCGCTCGTCGCGTTCATGCCCTGGAACGGCTATAACTACGAGGATTCGATCCTCATTTCCGAGCGTATCGTCAAGGACGACGTCTTCACCTCGATCCATATCGAGGAATTCGAAGTCATGGCCCGCGACACCAAGCTCGGGCCGGAAGACATTACGCGCGACATCCCCAATGTCGGCGAGGAAGCGCTCCGCAACCTCGACGAGGCGGGCATCGTCTATATCGGCGCCGAAGTGGAGCCGGGCGACATCCTGGCCGGCAAGATCACCCCCAAGGGTGAATCGCCGATGACGCCGGAGGAAAAGCTCCTCCGCGCCATCTTCGGCGAGAAGGCGTCGGACGTGCGCGACACCTCGCTGCGCCTGCCGCCGGGCGTTGCCGGCACCGTCGTCGAGGTCCGGGTGTTCAACCGCCACGGCATCGACAAGGACGAGCGCGCGATGGCGATCGAGCGCGAAGAGATCGAGCGCCTGAAGAAGGACTCGGACGACGAGCGCAGCATCCTCAACCGCGCGACCTGGTCGCGTCTGCGCGAGATGCTGATCGGCCAGACCGCCACCGGCGCGCCGAAGGGCGTGAAGAAGGGCGGCGTGATCGATCAGGACCTGCTCGACAGCGTCGACCGCCACGAATGGTGGAAGTTCGCCGTCGCCGACGACAAGGCGCAGAGCGATCTGGAAGCGGTCAAGGTCCAGTATGACGATGCGGTCAAGGTGATCACGGACAAGTTCCATGATCGCCGCGAGAAGCTCGAGCGTGGCGACGAGCTGCCGCCGGGCGTGCTCAAGATGGTCAAGGTGTTCGTCGCGGTGAAGCGCAAGCTGCAGCCGGGCGACAAGATGGCCGGCCGTCACGGCAACAAGGGCGTCATCTCGCGCATCCTGCCGGCCGAGGACATGCCGTTCCTCGCCGACGGGACGCCGGTCGACCTGGTGCTCAACCCGCTCGGCGTGCCGTCGCGGATGAACGTCGGGCAGATCTTCGAGACGCATCTCGGCTGGGCCGCGCGCGGTCTCGGCGGGCAGATCAGCCAGGCGCTGGAAGACTGGCGCGAGGCCAATCCGAACCCGACCGCGGGCGCCATGCCCGAGGTGGTCCGCGATCGCCTCAAGACGGTCTATGGCGAGCAATATCATGCCGAGATCGACGCGCGCAGCGCCGACCAGATCATCGATCTGGCGCAGAATCTGCGCGGCGGCGTGCCGATGGCGACGCCGGTGTTCGACGGTGCCCGCGAAGCCGATGTCTCGGCGATGCTGGCGCTGGCGGGTCTCGACACTTCGGGCCAGTCGGATCTGTTCGACGGGCGTACCGGCGACAAGTTCGATCGCAAGGTGACCGTCGGCTACATCTACATGCTCAAGCTGCACCACCTGGTCGACGACAAGATCCACGCGCGTTCGATCGGGCCGTACAGCCTCGTCACCCAGCAGCCGCTGGGCGGCAAGGCCCAGTTCGGTGGCCAGCGCTTCGGCGAGATGGAGGTCTGGGCGCTCCAGGCCTATGGCGCCGCCTATACCTTGCAGGAAATGCTGACGGTGAAGTCGGACGACGTGGTCGGCCGCACCAAGGTCTACGAAGCGATCGTCAAGGGCGACGATACCTTCGAGGCCGGCATTCCGGAGAGCTTCAACGTGCTCGTCAAGGAAATGCGCTCGCTGGGTCTGAACGTCGAGCTGAAGTCGATCGAAGAGTTCGACACCGACGGCGTCGCGATCGCGGCGGAGTAACGAATGAGCCTCCCCTCCCGCTTGCGGGAGGGGATTGAGGGGTGGGCTCCCGGCCGGTGGTACAGCGCAAGACTGCCACCGGGCGCCCACCCCCTCCCAGCCTGAAAAGGCTGGGCCCCTCCCCCTCCCGCTCGCGGGAGGGGGGAAGCAGGAGCCAGACATGAACGAACTGACCAACTTCGCCAATCCGATCGCCAAGCCCGAGACTTTCGATCAGATCCAGATCGGCATCGCCTCGCCGGACCGCATTCGCAGCTGGTCCTTCGGCGAGATCAAGAAGCCGGAAACCATCAACTATCGCACGTTCAAGCCCGAGCGTGACGGCCTGTTCTGCGCGCGCATCTTCGGTCCGATCAAGGATTACGAGTGCCTGTGCGGCAAGTACAAGCGCATGAAGTACAAGGGCATCGTCTGCGAGAAGTGCGGCGTCGAGGTCACCGTCTCGAAGGTCCGCCGCGAGCGCATGGGCCATATCGAGCTCGCCGCCCCGGTCGCGCACATCTGGTTCCTCAAGTCGCTGCCGTCGCGCATCGGCCTGCTGCTCGACATGCAGTTGAAGCAGCTCGAGCGCGTGCTCTACTTCGAGGCCTATATCGTGATCGAGCCGGGCCTGACCCCGCTCGAAAAATATCAGCTGCTCACCGAAGACGAGCTGCTCGACGCGCAGGACGAATATGGCGAGGACGCCTTCTCGGCCGGCATCGGTGCCGAGGCCGTCCGCATCATGCTCGAGAGCCTCGATCTCGAGGGCGAGCGCAAGGATCTGCTCGAAGAGCTGGCGGTCACAAAGTCCGAGCTCAAGCCGAAGAAGATCATCAAGCGCCTGAAGGTCGTCGAGAGCTTCATCGATTCGGGCAACCGCCCGGAATGGATGATCCTCGAGGTCGTGCCGGTCATCCCGCCCGAGCTGCGCCCGCTGGTGCCGCTCGATGGCGGCCGCTTCGCGACGTCGGATCTCAACGATCTCTATCGCCGCGTGATCAACCGCAACAACCGCCTCAAGCGGCTGATGGAGCTGCGCGCGCCGGACATCATCGTCCGCAACGAAAAGCGCATGTTGCAGGAAGCCGTCGACGCGCTGTTCGATAACGGCCGCCGCGGCCGCACCATCACCGGCGCCAACAAGCGCCCCTTGAAGTCGCTCAGCGACATGCTCAAGGGCAAGCAGGGCCGCTTCCGCCAGAACCTGCTCGGCAAGCGCGTCGACTATTCGGGCCGCTCGGTCATCGTCACCGGTCCGGAGCTCAAGCTGCACCAGTGCGGCCTGCCGAAGAAGATGGCGCTCGAACTGTTCAAGCCCTTCATCTACGCCCGCCTCGACGCCAAGGGTTTCTCCTCGACCGTCAAGCAGGCCAAGAAGCTGGTCGAGAAGGAGCGTCCGGAAGTCTGGGATATCCTCGACGAGGTCATCCGCGAGCATCCGGTGCTGTTGAACCGCGCGCCGACGCTGCACCGCCTGGGCATCCAGGCGTTCGAGCCGATCCTGATCGAAGGCAAGGCGATCCAGCTGCATCCGCTGGTCTGCACGGCCTTCAACGCCGACTTCGACGGCGATCAGATGGCGGTGCACGTGCCGCTGTCGCTGGAAGCCCAGCTCGAGGCCCGCGTGCTCATGATGTCGACCAACAACATCCTGAGCCCGGCGAGCGGCAAGCCGATCATCGTGCCGTCGCAGGACATCGTCCTCGGCATCTACTACATCACGCTCGAGCGCGAGGGCGAGCCGGGCGAGGG
>Ga0207676_10001138_pt1 | contig 20073 bp, 18 predicted proteins | sample KBSSwiS72_FD_184307 | JGI IMG/M metagenome (GOLD analysis project Ga0207676, IMG submission 184307) | Switchgrass rhizosphere microbial communities from Kellogg Biological Station, Michigan, USA - KBS Switchgrass S7-2 (SPAdes) (version 2) | ecosystem: Host-associated > Plants > Roots >...
CCGAGCCCGGTGCGAAAGATCATCGGCGATCTGTCCGATACCGAAAGAACACTCGTCGGGCTGCAGCTGCGGCCGGGTTGACCCTGCCGGGAATGTCCACCGAACCGACAACCACGCAAACCGAATCGGGCCGCCGAGTGCTCGAGGCCGAGATCGACGAGCTGCGGCGGCGGCTCGAGGATGCAGAGAGCACGCTCGAGGCGATTTCCGGAGGCCGGGTGGACGCGCTCGTCGTCGCGGATCCGCTCGCCGAGCGCCAGATCATGCTGCTCGAGGACGCGCGGCGCGGCGCGCGCCTGCCGATCGACCGTCTCAGGCAAGGCGCCGTCACGATCGGTGCAAGCGGCGAGATTCTGCACGCGAACGCGGCATTCGCAACGCTGCTGGGGATCGAGGCGCAGCGGCTGTTCGGCCGGCAGATCGTCGAGATCGTGAGGTCGACCGATCATTCCTTGCTCGCAGCGCTGCTCGCCGATCGTTCCGCGAGCCCGCTCGCGGCTCTCGGCCTGGAGAGTCCCGTCCGCGGGGACCTCCACGTGCGCGTCGCGGCGATCCCGCTGCTCGAGGGCGACGGGATGTGCCTCATCGTTACCGGCGTCCACGACAGCGCCGAGGATGAAGCCGTCGCGACGGTGCGCGCGATCCGGCGCGGCGAGATCGACGCGGTCGTGATCGCCGAGACCGAGGACGACCCGCAGGTGCTGTTGCTTGGCGCGGCCGGCCGACGCTATCGCGCGCTCGTCGAGCACATGCGCGACGGCGCGGTGACTCTATCGCCCGAGGGCGACGTGCTCTATGCGAACCCGAGCTTCGCGGCGATGGTGGGTCTCTTGCCGCCCGACGTCGTCGGCAGGCGGCTCGCGGAGTTCGTCGACGAGTCGAGCCGCGCGCTCGTTGACGCGTTGCGCGACGGCCAGCGCGGCGCCGAGTCGCGCGCGGAAGTCACGGTCAAGCGGGCGAACGGCGGGTCGTTCCGCGCGCTTCTAACGCCGTTGCCAGCGTCGGACGAGTTCGGCGTCTCGCTGCTGCTCACCGATCTCACGTCGCGCTTGCGCCTCGACGAGGCGGAAGAGACGCTGCGAGCGATCGGCAGCGGTGAAGTCGACGCGTTCGTCGTCGATCGCGGCGCCGAGGGAGAGGTGCAGACGCTCACCGGCGCCCACCGTCCCTATCGGCTCATGGTCGAACGGATGCAGCAAGGCGCCGTGACACTCTCCGATCGCGGCGACGTTCTCTATACGAATCAGCCCTTCGCCGACATGCTCGGCCGACCGATACAGTCGTTGATCGGCAAGTCGCTCGACGAGTTCGTCGCGCCGGATGACCGCGTACTGCTCGCGGCGCTGCTCGCGTCCAAGCAAGGCGCCGCAACCCAAGGTGAGCTGGACCTGGTTCACCAGGACGGCGGTCGTGTCGCCACGCTCGTCTCGGTCGCGCTGTTGCCTGAGGAAGGCGGTGTCTGTCTGATCGTGACCGACCTCACGGCGCAGAAGGCGTATGAAGCAATTGTCGCGGCGCAGGCGCTCGAGCGCTCGATCCTCGAGCAAGCGGTGGACGCAATCGTCGTATGCGATCCCGGCGGGCGCGTAATTCGCGCCAGCCGAGCCGCGCTCGAGCTCTGCGGCCGCAATCCGATGTTGCTGCCGTTCGCGCAAAGCTTTCATCTCACTAGCGAGCGCGGAGCGCCCGACCTGGAGGCGGTCATGCGCGGCGTGCCGTTGCATGGCGCCGAGTTCGTCATCACGCGTTCCGACGTCCCGCCCGCAAACGTGCTCTTGAGCGCAGGGCCGGTGGTCGATGCCGATGGACGCGCGCGCGGCTGCGTGATCACGATGACGGACATCACCGAGCTGCGCGCGACCGAGGATCAACTGCGCGCCTCCGATCGGCACAAAGACGAGTTCCTCGCGATCCTTGCCCACGAGCTCCGCAATCCGCTCGCACCCATCCGCGCGTCCGTCGAGATTCTGCGCGGTGCGAACCTGACCGAGCACGGTCACGCGTCGTACGCCGTCGAAGTCATCGGCCGGCAGACTTCGAACTTGATCAGGCTCGTCGACGACCTGCTCGACATCAACCGGATCAATCAGGGCAAGATCGTGCTGCAGCTCGCACCGATCGACATGCGCAACGTCGTCGATCAGGCGATCGAGACGTGTCGGCCATTGCTCGGGAGCCGCAAGCACGAGCTCGCGATCCGAATGAAAGCCGAGCCTGTGCCGGTACGTGGCGACATGGTCCGGCTTGCGCAAGTCGTCATCAACTTGCTGACCAACGCCGCGAACTACACGTCACCGGGCGGCCGCATCGAGATCGAGCTCGACACGCAGGGCGAGAACCCGGGCGAGGCGGTCGTGACGGTGAAGGACAACGGCATCGGAATCCCGCCGGAAATGGTCAAGCGCATTTTCGACCCGTACCAGCAAGTGAGCCAGTCACGCGAGCGACCAAGCGGGGGACTCGGCCTCGGCCTCACGGTCTGCAAACGGCTCATGGAGATGCACGCCGGTGTCGTCGAGGCGCGCAGCGAGGGGCTGGGCCGTGGCGCCTGCTTCATCGCACGCCTAGCTCTTGCGGACTCTGGCGCACGCGAGCATCCGGCGGAGCCCGCGCGCGCGTCGACCCCGACGCGACTTCGCGTGCTGATCGCGGACGACAACCGCGACGCGGCGGAGTCGCTCGCGCGCCTTCTCGAGATGTCGGGCCACGAGGTGAATGTGGTGACGAACGGGGCGGCCGCAATCGCGCAAGCGGCAAGCACGCGGCCGGACGTCGTGCTGCTCGACATCGGAATGCCCGGGATGGACGGCCACGAAGTAGCGCGCCGACTGCGGCAGCTAACCAACGGACCCGATATGCGGCTGATCGCGATGACGGGGTATGGCGGCGAAGACGACCGTGCGCGGTCGGCGGAAAGCGGCTTCGATCATCATCTGGTGAAACCCATCGACCTCGCTGATCTCGAACGGTTACTGCCGCGGAAGGCCGTGGCATAGGAAGTGCATCGGTTCCGTCGTACGACAGGAGGGACCTCAGAATGAACAGACAACCGGACCCACAGGCCGTGCGCGACCTCGCGCATTCGCTTTGGGAACAGCGCGGCAAGCCGGAAGGCGAGGCCGAGCAAGATTGGTTCGAGGCCGAGCGGCTGCTCGGCGCACGCCCGCGCACCGACAACCAGCGCGTCGATGAGTCCGTACGGGAGTCGTTCCCCGCGAGCGATGCGCCGGCGAGCGGGTTGCCCGACAAGCGCCCCGCGAATGCCGACTCCAAATGGGCCGCGGCCGACGCCGCGAAGCAGCCGCGCAAGAGTCGCGTGCGACCGCGATCGCCGACGACGACGAATGGCGAGCCCGACGACGACTCGACGCGAAGAGCCGGCGAGAAGCCGAAGCTCGGCTCGCGCGACGCGCCGGGCGGCTGACCGAGCGTCTTCGATCTAGCCGAACGCGTGCGTGGTCGCGGTGCGGCCCGCACGCGAAGCTCGATTCATCGCCCTGCAAGATCGGGCGCGCGGGTCTTTGCAAATTCTAAAAAGCCGCGAAAAACCTGTGACGGCGTGACGGGCGAGCCGCGAACGCTGGCCAGCCCCGCGGGCTGACCCTAGAATCGGCCGCGTCATGGACTACCCCAGACGTTACGACTGCATCGTTGTCGGCGGCGGGCACGCCGGCACAGAGGCCGCGCTGGCCGCGGCTCGCTTGGGTTGCCGGACGCTGCTGCTCACGCAGAATATCGAGACGCTCGGCGCGATGAGCTGCAATCCCGCGATCGGCGGGATCGGCAAGGGCCACCTCGCGAAGGAGGTCGACGCGCTCGGCGGCGCGATGGCGCGCGCCATCGACCGCGCAGGTATCCATTTCAGGATTTTGAACGCGAGCAAGGGCCCCGCGGTGCGCGCGACGCGTGCGCAGGCGGACCGCGCGCTCTACAAGCGCGCGATCCGCGAGCTGCTCGACGAGCAGCCGAACCTCACGCTGCTGCAGCAAAACGCGGACGGACTGCTGCTCGACGGCGCGCGCGTGCGCGGCGTCGTGACCCAGACCGGCATCAAAATCGCGGCGCGGACGGTCGTGCTCACGGTCGGCACGTTCCTCGATGGCAAGATTCACGTCGGCCAGGTGAATTACTCGGGCGGCCGCGCCGGCGACCCGGCTTCGATCGGCCTCGCGCGCGGCCTGCGCGATCTCGGCCTCGCGGTCGGGCGGCTCAAGACCGGCACGCCGCCGCGGATCGACGGCCGCACGATCGATTACACGAGCCTTGCCGCGCAGCCCGGCGACGACCCGACACCGGTGTTCTCGTTCTTAGGCACCCGCGCGGAGCATCCTCGCCAGGTGTCGTGCCACATCACGCACACGACGGAGCGCACGCACGAGATCATTCGCTCAGGGCTAGACCGCTCGCCGCTGTACACCGGGGTGATCGAGGGCGTCGGCCCGCGCTATTGCCCGTCGATCGAGGACAAGGTCGTGCGCTTCGCGGACCGCACGCGCCATCAGATCTTCATCGAGCCCGAGGGGCTCGACACGTTCGAGATCTATCCGAACGGAATCTCGACGTCGCTGCCGTTCGACGTGCAGCTCGACCTCGTGCGCTCGATCCCGGGCTTCGAGAACGCGCACGTGACGAGGCCGGGCTACGCGATCGAGTACGACTTCTTCGATCCGCGCGACCTCAAGAGCTCGCTCGAGACGAAGGCAATCGAAGGCCTGTATTTCGCGGGCCAGATCAACGGCACGACGGGCTACGAGGAAGCCGCGGCGCAAGGCATCGTGGCCGGTATCAACGCGGGGCTCGCGGTTCGCGAACGAGAACCGTGGCACCCTCGCCGCGAGGACGCGTACATCGGCGTGCTGATCGACGATCTCGTGACGCGCGGCGCGAGCGAGCCGTATCGAATGTTCACGAGCCGCGCCGAGTATCGCCTGAGCCTGCGCGAGGACAACGCGGACTTGCGGCTCACGCCGCAGGGCCGCGAGCTCGGCGTCGTCGACGACGAGCGCTGGCGCGCATTCGAGGCACGGCGGGAGTGGCTCTCGTCCGAAGCCGCGCGCTTGAGCGACATCGTGGTGCGGCCCACGGACGTCGGCGAGGACAGCACGCTCTCGCCGCTCGCGCGCGACGCGAGCGCCTATGCGCTGCTGCGCAGGCCCGAGCTCAGCTACCGCGACGTCACCGCGCTGCCGCGCGTCGGCGCATCGGCCGCGCTCGCGGCGGTCGAGGCCGAGGCGGCGGAACAATGGGTCGGGAGCCTCGAGATCGAGGCTCACTATGCGGGCTACGTCGCGCGCCAGCGCGATGAGATCGAGCAGCAGCGAAGGCACGACTCGACCGCGCTGCCTGCCGATCTCGACTACGCGCGCGTCCAGGGCCTGTCGAACGAGATCCGCGAGAAGCTCGGCCGGATCCGGCCGGACGACATCGGCCAGGCCGCGCGGATTTCGGGCATGACGCCGGCCGCGATCTCGCTGCTGCTCGTGCATCTGAAGAAGCTCAAGCGCCGGATCGCCTGAGTGCCCGCTCGCGCGCAGCTCAAAGCATCAGCGATTGCGATCGTTGCCGCTGCTGTGACCGCGGCCGCGGTTACGGGCTGCGACGCGAACGGTGGTACTCCCGTGCGCATCGGCGGGGCGACTGGCCGCGTGCTCGCGGCCCACCAAGTGCTGCACCTCGGCAACGGGACCGAGATTCAGACGCTCGACCCGCATCGCAACGAAGACGTATCGGGCTCGAACGTGCTCCGCGATGTCTACGAAGGGCTCGTGAACGAGGCGCCGAACGGCGACCCCGAGCCCGGCGCCGCCGAGTCTTGGACCGTGAGCGAGGACGGGAAGACGTACGTGTTCGCGCTGCGGCGAAGCGCTCGCTGGTCGAACGGCGATCCCGTCAGTGCGGACGACTTCGTCTATGGCTTTCGGCGCGCGGCCGACCCGAAGACGCTATCGGCCTACACGTTCATCCTGAGCCCGATCGAGAACGCGGACGAGATCGGGGCGGGGCGGCTGCCGCCTGATCGGATCGGCGTGCGCGCGCTCGACGACTACACGCTCGAGATCAGGCTCGCGAACGCGACGCCGTATTTCCTGGGGCTGCTCGCGCACTCGACGACTTATCCGGTGCATCGGGCGAGCGTGGAAAAGTACGGTATCAAATTCACGCGGCCGGGAAACCTGATCGGAAATGGCGCGTTCCGGCTCGACGAGTGGGTCGTGCAATCGCACATCAAGCTCGTCCGCAATCCGTATTACTGGGACGACCCGCACACGGTGCTGCAAGAGGTCTATTTCTATCCGACCGAGAACGTGCCCGCGGAGCTGCAGCGTTACCGCGCGAACGATCTCGACTACACGTACGACATCTCGACCGCGCAGCTCCCATGGATCAAGCGGGAGATCCCCGACGAGCTCTATGTCGCGCCGTATCTCGGCAGCTATTACTACGGGTTCAATACGACGAAGCCGCCGTTCAAGGACAACCCGAAGCTGCGGCGCGCTCTGAGCCTAGCCGTCGACCGCAAGGTCATCGTCGAGCAAATCTTGGGCGCGGGCCAGCCGCCCGCGTATGGCTGGGTGCCGCCCGTGCACCACTACGAGCCCCAGCAGATGGTCGAAGCTTCGTGGACGCAAGAGCAGCGCGAGGCGGAGGCGAAGCGGCTCTACGCCGAAGCGGGCTACTCCGCCGAGAACCCGCTGCGCACCGAGCTGATGTTCAACACGCACGAGGATCACCGCCGGATCGCCGTGACGATCGCGGCGATGTGGAAACGGGTGCTCGGATTCGAGGTGACGATCTCGAATCAGGAGTGGAAGGTGTTTATCGACACGCGGACCCAGAAGGTTGCGACGCAGGTTTTTAGAGGCAGCTGGATCGGCGACTACGACGATGCGTTTACGTTCGCAGAGCTCCTGCGCTCGACCTCAGGGCAAAACGACCCGGGCTACGACAACCCGGAGTACGACCGGCTGCTCGACGCCGCCCAAGCCGAGCTAGATCTCGAACGGCGCGCCGAGCTGCTCGAGCAGGCCGAGCGCGTGATGCTCGCCGACATGCCGATCCTTCCGCTCTACTTCTACGTAAGCAAGCACATGATCAAACCGTGGGTCCAAGGCCGGCAGAGCAACATCATGGATCACGACCTGCACAAGCGCTTCTACGTGCTCGAGCACTGAGGCCCGCTTGATCGCCTACTCCGTGCGCCGGTTGCTCGGCGCGATACCAACGCTGCTCGTGCTCGTCTCGCTGTCGTTCTTCATGATGCGCGCGGTCCCGGGCGGACCGTTCGATAAGGAGCGGCAGTTGCCGCCGGAGGTCGAAGCGAATCTGCGCGCGGCTTATCACCTCGACGAGCCCGTCTATCAGCAGCTCGGCCGCTATCTATTGGGGCTCGCACAACTCGACTTCGGGCCGTCGTTCCAATATCGCGACTACAGCGTGACGGAGCTCGTGATGACGGGCTTCCCCGTGTCGCTGCGGCTCGGCGGCTCGGCCATGCTCGTCGCGCTCGTGGTCGGCGTCGCGGCCGGATGCTTCGCCGCGTTTCGGCAGAACTCCGCGGCGGATCACGCGGTGATGGGCGCCGCGATGGTCGGCGTCTCGATCCCGAGCTTCGTCGTCGCGCCGCTCCTGATACTCGCGTTCGCGGTCCACTGGCACTGGCTGCCGGCGGGCGGCCTAGGCGGGGGCTCCATAGCCAACATGGTGCTGCCCGTCGTGGCGCTCGCGCTTCCGCAGATCGCGTACGTCTCGCGGCTCACGCGCGGCAGCATGATCGAGGTGCTGCGTAGCAATTTCGTCCGGACGGCGCGCGCGCAAGGACTCTCGCCGACGCAGATCGTGCTGCGACACGCGTTGAAGCCCGCGTTGCTGCCGGTCGTCTCGTACCTCGGCCCGGCCGCGGCCGGCGTGATCACGGGCTCGGTCGTGGTCGAGCAGATATTCGGCGTGCCGGGCCTCGGCCGCTTCTTCGTGAACGGCGCGCTGAATCGCGACTACACGCTCGTGATGGGTGTCGTCGTGTTCTACGGCGCGCTGATCATTCTGTTCAACCTGCTCGTGGATCTCGCCTACGCGTGGCTGGACCCGAAGGTGAAGCTGCAGTGAGCGCGCTCGCACCGACCCGCGACGCGGGCGTCGCGATCCGAGGCCGAAGCCTTTGGGACGACGCCTGGCGCAAGCTCAAGCGCAACCGCGCGGCCGTGGTGAGCGCGTACGTGATCGCCGCGATGGCCGCGCTCGTGATCGTCGGGCCGTGGGTCGCGCGCTTCGCGTACGACTTCGCGGATTTCTCGAACGTGATGACCGCGCCGAGCGTCGCGACGGGACACTGGTTCGGCACGGACACGCTCGGCCGCGACCTATTCGTCCGCACGCTCTACGGCGGGCGCATATCGCTGCTCGTCGGGATCGCGGCGACGGCCGTGAGCCTCGTGATCGGCGTTGCGTATGGCGCGATCGCGGGTTATGCCGGCGGCCGGCTCGACGCGCTGATGATGCGCGTCGTCGACATCCTCTACGCTTTGCCGTTCATGTTCTTCGCGATCTTGCTGATGGTGTTTCTCGGCCGCCACCTGGTTCTGATCTTCGTTGCGATCGGCGCGATCAACTGGCTCGACATGGCTCGGATCGTTCGCGGCCAAGCGCTGAGCTTGAAGCGCCGGGAGTTCGTCGAAGCCGCCGAGGCGCAAGGCGTGCCCGCGCTCGCGGTCATCCGCCGCCACATCGTCCCGAACTTGCTCGGCATCGTCGTGGTCTACGTCACGCTCACCATTCCGCAAGTGATACTCGTCGAGTCGTTCTTGAGCTTCCTCGGTCTCGGCGTTCAGGAGCCGATGACCTCGTGGGGGGCGCTCGTGCAGGAAGGCTCGACGGTCGTCGAGCCGGCACCTTGGATCCTGCTGTTCCCCGCCGTGTTCCTCGCGGCCACGCTGTTCTGCTTCAACTTCGTCGGCGACGGTCTGCGCGATGCGCTCGATCCGAAGGACCGCTAGCCGTGAGCGTGCTCGACGTCGTGAAACTGAATGTGCGCTTCGCGACACCCGACGGCGAAGTTCACGCCGTGCGCGACCTCTCCTTCGAGCTCGCGGCGGGCGAGACGCTCGGCATCGTCGGCGAGTCGGGTAGCGGCAAGAGCCAGACGGTGCTGAGCTTGCTCGGATTGCTCGCCGCCAACGGCCGTGCGAGCGGCACCGCCACGTTCGAGCTCCGCGACCTGCTCGCGCTCCGGGAGCGCGAGCGGCGTGCGATCCGCGGCCGCAAGATCTCGATGATCTTCCAAGACCCGATGACGTCGCTGAACCCCTACCTCACGATCGCCGCGCAGATGCTGCAAGTCGTGCGCGCGCACGAGCGCGTGAGCATGAAGGCTGCGCGCTCGCGTTGCATCGAGATGCTCGAGGCCGTCGCGATCCCGGACGCCGCAGCGCGCTTCGATCGCTACCCACACGAGCTCTCGGGCGGCATGCGCCAGCGCGTGATGATCGCGGCGAGCCTGCTGCTCGGCCCGAAGATCCTGATCGCGGACGAGCCGACCACCGCGCTCGACGTGACGGTCCAAGCCCAGATCCTCGAGCTCATGAAGGATCTGAAGCGCCGCTACGGCACGTCGATCATCTTGATCACGCACGATCTCGGCGTGATCGCCGGCGTAGCGGACCGTGTGCTCGTGATGCAGGGCGGCGAGCTCAAGGAGCAAGGCACCGTCGACGATCTCTTCTACCGCCCGAAGCACGCCTACACGCGCGCGCTGCTCGCAGCCGTGCCGCGGCTCGACGCGCCGCTCGCTCCGGCCGCGCCGCGCGAATCGTCCGGCGCGCCGGCCTCGCTCGTCGACGTCGAGGGGCTCAAGGTGCATTTTCCGGTCGCGGGCGGCGGCTGGTGGGCGAGGCGTACGCTCAAGGCGGTCGACGGCGTCGACCTGAAGCTCGCTCCGGGGGAGACGCTCGGCATCGTCGGCGAGTCGGGCAGCGGCAAGTCGACGCTCGCGCGCGCGATCCTGAAGCTCGTGCCCGCGAGCGCGGGCCGGGTCTCGGTGCTCGGGCGAGACCTCGGCGGCCTCACGCGCGCCGAGCTCCGGCCGCTCAAGCGCGACCTCCAAGTCGTCTTTCAAGACCCGCTCGCGTCGCTGAATCCGCGGATGACGATCGGCGACATCGTCGCGGAGCCGCTGTGGACCCATAAACCCGAGCTCGGGAAGTCCGCGACGCGCGCCGAGGTTGTCGACGTGCTGCGCCGCGTCGGGCTCACGGGCGCCGAGCTCAATCGGTACAGTCACGAGTTCTCGGGCGGCCAGTGTCAGCGGATCGGTATCGCGCGCGCGCTCGTGCTGAAGCCGAAGATCGTCGTCTGCGACGAGCCCGTCAGCGCGCTCGACGTGTCGATACAAGCCCAGATCGTGAACCTGCTACTCGAGCTGCGCCGCGAGCTCGGCGTCGCCTTGATCTTCATCGCCCACGATCTCGCCGTCGTGCGCCGGATCAGCGACCGGGTGCTAGTGATGTACCTCGGCCGCGCGATGGAGATTGCGCCGAGCGCCGATCTCTACGCGCAGCCGCGCCATCCGTACACGCGCGCGCTGATCAGTGCGGTGCCGTTGCCGGATCCGCGGGCCGAGCGCGCGCGGCCGCGCGAGATCTTGCGGGGCGAGCTGCCGTCGCCGATCGATCCGCCGAGCGGTTGCCGCTTCCGGACGCGCTGCGCCTATGTCGTCGAGCGCTGCCGGAACGAAGTCCCATTGCTTCGGCCGTTCGGGTACGCAGAAGTCGCATGTCATCGGGCCGAGGAATTGGCTACCATGCGCGCCTGAGAAGGGAGTCTCCGAGGTCCCACCCGCTTGTTTCGATTGAAAACCGCCCTCCTTTTGGCTGCTGTGCTCTCGGCATTCGTCTTTTCGCTCGACGTGGCCGCGCAGCAGGCCGTCGCGAAGGCTCCGGCCGTTCCGCCACCGCCGCTCGCGCCGCTGTCGATCCCGGGCGATGCGACACGGGGCGCCGTGCTCGGCGAAACGTGCAAGGGTTGCCACGGGGTGCCGGGCTCGCACAACGCGTATCCGTCGTACTACGTGCCGAAGCTAGGCGGGCAGAACCTCGAGTACATCGAGATCGCGCTCCAAGGCTACCGCCGCGGCACGCGTAGCCATCCGACGATGCAGGCGCAGGCGTCGTCGCTCAGCGACCAGGACATCGCGGACCTCGCAACGTTCTTCTCCGCTTGGGCTGGGGAGCCCGAGACCGGCAAGTCGGACGCGAGCGCGCACGAGGTCGACCAGGGCAAGCAGAAGGCGGCCGTGTGCCAGCAGTGCCACGGCGAGGCCGGCGTCGCATCGGCGAAGCAGTGGCCGAATCTCGCGGGCCAGCACTTCTCGTACCTCGAGCAGGCGCTCAATCAGTACAAGAGCGGCCAGCGCGCCGATCTCCTGATGTCGCAGCAAGTCGCCGCGCTCGACGAGGCGGCGATCGCAGAGCTCGCGGCCTATTTCTCCGCGCAGCCTTACCTTCACCAGACGCCCGTCAACTAGCGCGGCGCGCGTAACCCCGCGCAGATAACCCACGCGCAGATAACGGATACCGATTCGAGCGCGCGCGGCGGCATACTGCGCCGATGGCGCGCGTCGAAGCTTCTTTGCCGCCGGCCGACGTCGGGCGGCGCCTGCGCGCCGCGGGCCTCGAGCTGTCGAAACCGCACAGCGAGGCGCTCGCGCGGTTCCTCGATCTCTTGATCCGCTGGAACCGCGTCTACAACCTCACGGGTATTCGCGACAAACAAGAGCTCGTCGAACGGCATCTCGTCGAGAGCCTCGCGCTCAAGCCGCTGCTGCGCGGCGACCGAATCGCCGACGTCGGCACGGGGGCCGGGCTGCCCGGTCTGCCGCTCGCGATCACCGAGCCGGAGCGCGCGTTCACGCTGATCGAGAGCCGCGCGAAGCGGGTTCGGTTCCTGCGCCAGGTGATCGTCGAGCTCGGCCTGCGCAACGCGGTCGTCGCGCACGGTCGGGCCGAGCACTTACGTCCCGAGCAGCCGTTTGCTACCGTGCTCGCGCGCGCGGTCGCACCGCCGGCCGAGCTGCTCGAGATCTGCAGAAACCTGACTGCGCCCGGCAGCATCCTGCTGTTGCTCACCGCCGCGCATTTGCAAACGCAATTCGCGGGGCTCGCACCCGACTTCGCGCTGCGCGCCGTCGAGCTCGAACGCGGCGCGCCGAGGCTCAAGAGCTCGATCGTCTTGCTGGAACGAACGGAATGACCACGGTCATCGCAGTCGCGAATCAGAAGGGCGGCGTCGGCAAGACGACCACCTGCGTGAATCTCGCCGCGTCGCTCGCCGCGACGCAGCGCCGCGTTCTACTCGTCGATCTCGACCCGCAAGCGAACGCGACGATGGGCTCGGGCGTCGACAAGAACGCGCTCGAGCGCACGATCTGCGACGTGCTGCTCGACGATCTGCCCGCGGAGCAAGCGCTGCAGACGACTCCCGAGGGCGGCTTCACGATACTGCCGAGCAATCAGGAGCTCACGGCCGCCGAGATCGAGCTCGCGACCCGGCCCGACCGCGAGTTCCGGCTGAAGCGCGCGCTCGAGCCGCTGCTCGAGCGGTTCGACTACGTGCTGATCGATTGCCCGCCCGCTCTCAACATGCTCACGGTCAACGCGCTGACGGCCACCGACTACGTGCTGATCCCGATGCAGTGCGAGTACTTCGCGCTCGAGGGCTTGAGCGCGCTCGTCGGCACGATCGACAAGATCCGCGCGACCGCGAACCCGAAGCTCGAGATGCACGGGATCCTGCGCACGATGTTCGACCCGCGGAACAACCTCGCGAACGAGGTGTCGTCGCAGCTGATCAGCCACTTCGGCGACCGCGTCTACCGCACAGTGATCCCGCGCAACGTGCGGCTCGCCGAGGCGCCGAGCTTCGGCCGGCCGGTGCTGTTCCACGACAAGTACTCGCGCGGCGCGCTCGCGTACCTCGCGCTCGCGGGCGAAGTGAACCGGCGCTCGGGCGCGCCGCTGCCGCGCCCACCGCCTTGACCGGGCGCCCGCCGCTCCGCGCCGCCGGCCGTTTCGCTGCTACAATTCGGCGCACTTTCCGCTCTGGCGGGCCAACTCGGTGAACAAAAGAAAGAGCCTCGGGCGCGGTCTCGACGCGTTGCTCAGCAGCGCGGCCGGCTCGACTGTCGCGCGAGCCGAGACGCCTGCGTCCGAGAGCGGCGCGCCGGCGGCCGATGCCGCGCTGCGCGAGGTCCCCATTGATCTGCTGCAGCGCGGCCGTTACCAGCCGCGAGTCGACATGCGCGACGACTCGCTCGCCGAGCTCGCCGAGTCGATCAAAGCGCAAGGCGTCGTCCAGCCGATAGTCGTGCGCCCTTTGCCACGACAAGGCGACGGCGAGGCGCGTTACGAGATCGTCGCGGGCGAGCGCCGCTGGCGCGCCGCGCAGCTCGCGGGCCTGCATGCGATCCCGGCCGTCGTGCGCGACATCCCGGACGAGTCCGCCGTTGCGGTCGCGCTGATCGAGAACATCCAGCGCGAAAATCTGAATCCGATCGAGGAGGCGCGCGCCCTGCACCGCCTCGTCGAGGAGTTCGGGCTCACGCACGAGGACGCCGCGTCGGCCGTGGGCCGCTCGCGCACGACCGTCACTAATTTGCTGCGGCTGCTCGAGCTGCCGCGCCCGGTCCGCACGTTCCTCGAGAGCCGCGAGCTCGACATGGGTCACGCGCGCGCACTGCTCGGGCTGCCGACCCCCGAGATGCAGTTCGAGATCGCCGAGCGGATCGTGAAGCAGGGTTGGAGCGTGCGCGAGGCCGAGCAAGCGGTGCGCCGCGTCGCGGGCACGTCCGGCGACAAAGGCCGCGGCTCGGCGCGCGAGGCGCCGAGCGACCCCAACGTGCGTCGTCTCGAGACCGATCTCGCCGAAACTCTGGGCGCGACCGTGAAGATCGAGCACGGCCCGAAAGGTGGCCGCGTGGTGATCCGCTACCACGGTCTCGAGGAGCTCGAAGGGATCCTCGCGCACATTAAGTAGGTTCCGAAATTGTTCACGGCCGCGCGCCACAGTTACCGTTGAACAGGTGTAGGGGACTCACTTAGAATGCGCCCGGCCGCGGCACTGCCGCGGTCTTAGCCGATCCGACCGAGCCACGGGCGCAAGCCCGCAGGAAAAGGCTCGGCGCAATAAGAGGCCGCTGTGCCGATTGCCATCGAACGCGTCGTGCCGTTGACTTTGCTCGCGCAGGCGGGCGTGAGCATGGTCCTAGCCGCAGTGCTGTGGTTCAGTTTCGGCGACACGGTCGCGGTTTCGACACTGCTCGGCGGCGCGGCCGCCGTGGTCCCGAATGGATTCCTGGCCGCGCGGCTGCTGGCGCCGAACCGGCCGGTGGACGAGTTGCTGCGCGGGGCCTGGCTGGGCGAGGTCGGCAAGATCCTCCTGACGGTCTTGGCGTTCGGGGTGATTTTCGGTTTCGTGAGGCCGATCGCGCCGGCGGCCGTGTTCGCGGGCTTCATCGCGGCACAGCTCGTGGTGTTCGGCGCGCTGCTCGTCGGCGATGCCGGGCCGACGGGCGCCGTAGCGAAGAGCGCGGAGAAAAAGAGCTAGAGCAGAAGAGCTGAGGAATGGCGGAACACACGACAGGCGAGCACGGCGAAACGGCTGGCGAGTACATCCAGCACCATCTCACGAACCTTCAGGCGTGCCGCATCGAAGGTCAGTGGGTTTGGAACAGCCCGGAGAATCCGCTCGTCTGCAAGGGCAACTTCTGGACGGTGAACGTCGACACGATGGGATGGTCCATCGTGCTCGGCCTCGTGTTCTGCATCTTGTTCAGGAGAGTCGCGAAGAGGTTCACGACGGGCCGGCCGGGCAAACTGCAAGCCATGGTCGAGATGGTCGTTGGCTTCGTCGACGACTCCGTCCGCGGCACCTTCAATTCTCACCCGAGCAAGATGGTCGCGCCGCTCGCGCTGACGATCGTGGCCTGGGTGTTCCTGATGAACCTCATGGACCTGATCCCCGTCGACTGGCTGCCGCTTGCGGCCGGCGCCGCGGGCGTCCCGTTCTTCAAGATCGTGCCGACCACCGACGTGAACATCACGTTCGGCATGTCGATCACGGTGTTCCTGCTGATGATCTTCTATTCGATCAAGATCAAGGGACCGATCGGTTTCGGCAAAGAGTTCACGTTCCATCCGATTGCCCCGCCTACGAAGGGCATCGCGATCATCGCCGCCCCGCTCATCATCGCGTTCAACCTCATCCTCGAGCTCGTGTCGTTCATCTCGAAGCCGCTGTCGCTGTCGCTGCGGCTCTTCGGCAACATGTATGCGGGCGAGCTCATCTTCATTCTCATTGGACTGATCGGCCTGTATCAGCTGCCCTTGCATTTCATGTGGGCGGTCTTCCACATCCTCGTGATCGCTCTGCAGGCATACATCTTCATGATGTTGACGATCGTGTATCTGAGCCAAGCGCACGACACGGGCGAGGCGCACTGAGTTTTTTTTCGAACCCTACTTTTTTCAAGCGAATGGCGATCCTTCTCGACTGGAGACATAGATGAATATCGTGATTGGTATGACCGCTATTGCGGTGGCGATCCTGATCGGTTTCGGCGCGCTCGGCGTCGGCATCGGCATGGGACTTCTCGGCGGCCGCTGGCTCGAAGGCTCCGCTCGTCAGCCCGAGCTCGCGGGCATGTTGCGGACCCAAATGTTCCTCGTCGTCGCGTTGCTCGACGCGGTGGCGATGATCGGCGTCGGTATCGCGCTCTACTTCGCGTTCGCCAATCCGTTCATCGCGCAGCTCCAGCAAGCGGGCGGCGGCTAAAGGACTGGGCTCCGGCGTGTAGGCGCCGGTGCAGTCGCTCACCCGAGGAGGATTCCGCGTGGACATCAACATGACGCTGATCGGCCAGATCATTGCGATGGCCGTCTTCGTCTGGTTCTGCATGAAGTTCGTCTGGCCGTTCGTGATGGGCGCAATCGAGCAGCGCCAGACGGAGATCACGGCCGGCCTCGCATCGGCCGAGAAGGCGCGCGCCGATCTCGCGAGCGCGAAGACCGAGGCCGAAAAGATGATCGCGGCTGCGCGCGAGCAGGCGCGTGGCATCGTCGACCAGGCGAATACGCGCGCTAGCGGCATCGTCGACCAGGCGAAGACCGACAGCGAGGCGGAGCGCAAGCGTCAGCTCGACGCGGCACGCGCAGAGATCGGCGCGGAGACCAATCGCGCGCGCGAAGACCTCCGTACGCAGGTCGCGAAGATCGCGGTCGCCGGCGCCGAGAAGGTGCTCTCGCGCGAGATCGACGCGAAAGCTCACAGCGACATCTTGAGCAAGCTCGCGAGCGAGCTGTAGACGATGGCCGATCAGAGCACGATCGCCCGCCCCTACGCGAAAGCGCTGTTCGACGTCGCGAACGCCGAGCAGAAGCTCGGGTCATGGTCGGATGCGCTGAATGCGGCGGCCGCCGTGCTCGGCGACGCGAACGCGAAGCGCGTGCTCGCGAATCCCGAGCTCGTTGCGGCCAAGCGCGCGGAGTTCATTCGTGCGGTCAGCGTGGGGCTCAAGGGTGCGGATCTGTTCGAGACGGCGCAGGGCAAGGCGCTGCTCGCGCTGCTCGCCGAGAACGATCGGCTCACGGTTCTGCCCGAGATCGCGGCGCAGTTCGATGCGCTCAAGGCCGAGGCCGAGAACAAGATCAAGGCGACGCTCGTCTCGGCAACCGCGGTCGATGCGTCCGTCGCGGAGCGCGTCAAGCAGGCGCTCGTGAAGCGGCTCGGCCGCGAAGTCGAGCTCACGCTCGAGGTCGACCCGTCGCTGATCGGCGGTGCAATCGTGCGCGCAGAGGACATGGTCATCGATGGCTCCGTGCGCACGCGGCTCGAGCAGCTCGCGCGCGCGATGGTGAGCTAACCGGCCGCTTCGACGGTCGAAAGATTTTTCGAGGACGACAAACATGGCGATCAAAGCATCCGAAATCAGCGACCTGATTCGGCAACGGATCCAGAACTTCGAGGCGAAGGCGGAAGCGCGCGACGTCGGCACGATCATCGCGCTGACCGACGGCATCTGCCGGATCCACGGCCTCGCTGACGTGCAGTACGGCGAGATGATCGAGTTCCCGGGCGGCAGCTACGGCTTCGCGCTGAACCTCGAGCAGGACTCGGTCGGCGCGGTCGTCCTCGGCGACTACAAGCACATCTCGGAAGGCGACACCGTCAAGACCACGGGCCGCATCCTCGAGGTGCCGGTCGGCGAGGGGCTGCTCGGGCGCGTCGTCAACGCGCTCGGCGCGCCGATCGACGGCAAGGGTCCAATCAAGACGACCGAGTCGTCTCCGGTCGAGAAGGTCGCGCCGGGCGTGATCGATCGCCAGTCGGTCAGCCAGCCCGTGCAGACCGGCCTCAAGGCGATCGACTCGATGGTGCCGATCGGCCGCGGCCAGCGCGAGCTGATCATCGGCGACCGCCAGACCGGCAAGAGCGCCGTCGCGATCGACACGATCATCAACCAGAAGGGCGGCGACCTTAAGTGCATCTACGTCGCGATCGGCCAGAAGAACTCGACGGTCGCGAACCTCGTCCGCAAGCTCGAGGAGAGCGGCGCGCTCGCGCACACGATCATCGTCGCGGCAACGGCGTCGGAGTCCGCCGCGATGAACTACATCGCGCCGTACTCGGGCTGCGCGATGGGCGAGTACTTCCGCGACAAGGGCGAGGACGCGTTGATCATCTACGACGACCTCACGAAGCAAGCCTGGGCGTATCGCCAAGTGTCGCTGCTCTTGCGCCGCCCGCCGGGCCGCGAGGCGTATCCCGGCGACGTGTTCTATCTGCACTCGCGCCTGCTCGAGCGCGCCGCGCGCGTGAATGCCAAGTACGTCGAGAAGGTGACGAAGGGGAAGGTCAAGGGCAAGACGGGCTCGCTCACGGCGTTGCCCGTCATCGAGACGCAGGCCGGCGACGTGTCGGCGTTCGTGCCGACGAACGTGATCTCGATCACCGACGGCCAGATCTTCCTCGAGACGGATCTCTTCAACGCCGGCATCCGGCCCGCGATCAACGCCGGCATCTCCGTGTCGCGCGTCGGCGGCTCGGCGCAGACGAAGGTGATCCGCAAGCTCGGCGGCGGCGTGCGCATCGCGCTCGCGCAGTACCGCGAGCTCGCGGCGTTTGCGCAGTTCGCCTCCGACTTGGACGCCGCGACGCGCAAGCAGCTCGACCGCGGCCGCCGCGTCATGGAGCTCATGAAGCAGAAGCAGTACCAGCCGCTCTCGGTCGCCGAGATGGCGTTGTCGCTGTACGCCGTGAACGAGGGTTACATCGACGACGTGCCGGTCGAGAAGGTCGTCGAGTTCGAGACCGAGATGCACGCGTTCGCGCGCCAGAGCCACAAGGCCGCGCTCGACGCGATCAACGCTAAACCCGAGTACAACGACGACGTCGTCTCTAGCCTCAAGAAGATCGTCGAGGGATACAAGAAGAACTCCGGCTACGGCGGCGTGAGCGCGCCGAAGGAAGACGCGAAACCGGCGACCGACAAGCCGGCTGCTGAGAAAGCGCCGATCAACAAGCCTGCGACGGCGTCGGCCGAGAAAGCTCCGGCCAAGAAGTAGGCACATGGCGAGCGGCAAAGAAATCCGGACCAAGATCGCGAGCGTCAAGAGCACGCAGAAGATCACGAAGGCGATGCAGATGGTCGCCGCGTCGAAGCTGCGCCGCACGCAGGTGCGGATGGCCGCCGCGCGCCCGTACGCCGAGCGGATCAGGACCGTGATCGGCCACTTGTCCGAGGCGAACCCGGACTACCGCCATCCGTACCTCGTCTCGCGCGACGTCAAGCGCGTCGGCTACATCGTGATCAGCACCGACAAGGGTCTCTGCGGCGGCGTGAACGTGAACACGTTCCGCGAGGTGATCCGCGACATCCGCAAGTGGCAGGAGAAGGGCGTCGAGGCCGACCTCTGTCTCATCGGCGCGAAGGGCATCGCCTACTTTCGGCGGCTCAAGGTCAACGTCGTCGCCGCCACGAGCAATCTCGGCGAGATGCCGAAGCTTCAGGACCTCGTCGGCGCGATCGTCGCGATGACCGACGCGTATCGCCAAGGGAAGATCGATCGGTTGTTCCTCGTGCACAGCGTGTTCGTGAACACGATGAGCCAGACGCCGGAGATCTCGACGCTGTTGCCCGTCGAGGCGATCGACAAGGAAGCGCTGCAGACGCACTGGGACTACATCTACGAGCCCGACGCGGCCGGGATGCTCGACGACGTGCTCGACCGCTACATCGAGTCGCAAGTGTTCCGCGGCGCGATCGAGAACGTCGCGTGCGAGATGGCGTCGAAGATGGTCGCGATGAAGGCCGCGACCGACAACGCGGGCAAGTTCATCGAGGGCCTGCAGCTGCAATACAACAAGGCGCGGCAGGCCGCGATCACGCGCGAGATCGCGGAGATCGTCGGCGGCGCGGCGGCCGTCTAGGTTTACAAGAGAAGGTCACTCACCATGAGCACCGGCACGATTGTTCAAGTCATTGGCGCGGTCGTCGACGTCGAGTTCGCGCGCGATTCGATCCCGAAGATCTACGACGCGCTGAAGCTCAAGGACCGCAACCTCACGCTCGAGGTGCAGCAGCAGCTCGGCGACGGCGTCGTGCGCACGATCGCGATGGGCATTTCCGAGGGTTTGCGCCGCGGCCTCGACGTCGAGGACACGGGCCAGCCGATCTCGGTGCCGGTGGGACCGAAGACGCTCGGTCGGATCATGAATGTGCTCGGCGACCCGATCGACGACGCGGGCGAGATCGGGGCCACGGAATCCTGGCCGATCCATCGTCAGGCGCCTTCGTACGAGGAGCAGGCCGGCTCGACCGAGCTGCTCGAGACGGGCATCAAGGTGATCGACCTCATCATGCCGATCTCGAAAGGCGGCAAGGTCGGACTCTTCGGCGGCGCGGGCGTCGGCAAGACCGTCACGCTGCTCGAGCTCATCAACAACATCGCGAAGGAGCACGGCGGCTTCTCGGTGTTCGCGGGCGTCGGCGAGCGCACGCGCGAGGGCAACGACTTCTACCACGAGATG
>Ga0207676_10001144_pt1 | contig 19991 bp, 17 predicted proteins | sample KBSSwiS72_FD_184307 | JGI IMG/M metagenome (GOLD analysis project Ga0207676, IMG submission 184307) | Switchgrass rhizosphere microbial communities from Kellogg Biological Station, Michigan, USA - KBS Switchgrass S7-2 (SPAdes) (version 2) | ecosystem: Host-associated > Plants > Roots >...
CCTTAAGTGTTTGAGGTCCGAGAATGGTCGATGGCCGTAAAAGAATACGTGGCTTCATCGGCCTCGCTTCTACGACAGTCTTTGGTTTGAATTTGTTTTGGCTATCAGTCGCGCGAATCCAAAAAAGCAATCTCCCAAAACGTTGAACCGCCGCAAAGTCCGGAGGGCCGATGAATTCAATGGTGCCGCTTTGAGTGAGGTCACGCGTTCCATCCGTAATAGCCAGCCGCGCCCATTCGGAGGCACGTCCCTTCACTCGACGAAAATACTCCCACTCCACGCGCGGGCGATCTTCTTCGACGTATTCCTGCTCTTGCAATGAAAAGAAGATGCTGATTGGCCCTTTGAATGGAGCTTGATCGAACCCGAGATAGAAAGAATCGCGGGTGTCGTCCGGAGCCACGAAGGGAGAGAACGTGATATCAGCCTGGGCGAACGGAAGAGACAATGCCGACCAATCAAGATTGTTGAAGGTCAAACAATACTGCGGAGCAACGCCCGACGACTCGTACTCGATCTTCAGAGACTTAATCGCGGGGGGATGAATGTTGCGTGGATCGATCGTGACCGTGGTCACCGGAGGATTTTTGGTGGCGTCAGTCGTCAGCGTGACTTTTTCCTGTCCGTAGTCGCCAAACGCAATACGGGCACGAATCCAAAAATTTTCCTGGCCGATTACTTTCGTGATCTCGATGTCCTCTGGGCACTCGAAGGTGACTAAACCCGGAGATCTCAGCGCGTTCGTCGTATCGCTCAAACCGTCGAGCCCGAGCCAACCTTTTCCATTCCAGTATTCCCAGGATAGTTGTGGCAGGGCCTGGGACGCCGCGCCATCTTTGTCACCAACAACGATTCTGGCGCGAAACTCCTTTGCTGCGGCTTTTCTCAGTTCTTTGAATCTGGCCTTCCCTGCCTTCTCGAGAAATATTTCAAGCGTCTTTTTTTCAGTGAGGCTCAGCAATTGAGGGATCGTGTTGATTCCAGCATTGCGAAGCGCTTTGATTTCTTCGGGTTTGATGGTTGGAATGTTGCTGATGTCGGCACTCATCACTTCGGACGGTACCGTCCCGATCCGAATTTGAATCTGTGAACCTCGTTTTGAAAAAGCATCCTGGCTGGCCAGATAGAACGTGTCCCCTTCACGCGGACGAGTGCCCGCGATACTTCCGTCAGAATTTATTCCTGGCGCCGAACCGAAGGGCATCAACGGCTCGTTTTGGGAAGGAGGGAGGCCCAGCGGAAAATCGTTGTGCACGGCAGCGTCGGGATCAACGCCCTTCTCTGCCGCGCCGGCAGAGGCAACAATCGTAAGACTTTGTGTCTTTAACCTGCCAAGCTCGTCTGACGCGTGCAATGCCCCTTTGTAGCGACAACGAATCCAGCGGCCGTTGACGCTGTTGACCTTTACTTGCTTGATTTCATTTTCGTCATCCTTGGTCAGCATTATTGTTTTCCCCTCGAGTATCGCGTCCTGGAACGGCCGCCAGTCGAGGTCTTTCTGTTTCACTCCGTCGACCTCGGTTTCTTTCTCACCCGCGCAATATTCCCAGACCGTTGCTGGGCCGGGGCGTATCATGCCGGGTTTATCGTGAGGATGGGGTTTAGGTCCCGCGAGTTTGGCAGCCGGATTAAATGTCAACTCAAAACGCGCCGGTCCCTTCACGTTGAAGAGGTCGTCATGTGCCAGATAAAGAACGTGTTCTTGAAGGTTTTTTTCAACGTCAGAAAACATTTCCGTGGCGAAGTCCGCCACCAGCCGCGTGTCGTGGTTGACGATCCGGTCAACCGCCGGCACTACGCTGGTGATTGACAACAATTTTGCCGGCGTCGCCAGAATTGTTTTTTCAGTCTCGAATATGATCGGATCGCCGCCGTCGGGAGGTTTCGCTGCGACCTGGGATCTGGCGGGAACAACCACGGCCTCCTTTGCTCCCTTGCTCAAGAAGAATGTGATAGGCGCTCGCGCCGGAAGCGCCGGCAACAGTTTTATTCCGATCGATTCGAGAAACGCGATGAAGTTCTTCAAGGGAACATCATTGAGCCGCCGAATGATTCCCTCCAGCAATCGTGCCGCAACCTTCAGTAGCGCCGCGCCGGCGCCGTTTTCCTCAGCCGCGTCCCATTCAGGCACGTACTGCGGCGCCAGCGCGCGCGCTTCTTCGACGATCGCATCGCTATCGCGCGGGTCGAGAATCGGTGATGTTACGACGGGCGTTGCCAACTAGAATTGCTCCTTAAGATAGAAGGGGAAAACCAAATTGAACCGGTTATTCGTCGCCCTCACCCGGTACTCGATATCGATCAAGAGTTTTCCAATTTCGCCATGCTCAGGCTCAACATCGACGCTGATTACCTGGATTCGGGGTTCCCACTTGATCAAGGCATCCCTAATCGCCGCCTGCATCCGGCCTATTGTCGTGGCGCTCATTGATTCAAAAACAAAGTCGTGCAACCCGGCGCCAAACTCCGGTCGCATCACGCGCTCGCCTTTAGAAGTCAATAGAATGATCCGCAGCGCTTCACGAATGTCGTCTTCATACTGAGACAGAGCGATACGTCCGGTCGCGTCGACTTCGATCGGAAACTTCCAGCCTCTGCCGAGAAAATCCTTCATCAGTTTTCAGTCCGGTGACTATCAACCAATCATCACGGTCGGCTCGCCCATCGCGATTGTATTTGGCGGGCCGCTTTCGACGACCATGTCGCCCTGCCGTGCGGCCGGGATGTTTCCGATCAGCACCGTAGTACTTCCCATCGCCACGACGCCGCCGACATGGGGCACCGGTCCCGTGAACAGCGGACAGACGTGCGTGTCGGCCGTCGCGCGCCATGCCGGCTTATTACCGATCAACACTGTCGGGCAGCCCAGTCCCGGCGACAGCGGTGTTCCATGACTGGTGGTGTCTCCCATTCTGGCGGCTGGTGGCATTGTCTTGCTCCTTATTAATTGATCTTCACCAACGATCCCTTGATCGTCAGCGTGGCACTCGATTTGAGCGTCGCGGCAGCGTCCGCCGAGATCTCCAATTGCGTCGACTTTACGGTCATCGACGTGTCGGCGGTGATTTCCACCGTTTGCGCTTTCAAAGTGATCTTCGTCTGCGCAGAGATCGCGATCGAATTTTGCGCTGAGTCGATTTCAATCTTGTTGTTGCCGGATTTGTCTACGATCGCAATCTTCTCGGACCCGGAACTATCGTCAAGCAGGAACTGGTGACCGGCTTTGGTTTTGATTTCTACCTGTTCCTTGCCGTCTTCATCGTTGAGTATGAACTCGTGTCCCGCGCGCGAGCGGATAACCCGTACGTTGTTCTTGCCGTCGGCGTTGTCACGAACCGGAGCATCGACTCCGCTCCAAAGCCCGCCAATCACATAGGGAGTTTCCACGTTGCCATGCTCGAAAGCCACCAGCACTTCATCATCCACCTCCGGCAGAAAAAACGTTCCGCGATTGTTCCCAGCCATCATCGTGGCAACACGGGCCCAGTTGCTTTCGTCATCTTCGTCGAGCCAGGGAAATTTCACTTTCACCCGGCCAAGCTTGTCTGGATCCTGATTGTTGGTCACGACGCCGATTACAACGCCGAAGATCTTTCCGGCACGCGCATACGATGGGACATCCATCGACAACAGCTCGAACATGTTCGTCATGTGGCGTTCCTCGCGACGGTAAACCTTGTTTGATAACCCTTGCGATCGATGATGTGGGTTGACGAAGTCACGTAATACGGACCGCTGAAGCGCTCTCCCAATTTCAGGAGCTCCACCACCTGGCCCGCCCTGATGTCCGTATTCCCAATCGCTGAGCCCTCGCCGGTGATGAAATCAAGGGACATTTCGTTGAACAGGCCTTTTGCGATTTGATTCGCCTCTCCCTGTGAAAAGACAGGCTTGTTCACGATGATGTTCGTCGTTGCGGCAAACGCGCCTTCGCTAATCGCAACTCCCAACTTCGCGCCATTCATTTTGCTCAGTTCGTCGCCCTGCTGCGCTTTGCCGACGATTGCTTCCTTTGTTTTATAGTCCCAACCCTGGACCACTACTTCGCTGACTTGCTTCATCGTGCTCAAGCGCGGATAAAACGATTTCAGGGTCAAGCCGAATTCGATCGAAACCACCTTGCTCTTGTTGTTCGCCGCTTTTCGAAAGAAGAGCGTCTTATCCTGGACCACGACTTCGTAGTTGATGCGTCGGGCTCGTTCGAGCAGAAAATCGATGTCGGTCTGATTACTCTGGAGTACATACTCATGAGTAATCTGCGTGTCCTCGGCGTCAGCTCGCAATTGCAAATCGCTGGCGACTTTCTGGGCAATGTCGCTGTCTTTCATATCCAGAAACGAACGTGTTTTGCGGCCACGGCGAAATCGATGCAGGCGGTCATAGCCATGGACTTTCATCATGGGCGCTTCGTTCTCGGGAAACTCAGGCTCGAGCGACGTAACTTCGCCGATGATCAAACTTTTGAGCGTGTCGACAAACCCGAGTTTCACTTCGACCTCAGTTCCTTCCGTCAGCTTGTCTTTGCCAATCGACTTGAACTCCTGAATGGCGGAGTTCCAGTTATTGAAAGTGATCGTGAAGGCGCTCGCGCCTTGAACGTAGTCGCTCACTTTCACGTCCAGAACATCAACGGCAGTTTCCGGAGGCAACTCGCTTCCGCCGGCGAAGATCTTGATGCTCGGCGCGTCGCGTTCAGCTTGTAATGCCGGTTCACTCATAGTTTGCCGCAATCATTCAATGGCCGGCACCAGGAGATTCTCGCCGGCCGTCAGGATTCGGGGATTGCGAATGCCGTTGGCGGCGGCGAGCTTTCGCCATTTCGCTGGATCCTTCCAAAGCGCGCTGGCGATGCCGGTCAACGTATCGCCCTCGCGAACTGTATAGGTCTGATCGGGATACGATCCGCGCGGATTGTCGCGTTGTTGTTCATCCTTCGGCAGTTCGTATTCCTTGAAGGCCACGCTGCACTTCGCGCGCACCGGCGTACCGTCCGAAGCGAAGAGCGTGAATTGCTGCTTCAAACTCTCCAGCACACACTTGAAAGGAAAGCCGAGATCCTTGTTGGCCTTGCCCCAACTCAACTCGAGCGTTGGCGGTCGCTTGCCGTTGTTCTTGTCGTCGGTCGTGACGGCAAGCAATCTCGAGAGTTTGCCCGTGTAAAGCCGAACGTCTTCCTTCTGTTCGTAAGTGTCGTAGAACAATTCCATCGACAGCCGCTTACGATCGCCACCCGTGTACTGCAATTCCGCTTTGCGCCGGTTGGCCGGGAATTCCTGCCACTTGCTCGCATCTTCAAACGTGTACTCAGTCGGATTGAAAAGCACCTTGAACTTTTCACCGTTGTCGAGGTTCGTGATTAGCAGTTTCTCGATTGCCATGCTTTGTACTCCGGCGAACTAATTCCTTCTGGCCTCTGCGCTACGTCAATCCCAGACGCTCGCGCTCAATCGTCAGGCGTCTGACCAGCGAGGAATAAACCTGGTCGCCAATCTCTTCGTAGTCCCGCCGTGTGAAATTCCAGAGTGGCGTCACGGCGTTCATCGACTGCGTCAATTCCTTTCTTACGATCTCCACGATTTGCCGGGCTTCGATTTTCTTCACGACCCGCTCGTCGGCCGGCTCTTGGCGATGAGCTTGGGCGAACACGAAGTCATTTGACGGAGCCGGCCGGCCCGCGTCTTTTCGGGCGAAGGTCCGTTCCGCCACTTCCTGTCGGCTTCGATCTGTCTCGATGGTGCGGTAACGCGAAATGAATTTGCTTACCTGGCTGTCATTGAAGAGGCTGTTCTCGTTTAAGAAGCGCGCAAACCATGATTTTGATCGATTCATTAGTGTTACGTGATTCGATTGGCGAACAAGCGAGCCTCCCATCGTGCTCAATAGTTTTTGGAATCGCTGAGAATCAATTCTTTTTGCATTCGCCGAGAACGTCATTGCCGAACTTGATCGGTTCACAACAATACTCGGCTCAGATCTGTCGCGATGTTGGCTAATTAGGGTTATTAGCGAGCGCTCGTTCATCACTTGCGAACCTGGAGTCACCAACTGGAATTCTCGATTTGAATGTGTGCTGACGAGCTGTCGCTCTGGCCTGCCCAGCGGCGCATTCTGCATCGGCGTTAACTTGTGCGCTGAAGAAAGCATGCCCATCGTGTAAACAATTGTTTGCCCGTGCGTGACCGCACTACGGCCGGGTCCGGCAGTGCTTTGTTGCAGGCTGGTTAGATATCTGCCGTAGTTCTCGCTCTTGAGTTGCGTTTTTGTGAATGCGAAGAAGGGCGCGAATGTCTCGCACTGAAACTGCTGAGTAGTTGGTGTTACCAGAGCCAATTGCGACAACGCATTGCGCGTGATTGCCTGGAAGTAATCAAACCGCGGTTGCTGAATTTCGTACAGCATTGATACTGCGGTGGACGACTCGGATCGAAGTTCATGGCGATCGCTGGATCGCGAAAGCATCACGTTGTCTTTGCCCCGCAGCTCGTTGAGAACGAAACGCAGAGGCTGCACAAACTGACTCGTCTTAAAAGACATGAACAGTTCGGTGATTGACTTGATGGTTGTGTTTCGAAAGAAGCGGCCGGGCTGCTTGTAAACTCTTTCACCCTCACGCGATCGCGTGTTCACTGAACCAAACCGATTTCCGAATTGTGAGCTCAGAAAACCGCGAGGATTGGAGCCGCCAACCCGACGAAGGCGACCTGTTATCGCCTTTGAAAACAGACGCACATTTCCTGCAGGCAGGAGATTTGTATGCGGGCGAATAACACACGTTCCCATGTTGTTCAAATCGAATTTCATGCTTTGGCCGGCTCTTTCGATCTTGTCTTTCGTGTGCTCTTGCCACCGCGAGTCAACTTGTCGATTTCACTCTGCGCGCGCAATGCACGCCGGCTCTGCATTGGTTCGAGCTCGATTACCTTCTGAAACTCTTTTCGCGCTTTTGCCCTGAGGCCTTTGCCCTGGTAGGCAACGGCAAGATTGAAACGCAAGGTCGGCTGCTCGGGCTGTTTTGTTGTCAGCTCTTCAAAGACGCTGATCGCTTCGGCGAATCGTCGCGTGGTTGAATACATCACGCCGAGATTGCTCACCGCCTGGACGTTGTCCGGATCAGTTTGAGAGGCTTTTGTAAATTGCTCGATTGCTTTCTGATGTTCGCCCTGGGCCGCGAAAGCGATTCCGAGGTTGTATTGCGCGAGACTAAAATGAGGATCCACATCGATGGCCCGCTCGTAAAACGTCGTGGCCTTGTCCAGCTTGCCTTGCGCGAAATAGATCAATCCCAGATTGTTGAGGGCTTTTACGTGGCGTGGGTCATCTGCGATCGCGCGTTCGTATTCCGCAATTGCGTCTTCTCGTCGCTGCTCTTCTTCCAGCATCACACCGAGGTTGTAATGCGCGTCGGCGTCTTTCGTCTCGGCCGGAGCTAGGCTGAAATATGTTTGGTATTCGACAATCGCCTCGTTAGTGCGTTGCAGCAGGTGATATACCAGCGCGAGGTTGCGATGCGGCATAGCGTAGGATTGATCCAGCGCCGCAGCCTCGAGATATTCGGATAGTGCCTCTTTCAGTTCGCCCAGATGCAGGTAGGCATTCCCTAGATTATTGCGGGCTAGCGCATAGCATGGCTCGATCTTGGCCGCGAGCCGCAAAAGCGGGAGCGCTTCCTCAATCTTTCCACAGTTCAGAAACAGGTAACCAAGATTGTTCAACGCGGAGGCATTATGGAAATCGAGCGCCAGCGCCTTCTCATATTCCTCCATCGCTTCATTCGTTCTACCTTGAAGATGGAAGGAAACCGCGCGCCGGTTGTGCGCCGAGGCCAGCGATTCGCCGCCGATCAGACCGCGGAAGATCCGAATTCCTTCCTGTCCTGTCGTCAGTCCCTGAGTCATTTCGTTGCCCCCGGTAGAAGTTGCATTGGGTGAGAAGAACACGCCCACCGGGCCACGTTCTTCACCGTCGAATCCACCTTTAAGCGGATACCTGAATTAGTTCCTTATCACTCTTTTCAATAAAGACGTTCTCGCAAAGCTCTATCATCTTCTCAATCAACTTTGTGAAATCCCCATGAGATAGCGTCGCTTGAGTATCGATAATCGCATTGAGGACTTCCGCCAGCCGTGTCCCGTAATGAAATCGGAACTTGATTGAATCCCGCAGGTCCTTCGAACCGATGAGTAACGCAACGTAACTCTCCGGCGCGTGATACGAGAGCTCAAGATTCGCCCGCTCATTTTGATATTCGGCATAGCCCTCCGGCGAAACTTTCATGAGGCCGCTTTCCAAGAGTTGATCGCTTGTCCCTATGTCCCACCCGGCAGCAACAACCTTCTCGACGAACAGGTTCTTCTCCGCCAGTTGTTTTTCGCTCATATCCTTCTTGAACATGAATTCCTCCTCAACTCACTTTGCTTCGATGTTGGCGGCCTTGCGTAGTTCTTCGATCTTCTCCGCAACTTGCTCAAGCTCTGTGGACAGCTCTTGTTCCGCTGCGATGTTGACTTCGACGTGCCAGTTTTGGGGATCTTTCTGTTTGATGGTTTCCCACACACGCAAAACGCCAAGCCGAATATTTTGGGTTTGGGCCATGCTAACAAGCTCATCGAAGGTTGTCCCTCGGACCAGAAGCTCGACCGTCTCCTTCTCACCGCTTTGGGGATTCTCCTGCAGTACTAGGACGTTTGTTCGGTAGATGCCCACAATCTGAAGATCAAGGACAAGGTATCTTTGATGGTCAGCGGCAATCTTCATGAGCGTAGCCACACAGTTCTTGCTGGTATCGGGCGGCTGTGCTCCGCAGGGAGTGCGGTTCATCTCGAGCAGCACAGTGGTTCTCTCGCCAGGGTGCGCTTGCTCGTGCGCCCGCGCCGCCGCGATCAATTCCTGCAAGAAGCTGCTGTCTCTGAAACGTTCTTCTGAATGCAGTCTTCCAGGCAAGTTGGGGAAAGTGGCTCGCTTGAGCTGGCCTCCGATCTCGTATTCAGCACGCAAATATGTCTTCGAGGCTAGAACGCTTAAGGTCCACGCGAAGGTGCGCCGAACAAAAGGCCAGATGCCAATGTTCTTGCCCACACTAGCTTCGGCGGTGATCTGGAAATCTTCAGGGCTGCCAGCAAGCGGATCAACCTTCAAAGCTTTCAAGCCTTCCGGCTGGTACTTGCTGAAAAGAGCTGAAATTGTGGACTGCATCTTTTCAAAACTTGACACTGGCTGTTGGATCTTGGTGGCGAGTTCATCTTGAACCTTCTGCTTGACGGCAGCGCTCCTGGCCTCCGGATCTAGTGGAGCTTCGGCCCCAGGAGCGCCGGGTATAGCCGGAGGGCCACCGGCCGTTGGTCCGCCCGCAGTGGTCGCTGGCACCGTGCCAGGCGTCGTCTTGGCCCCCGGAGCTCCGGGTGTTTGTGCTGCGGGAGCTTCGCCGGGCGCACCAGTTCCGGTTCCTTGCGCACCTTCAGCAGTGAACGACGCCTTCTCAGGAACTGCGGGTTTCGGTGGTGCGGGAACCGGCGAGCCCGATTCTGGCATCGCGTCTTTGATGAATTTCTCTGGATCGACTTGACCGGTTTCGAAACTAATGTCAGGTGCAAAGTCGTCGCCAAGCGTGTAACTGATGTTCGCGCGGAGAGCGACGTTCAGACCCGTATTCCAGATCCATTCGGCGAGTGTCCAGTCTTTGCGCCAAACCGTTCCTTTGAACAGCCAGACGCCGACATCAATCTTCGCAAAGGCGTTGATGCCAAACTTCAATTGCGCCACGCCGGCGAGTTCGGCCATGCCGCTGATAGTGTATTTGCCACCGGCATATTTGAATTGCGGGCGCACTGTCAAAGCGGTGTAGAGGCCAGCGACGCCGATGGCTTCAATGCCGCCGGTGATATCGGCGATGGCCAGACCGAGACCGATGCCGCCGCCGACATTGGCGACAACTTCCGCGGCCGCGGGAACGTAAAACTCGCCGCCCAGTCCAAATTCAGTAGCCGCTTCGGGATCGGTGCCAAACTCGCCGGTCAATTCAATTCCGCGCAACACGCCTGGACCGAACTTTGAACGAAACCCCGCGCCAGCGTGAATCTCCGCAAAGATGCCGACGTTGACATCGATCACCGGAATCGTGATGCCCCAAATGGGAAACTTCTTTTCAAAATTGAAGAAGCTCTTCTCGTATTTTTTCTCGGGAAAGAGAACGACTTCGCCGGGAAGTGTGAGCTTTCCCTGGACCGCGATGTTGCGCTTCTCGTCCACCGCGACGTTGGCCTGTCCCTGCAACCCCTTGAACAGTTCCATGTCGAGCATGCCGCTGCCGCTGATCAATCCGGCTTCGGACATGATGATCTCGATCGAGCCTCGCATCTTCGAGCCCTGGTAATTCGCTTTGCCTTTGCCCGAGTGCTTGTGGTCCTGGTACTTGTACTGAAGATTGCCGGTGACCTTCGGTAGATCGAAGTCGACACTAGTACCAAAGGCGAAATCATCTTTCGTGATCCGGGCATCAATTTCCGTTTGCTTGAGCCCGGGTATCTTCTTGGGACTAAAAACCACGTGAACGGAGCCGGAGGCGTTTCGGTTTTTGTCGACGGTAAGCGTGCCGTCACCGGTAAGCGGCGGAATCGCCACACCAACACCGATAGTCGCCCCGTTGGGCATTTTGTTTTCGTCCAGATCGATAGTCGCAGTGGTTAGTCTGAAGCCCGGGAAAGCTGCTTTCTTCAAGTAAGAATCGGGAATGGGGATACTTCCGGAAACCTGCTGCTCGAGCCAACGGCGAATCGGAAGCGTGACCGTCAGGCCCGCGGCGCTAAACGAAAAATCGCCGGCCCTGGCTGCGGGAGTTGTGCCGGCCCCGGTTCCTCCCGCCGTCGTGGTTCCGCCTCCGCTTCCGCTCGCGGGCACCGGAGCACCGCCCGCCGGTGTGGCTGAACGCGCTGGCGCGGACGGCGCTGCCGGGGCGGTCCGGTGAACAACGGAAGTTGACGATGTTGAGATGGGCGGAAACATTTCGCCGCGCACCACTGCATCGCTAACTCGATCAGCTTCTCGTTCAAGTGGATCTGACGGATGACTAACGCTGAACCCGCTGGCGCTGACACCGCTTGCACCGCCGCTCTGTTGCGCAACGTGAGTAAGCTCGTGCGCCAGGAGTTTGCGTCCCGAATCGGAGTTGGGGTTGTATGCGCCCGGACTAAAGTAGATGTCGCGGCCAGTAGTAAACGCCCTGGCATTCAAGTCTCTGGCCGCTTGATGGGACATGGGGTTATCGTGAACGCGGACACTGCTGAAATCCTGATTGAAGCTCGCGCTCATGGAATCTTGAGTTCGCGAATCGAGCGGATGCCCGTTGCCTTGTCCGATCGCGGCTGGTGAGTCACTGCCCGGTGCTGCCGGAGATTCTGATCGTTGAATCAGTGTCGTACAGGTGTTCGATGGGTTTGCTGACTCATCCGCAAGCACGCGCTGCACATAATGATTGCCGTAGTTCTGTTGGAGAGCGAGGAGGGCGCGCCTTTTTTGTTCGTCGTTCACCGGATGCGAGAATTCAGCGCTGCGGAAAATTGGAGCGAAGTTAGACGGCGGTGGCTCCTGCGCGCCGCTAGCGGCGATAGTCTGGCGCAGATGTGAATAGATGCCACCGTGATCGTGACTGCTGTGCGGGCTCTGTTTTTCTTCTGCGCGCGGCAACACCTGCGGCGCGTCGCGGATTTGCGACTTGGTGGTGGCGGTTTGTTCAGTGCCGGGAGGCATTTGGTTTGACGCGGTCCTTTGGCGATCCTTTTAGTTTGTGTGGCCGGCTTGAATTCCAGCTTCCCTGCCCACCGCGGCAACACTAATAAAGCCCGTGTTCTCTTTTTTCTCGGCCTCGGCGAATTTCATCTCGCCCTGCCCGTTTCTGGAAGGCTTTTCGGTTCGCGTCAATTGATAGAGTTGCTGCGGAAAGAGCTTCTCGAGGTCCTCGCTGACGATTCTGTTTTCGAAGTCAGCCCAGATCCGTTTATCTTTGCTGCAATCGTAAGCGCGGCAAATGATCGGTCGCTGGTCGTAAATTCCGCAGCGTTTGTCTTCGCGCTGGAGGTGGTGACAGTACCCGTCGGCTGAGCGTCGAATCATGTAAGGACGTCCCAACTCCCATTTAACATCGCCTTCTTCCAGATCCTGTACGGTGAGAGCGAAACTCAAACGACAACAGGCGCCACGGCAAAGAGGTATACGGTTCTCGCAGTCGATCTGCACCGCGCCTTCGTAGGCATACTTGTCTTTCTCATCATCCGTGAGCGCGACCCCCATCCCTTTTTCCGCAAACTTCTCGACCAGGCGCTGACCTACTTCCCGCTTCCGTTGATCCAGTTCCTCGACTGAAATCAACCCGCGTTCCATCAATAGCTCGATCAGCGCATACGAGAATGACGCGACTTCGAGCACTTTGCTCGTGTTCGCGTTTTCGCGACTGTGTGAGAACATCAGGCCTTCCGCGATGTCGTTGCGGAGATTTTCGAGGCCGTCGATTGCCTCAGGTGATGGTTCCGAGACTGATGCAATGAAAGACTCGGCGGACTGTGACAATGTCCCGTCGTCGATGCAGCTCAAATGTTCCATTTCGCTTTTCCTCCTGGCTGAGTCAGTCACTGCTGACTGAAAAAACGCGGGCTGGTCAGGGAATAAATCGAAAGACCGTTCCGTGTACCGAGATACTGAGCGGCGGCGGTCCGCTAATTCGAATTCTGATCGTCCGCATGCGCGAAGCCGTCATCGTCGCGCGCGCTGAATCGAACACAACGGTGCCGCCTTGAACTGAAGAAACACTCATCTGAGTCGGTCCCTGTAAAGTCAATTCGTGTTGGCCCGCGTCATACGCGTACGTTACGCCGCCAGACAAAGCGCCGTGCGGTTCTCTGGTTAAGTTGATACCGCCCGGCACTGTTGGCGGCGCCGCTCCCGGTCGGGCCTGCAGCTGAAAAGATGGAGTAGCGCTGTGGCTTACCGTGGGGATCGGTTCATGTCTTAGCACCGCACTCGCTATCCGATCGGCTTCTTCTTCGAAACGATCACCTGCGTAACTAGCTTCGCCGGCTTCTCGCTTGGCGGAGCCAGCGCTCTGCTGAACGACGTGCGTGAGCTCGTGCGCCACTAACTGTTTTCCCTCTGCCGTCGCAGGTTTGTATTCACTCATGCCGAAGTAGATGTCGCGCCCATGCGTTGCGGCTCGCGCGCCGAGATGGTCATTCAAACTTTCCGCCTCGGGCCCTGTATGTACGCGCACGTCGCCGAAGTTTTCGCCAAACGCCGACTCCATTTCCGATTTGACTCCCGCATCGAGGGCCTGCGAGCGATCTGTCGATTGAGATTCAGGGCTGGGGTTCGCTTGTTTCATATCCGCGACCACCTGCTGCACGTATGTGTTGCCATGACTGTGCTGTAACTGGCCCAGCATGTCGGCGAGCGGCACCGCGTTCGCCGGGTGTGATAATTCGCGCGCATGCATGAGGTCGGCTTCTGAAGTGAGGTGCAATGTATCGGCGCTGGCTGACTGGTCACGCCCTTTTGATTTCATTACGGCGGTCGGCTCATCCGTTGAGGTGTCTGTCTTCGGTGTTTCGAAATCTTTCATGACGCCACTCCCTCTGTCTCGATCAGCTCAAAATACTGGTCGAAATCGGACCTCACGCAGAGCCTGCCCATCTTTTGAAACTCGCGTTTCGCGGCACACACGATGTGTTCCATTCCCACATGACCCGAGTTTCCCGCCCCCAGGAAGGCAGCACTGAGCGCGATGTTGCGGATGTTCCCGCCGGAGACTTTCAGCTTGTGCGCGAGAAAATCGAAATCGATGTCGCCGGCCAGCGGCGTGTCGGTCGGAAAAACGTTTTGCCAGATGCGGCGGCGATATTCTTTCTCAGGGAACGGGAACTCGATGATGAAGCGCAGACGGCGGGTGAAGGCCTCGTCGATGTTCTTTTGAAAATTGCTCGCCAGGATAACGATGCCTTCATACTCTTCCATCTTTTGCAGCAGGTAGTTGATTTCGATGTTCGCGTAACGATCATGAGAGTCCTTGACTTCAGAACGCTTGCCAAAGATCGCGTCTGCCTCGTCAAAGAAAAGGACCGCATTGCTGGCCTCGGCTTCGGCAAAGATGTGGCTGAGGTTCTTCTCTGTTTCGCCGATGTATTTGCTGACCACGCAAGAGAGATCGATTTTGTAAAGATCGAGTGCCAGTTCACTGGCAATGATCTCTGCCGCCATCGTCTTGCCTGTACCTGAAGCCCCCACGAAGAGAACGCCGAGTCCCTTGCCGAGCGAAATCTTTCCATCAAAACCCCACTCGCTGAATACGCGCTGCCGGTGACGAATATGAGTGCAGACTTCCCGCAACTGCTCGAGGCAATCGTTGGGCAGAATAATGTCGTTCCAGTTGAAGATCGGTTTGATTTTCCGCGCCAGCGCGGGAAGTTTCGATCCGCTTTGCGCTCGGCAAGCCTGGTTCAGATCATCTGCATTGAGGGGGCGCGTCTCGAGGCCATGGCTCAGTGTGAGCCGGTGGGCTTCGGCCACGGCATTGTGAATTCTACCCGGCGTAAAATTGAAGCGGTCAGCCAGTTGATCCGGATCGATGTCCGCTGCCTGATTACCACTTTCGGCCAACGCGCTGCGCCAAATTTCTTTTCGCAAGGCGAAGTCAGGTATCGGGAATGTGAACTTGAAACGCCGCTCGTAATTTGAAAGCCAGGGCGGGCCCCAGGACTCCCGGGCGCCCACGATCACGATCATGTCATCGAACGCGCGCAGGGCTTCGAATAGCGCACGGTTGACCTGGTTCTCCTTTTCGCCCTCGCCCACAAGCACATCTGCCTGGTCTATAAAGACAACTGCGTTTCGCAAGCTGGCTTCGCGAAAAAGACGCGTGACAAGTGAGAGGTCTTTCGAACCAGAAAGGAGCAGGGCTGGTCCGTTCGCCGTCACCAACTCTCTTCCCGCCTCGCGGCAAAGAGACTCAGTCACAAAATTCTTGCCGGCCCCTTCTCCGGCCTGAAGGATGAAAAGAGTTGCGCCCACGCTGTCACGCCGGCGCTTGCTTTCTATTTCATTCATGAAGCAGGCCACCAGACTCTTCTTCACCTCAACGGCAAGGAGCACCTGTGCGAGCTCAACTTGCGGAGACGACACGTGCGCAAAAGAAGCTATGCGTTCGTCGATCGTTTCGACTCCAAGCAAAAAGTTAAAAATGCGTTCGTCGATTTTGAGCGCGCGCGAAAGGAGCGTTGTGTGTTCCGTCCCTTCCGACGTCGCATGAACCAGTTCGTGTTTGATTAGCGGCGCGTCACAGAGTAAGCGAGTCCGGGCCTGAAGCCGTTCGTAGAGTGAACGACAAAACAGGTTCAGCACCAGATCCGTTGTAGGGCGCCGGCGCGTGACGTCGTTTTGCAGATAAGCGTAAAGCTTTTCGTATTTGACATTCAGCTCGGGGGCTAAACAAACCAGCAGTGTGTCAATGTCAAATGGCGAAAGCTCGAAGAGCCGGGCCAACTGCGGCAACGCAAGCTGGAGTCCGGCAGTGTGGGATTCGGCGACATTTTCCGTGATCGTGCGCTCGGCGCGTGCGATCTCCTGGGCCAATGAACTTAAACGGGCCTCGAGTTCTTTGTCCGGTAATCGCCGCTCGGCTTTTTCATCAACGAACGGATCGATCTCGTCTTCCGCAATGAACAAGCCCCGAAATTCATTGAAGCGGACAGCCTGCGGGTCGGCACGCTGCCTGGCGATCTCCAGATTCAAAATGAGATCGAGGCGACGTAACTCCTCGAATAGATGTTCGCTGCTGGTTCGATAAACCGGCATTTCGTTTCCTAACATTCGCTCTGAATTTTTCGACAATCACGACTGCGAAAAACTATGGTCGATTTCCAGCACGCGGCTAACGGGTGTCTGGATCAGCGAGTCGATAAACATGGTGCGCACCTCGTAACAGACTGAGAGCCGGTAAGGCTTGTCCAGCGCGTTCCAGATCTGGGCCAATTGTTCAAAAGTGAATTGGCACAAAGTTACGCGCAGCTCTTCGCTGGTGTGCTCAAGGGCGCCCTGCAACGCGGGTCCCGTGACCACCGAGTTGTCGTGAAGCACCCGCATCGCCTCGCCGAAAACACGAAGCTCGTCCAACTTTTCTTCGGCAAACGGCGTGAGCAGAAAGAAGGCGTTCAGCCAAAGAGGCGGATATTCCAAAGCGTTCAGACCGATTGGCTGGCGCTCTTGATTTCTTGCAAACACATTTTCCGCGATGCGATAGAGAAACAGATTCACCTTCGGTTTCTGCTGACTTATCTCTTCCGCCGGCGACTTTAGAGACACGTCGAACGAGCTTGCCGGCCGTTGCGCGCTCTTAAGCAACTCTTCCAACGTATGAGTGACATCGCTTATGACTGTTGAAGCGCTCATCTGCTTAATTAGTCGGAACTCGCTATTTCTTTAACTCGATTCCTTCATGTGCGATTTCGATGGTTTCAATGGCGATTTCATTCCCTGCCGCCTTCAAATCCGGCGCCACCCATTTCACCGGAAACGGACGAATCAGATTCCAACGCTTTACCGGGTTACCTTTTTCATTGTTCAGGATGATCGCGACGTTCGGGTTTGAAGCGCGTGCGTTCTTGCTAAACCTGCCGTTCGCAACATCCAGTTGCCACTCCAAAAGTTCATTCGAACTTGATACCCCTCGTTTGAGCGTGATGTTTCCATAGGAGGTCGCTTCGGGAAATTTGAGGGTCGTCAAGTTGTTGCCGCCTTCTTTGTATTCGAGCACCTTGGTTTCCATTAGCAAGCCGGTGCACTCGGCAAAGCCGGCCACCCTCACTTGATTCAACTCAAGGGAAAACCTGAAATTTCCGAACGGATCCTGATCTCTTCTAGGCATCGCTGCGATCGAACTGGTCCCCGGAAAGCAATCGTTCCCGGCAAGAGTCCAACCCTCACCTCCTTCCGGCGAGGCCTTCGCTCACCGAAACAGATTCAGACGTGCGCTTTATCGTGACCACGACGAATTCCGCCGGCCGTGCCGGTGCCAGCCCCACCCGTGTTATCACTTCGCCGCGATCAATCACTTCAGGTGGATTCGTCTCCTCGTCGCACTTTACAAAGAACGCCTCCTCAGGTTTCGCGCCAACCAGTACGCCACGCTCGAAAAGATCGCGCAGAAACAGAGTCAACGTGGCGACGATCCTGTCCCACAACTTTTGATCGTTCGGTTCAAAAACGGTCCAGCGCAAATTGATCAGGATCTGCTTGATGGTTGCCAGCATCACCCGCACCACGTTGACATAACGCCAGGTGGGATCCGCGCTCATCGTTCGAGCGCCCCAGACCAGCAGGCCGCGGCCCGGAAAACTTCGCAGGCAGTTCACACCGTGAGGATTTAGAATCGCCTGTTCGGCATCGGACAAACAGAATTCGAACTCAACAATGCCATGCACGACTTCATTTGCCGGCGCGTGGCCGACACTCACTCGGCTCTCCGTCCGCGTGAAGACTCCCGCGATGTGTCCGCTGGGCGGCAGCGTGAGATCAACGCCCTTAAAGTCTGCGGCTTTCTCCCGAATCCATGGATAGTAGAGCGCGCCGTAACGGGCCAAAGGCAACCTTTGATAAGCGCTGGGCCAGTCTTCAATCTTGTTTGCGCCTTTCCCCGTTTCCGCACCGCGCGGCGAATCGAGTATCGCGGAACGATCTCCCATCCTTGCGCAGTGCTTGAGCATTTCGTTTTGGCCGGCTTTGAAATTGTTGAGTTGTTCAGGCTTGAGCGCCATAGCCTGTTTGCGTGCGAAGATCACACCTGACTTGGGAATTTGTGGAGCAGGGATGTTGGCGTAAAAATCCGGAATGATCAGATCCGGAATGGCAATCAACCCGACCTCGTTTATGAGTTCGAAAGCTGCGAGACCGTTCAATCTTTCGGCAGCAGCTTTTTTCGTCGCTTCATCAGCCTGCGGCGGAAACGGACGGAAATATTTTTCCTGATTCAGCTCGTAGCCGGTGAAATAAGGGGCCGTTACCTCACGCGGATCGTCCGCGCCCTTTTCCAGGTTTCTCTCGATTATGGTTGCCGGTCGTGAAGAAGAAACAGGCAACGCTTTGTTCAGATCCTGCACGCGAACCAGAATTGAATTTCCATTCTTGATACGAAGAATATAATCAGTCAATTCGGGATCGCCATTGACAGTGCTGACGAAATAGCTCGTGCTGTCCGGATTCATCGAGAGATTGTCGAACACCTCTTCGCGAACCAACTTGCCCTCGGGTCGGAACCGAAAGATCAAACGAAACCCGCGACCAACTACGCCGCTGCCCGCGGGAAATCCAAATTGACTGGTGACCTTTTCGGTAAAGGTAACCTCTCGCTCGGCCAGATCGATCTCTTTGATTGTTAACTGCTCGCGGATGGGATCACGGTTGTGAGCCAGCGTGACTTCATCACCTTGGGTCAACCCGGCAACTGATCTGAATTTAGCTATGGTGGCATCCTGACCGACTGTTTCCCTGAGCTCAGTAAGAACGATGTCGCGCGACGAGCGCGAATCGATTTGGGCGGTAACGGAGTTTCCCCAAGAGCCCTCATTGATTGCCTGGATCTGGATGAGCGGGCTGGCAGCGTCATCGAGTTCAGCTCTTACTGACGATTCGTGCGCCACGCGAACGATGTAACAGCGCTCGCCGCCGTTTAAGAAGAATCCAAAGATGCTATATGGCAGGTAGCTGTAGCCGACTAAGTCGCCGAAGATGTCGCGAAACTGGCCAAGGTTTTCGATTAACTGTGGAGAATTGAGGGGGCCGCGCTCCGCCTGTCCGACGAAACCGGTGACGCTCATCTTCAGAAGCGGCGGCGGCGGCGATTCGATTTCCCTCAGGTAAACGCCTGGAGTTTGCAGGTTCAACATGGGCGCGTAAGGTTACGAAGCGTTCGCGGCTTCGTTGATCTCCTGGTTGATGCGCGAGATTTCCCTGACCCAGCCATGACGCTCGCGGTGCGACATCTCTTCGATTTCGTCTTTGGGCCAATGGAAGTGATAGGCGATGTAAGCTACCTCCTGGGATAGATCTTCCAGGGGGTAGCGAGTTATCCCTCCGGTATCTGGCCTCCATTTATCGTCGACTCGTCGAGCTCGAATTCACCCTCGCATTCAGGACAGATCACCTTAACGCGGGAGTGACCATTCGTATTGATGCGCCGGTACATGTCCTGGAGATAACTGAGATCCGCCGAGAAGAGGTTCTCAATCACTCCCGGGTTAATGTCGCTCATCTCGCCCAACTTGGTGACGACACGCGAAAGGAGGATGACAACCAGGTAGGCGTTGTTGCGCTGCACGCGCGGATCCTGGAGGGGAGAGATCTCGTCTTTCGCATTGGCCAGTCGCATGATTCCCTGGCGGTGGAGATTGCCGTCCTTGTCGACGTACCCCTTCGGCAGGGTAAATTCGAATTCGGTTTGCAACATCACGCTCGCTCCAGTCCTTCATGCGTGATTTCGATCGTTTCAATCGCAATCTCATTGGCGCTGGCCTTCAGATCCGGCGCCACATACTTGCTCGGCCAGGCGTTGACTACGTTCCAACGAACCACCTCGTCGTGCTTCTCGTTTTGCAGGACAATGGAAAGGTTCTTCCGTTCGATGTCTCCGTCGGTTATCGTCTTGCGCCATTGAAAAATGGTCTTATCGACGGTGATGCCGCGTTTCAGCGTGATATTTCCGAACTTGTTTAGACCTGGTAGCTTTCGCGGAGTAATTAGTTCCTGACCTTCGCGGTAATCGATGACGTTGGACTCAATATTCAATCCAGTGCACTCCGAGAAACCTGCCACCGTTATTCCGGCGATCTCGAGTTTGAAATTGAAAGAAGAAAATGGGTCAGCTGGTCTTCTCGGCATAACAGTTCTCCTCGTTTTGTTGAGGCTGCGCGGATCAAGAAGTCTTCTGATTCACGCGCCGCTCTAAAAGAATTTGTTTGCTA
>Ga0207676_10001152_pt1 | contig 19909 bp, 16 predicted proteins | sample KBSSwiS72_FD_184307 | JGI IMG/M metagenome (GOLD analysis project Ga0207676, IMG submission 184307) | Switchgrass rhizosphere microbial communities from Kellogg Biological Station, Michigan, USA - KBS Switchgrass S7-2 (SPAdes) (version 2) | ecosystem: Host-associated > Plants > Roots >...
GTTGGTCTGGATCGCAACCTTGCACCGATCTTTGCCATCGACCTTGACGCAACGCGGCGTCGTCTTGTCGGTGGTCGCGGGGATGTAATAGGCGACCTCGCGCGGGCTGAAGGGATTGCGAATATCCACCGCACGCACGCCGGCGTTGAAGTGCGCGAGGAATACCATGCGCCTGTAGTAGATCGGCGTCATGCTTTCGTTTGATGAATGGGTGCCGAAGCGTCCGCCGCGCGAACAGAACTTGCCGCTCGATTCCGGGACGGTAAAGTTGGAAACGATCTGCGGTTTCGACTCGACCGTCACGTCGGCGATCCAGGCCATCTGCCGCGCCTCTGCACATTCGTTGACCAGGGACTCGTTGACGATCAGAACGAAGTCGCGCTTGGCGTCGCGATCATTTGAGAACTCGGACACGGTGAGTCCGAGGATGGGAAATGCCGTGTGCGCGCCGGTCTTGGGCGAGAGCACAAGCTGACCCACTTGAGGATAACGCAGGTTATCGTCGGTCGGCGCAGCAGGACCCGTGAGCAGCTTCTGCCGATCGACGATCTGCATCACTCCGTTTTTGTCCGTGCCGTAGCCGAAATACACTCGATTGCCCGCGGGACCCGTAGAAATCGGCCCGTGAAGCTCCTCGGGAATGGGGCCGGTCGCATCCGGCTGCTGTCCTGGAAGCCCGAAATCGCGAATGAAGCGGGGCTGGGCGGGGTCGCCTAAATCGTAGATCTGCGTCATGCGCCGCGTTCGCCATCCGGGCGCGCCTGATACGAGGTACGCAATGCCGGTATCGCATTCCCAGAAATTCTTGTGCGTACCCTTGACTCCCGTTATGCGGCTCAGCAGCTTTGGCGTAGTCGGATCGGTCACGTCCCATACTTCATGCGCCGAATTGCCGAATACGCGCAGCATGTAAAACCTGTCCGGATCGCCTTTGGACAGACCCTTGCCTGGACAGACGCGGACCATCTGCGCCCCGCCACTTTCGTCGAGACCCTCTTCGCCCGGGATGTGATGGAGATATCTGGGTTGCGAAGGGTCGGTCACGTCGACAATCGACGTTCCGTTGAATTCGGCCTCGCCGGTAAGAGGATTGACGGGCTTCGGCATCGACGCAGTACCGCCGTGATGACCTATATAGGCAATCCAGCGGCCGTTCTGATTTTGGATGACGGGCTGGTAGGCGCTGCGTGCCTGCAAGTCGTTGAAGCCCACGAGCTCGAGGTTCTTGCTTTCGGCGCCGTGCTGTGCCGATGCGGGGAAGGCCGCGATGGCGAGTGCAATAGCGAAAAGCACTTCCGCCGTCCGGCACAGCAGCGTGCACTCCATCCGATGAGTCTGACGCCTCAGCTTCATCACGCGTTATAGAATCAGTTGCGCCACACAAGCGGTCGAAGCGAGGACTATCTCGCCCATTTCATCAGGAATGTGCGTACCGAGGCTGGATCAAGCTTGCGCATCGCCTCGAATTCACCCTGTTTCTGCGCGAATACGACGCGCCCATCGGGCTCGAGGACGGCCAGTGCCGGCACACCCTTCTTCAGCGGAATGCCGTAGTGCTCGGCGATCGCGAAATTGTCGGTGATGCCCTTGTCACCGACGTTCACGTGCACGAGGACGTAATGATTCTTCAGCAGCGCGGCGTTCTCGGCAGCGTGGAAATAGCGGTCCAGTACGATGCAGTCGGGACACCAGTTGCCACCGAAATCGACGAGCACGCGGCGGTTCGTTTTAGCTGCGTCTTTGAGGCCGGCGGCGATGTCCGCATCGGCACGGGCGACGTCTGGATAGATCGTCGCAGCGGCTTGCACCGTGAATGCGACAAGCAGGGCCGCGAGCGCCGTCAGCACAGCGCTCATGTTGGTACGGTGGCGCCTCCCACAATTCCCGAGTCCTGTCATCTCCTCGCTGCCCCTCTCGGCGTCGCGGCAGGCACGAGCCCCTCACAAGCGTAGGCTAGCACCTGCGGGCCGGGGTTCCAACTCGGCTTCGCATCACATCATTTCGGGAACCGGCCAGAAACGGACGTCCAGCAAAATCATCGGGAGCGGTGGTTCGATAGCGCTATCGACCCCAAGCTAACACACCGGCCGACAACCGGATGTCTCGGCGGACTACGGCTTGTCAGCTATTGCGACTAGGGTTGAAGCACCCGAACGTGGGCAATCACAGCGCCGGCATTGCACGGAGGACCGGAGGCCGACACGTCGCTCACAAAATTGACCGTGCTCGTACTTCCTGAAGCGACGAAGTCGATATTCTTCCTGGTCCAACCCATGTTGAATGCGCTCTTCCCGGTTGTGTCGAAGAGAAAGCTGGTCGTGACGCCATTGACGGTGACCGCGAGTGGCTTGATGACCGGCGGCGCACCATAATTGCCGGCCAGAGCGAACGAGAGACGATACTGTCCGCCTGGAATCGTGTCGAACGTCTGTTGGATGCCTCCGACGCAAAACTGCCCGACGAGATCGATGGAATTATGCTGCTTGCGCGCGAGCCAGCCACATGGAGGAGGACTTTCCCAATCGATCGTCCCTACGGATACGGTCCAGCCTGTGATGACATTGCTGCCAACAGGGAGGTCGAAGTGGTTGCACGTATTGGGCACGCTCCCCTGGTCGAAGTTTCCGTTCTGAAACGTTGCGCCCGATGTGGTGGTGGCGAACGCCAGCAGGATCACGCATGAAAGAAGACGAGCCATCGATTCCCCCTTTGCATTCGCTGCTCCGTGCAGCGCTTGTTAGTTCGAACGCGGAGTAAGGTTACACCTGTTCACGCAGCAGTTGCCACTCCCCCTGACAAAATGCTTACCGTTCCGAACTGAGCCATCGGAGCAGCCTGACCGTCAGCTCGGGGTCGTCAGCAGACGTTATCAGATTAGAGAGGGATCTAGCGACTTATACAAGTGCCAAATCCAGTCTCCGCAACCAACAATCATGCACATGGCCCAGCGTAGTCGCTGGGCTTTCGCTTTCGGAGGCCCCGGGTAGGTGCGACGGCGGCGGTTACGCCACCTGCGAAATTCCCGCGAGCAGCCAGCCCGATCCGCCCTTGACCGGCTTGGTGAGATTCCACACTTCGTCGATCGAGTGCGGCAACGGCTCGCCGTCCTCTTTCACCTGGCCCGTGAAGCGCACGCTGATCCAGTACTCGTCCCCCTCAGTGGACACGTCGAGAACTTCCGCATCGAGGGTGACGATCTCGGTCGGATGATGCAGGCCGCGCTGGTCGAGCTCGCGCGCCATTTCAGTCGCCATATCCGCGGTCATCACACTCGATAGCGCAGCGCGGTCTGCGTCGTCGTAGGAGCGCTGGATCTGGATGTACTGCCGCTTGGCTTCCGTGGCGAAGGCTGCGGCGTCGAATCCCTGTGGCAGCGCCTTGCGTGCTACGCCGACCGCAAGGGCTTCGGTCGCCGACGCCGAACCGGGTTGTCCGGCGAGTTCCGACGTAGAGGGTATGCGCCAGGTCGACGCGGACGACGTGAAGGCCGACGGCGCGCTGCCGCTGGCGCTTGCGGTCGCGCCCGAGTATTGCAAGGGCGCCCCTGACGTTTGCCGCCGGCCCAGGAACGTCCGGACCACGAAAATGCAGGCGAAGATGACTAGCCCGAGCAGCAGTATCGTGCCGAACCCTTCCGACAATCCCAGATGCGACATCAACGCGGCGAGCCCCAGCCCGGCAGCGATGCCGGCAATCGGGCCGAGCCAGCGCGACGCGCCCGACGGCGCGGGGGTCGGAGCTGCCGCGGGCGGAGCCTTCGGCGCACTTGCCGAAGCGGGCGCGGCCGGCTGTACTGGCGGTGGTGATGACGGCGAGGCGGCGTTGCCCGCGGGGGCCGCTGGCGTAGGCACGGCCTTTTGCGCTGGGACGCTGCGCTGCGCGCCGAAGTTGCCTCCGCCGCCCATGCGCCTGGCGTCCGCAACACCATTCAAAGTGAGCGTCAGTACTGCAAAGGCGGCCAAAGTCAGAATCGTGGTGCGTTTCATCGGATCCTCCATTACCTGCAACGGTAATATGGCGGCGAACTCACCAAGACGCAAGAGCGAACGGCCGCGGACTCTTCCGCGCACCCCGTCAAGATTTGGAGAAAAAGCAAGGTTCTTTCACGATCGAACCACGAAAGCCGCCCGGACACGCAATCGATTGGTTGCCCCCATGAAAAAAAGCCCATACCTGCTGCTCCTGTGTCTGTGTTTGGCCTTTGGTGCGCCTGCCGACGCGCAAGCGCCGAACGGCGCGGAGGCTGCTGCCACCGCCACGGATATTGCCGTCGACGAACAATCGCTGAGTCTCGGCGGCGTCGACGTTGTCGTGTGGTCCAACCGTTCGGAATCCGGCACACCGCAACCGGTAGTCGTGTTCTCGCATGGCATTGGACTCTGCCCGACCCAGACAAGGTTTCTCACCCAAGCACTCGCCAACGCCGGATATCTTGTAGTCGCGCCAAAGCATGGTGATTCGAGCTGCGATCTGGAGCCTTCGCTCCCTGATCCGACGGCACTCAAGCCCGCACTGATGTGGACAGACCGCGACTACCGCGACCGCGCAGACGACGTGCGCAATGTAGTCGCGGCGTTGAAGAGCGATGCGCGATTTCGTGAACGTGCCGATATGACGCGTCTAGCGCTCGCCGGTCATTCGCTCGGCGGCTACACGGTGCTCGGGCTTGGGGGCGCGTGGCCAACGTGGACACTGCCCGGCATCAAGGCGATTCTGGCGCTTTCGCCATATTCGGCGCCGTTCCGTGCCAAGCAAGGCTTGCGGAAGCTCCACGCCCCGGTCATGTACCAAGGCGGCACGCTCGACCTGGTTTTCACTCCACCATTGCGCGTGAAAGGCGGCGCGTTCGACCTGTCTCCGCCTCCGAAATATTATGTCGAAATCGAGGGCGCCGCGCATTTTGCTTGGACCGACACGAGCGGCGTTAGCAAGGATGCGATCGTATCGTATGCGATCGCGTTTCTCGACCGCTATGTCAAGGGTTTGCCGGAGCCAGCGGCGCTTCACACGAAGTTGCCGGGCACTGCCGACTTCAGGCGCGTACGGGCGGGCCACTGACGTCGAAGTCAACGGTCTTCCGCCACAGTTCACGGCTGATGCGTACGCAATGGTCAGCGCAAGCTGTTGGCTGCCACGGCAACCCTCGACGCCTGCGCGAACGGTCGCCAGTCAGGCCCACCCGCCGTCGACGATGAAGTCCTGCGCTGTGCACATCCGGCTGTCGTCGGCGGCGAGAAACAAGGCCATGCGCGCGATGTCGGCCGACTCGAGCCGGCTCGGCAGGCATTGGTTCTCGTCGATCTGCCGGCTGGTCGTCTCATTGACCCACATGCGAACCTGCTTTTCGGTCATCACCCAGCCCGGCACAAGTGTGTTCACGCGGATGTTGTGTGGACCGAGATCGCGCGCGAGACTGCGGGTCAGCCCCTGAATGGCGGACTTCGAGGTCGTGTAGACGGGCATCCCGCCCTGCTTGATCATCCAGCTGATCGAGCCCAGGTTGATGATCGAGCCGCCGCCAAGCGCGCGCATGTCCGGTGCAACGGCCTGGGCGGCGAAGAACTGGTGCCGCAAGTTGACCGCGATGCCGGCGTCCCAGGTCGCGACAGAGACACTATCCATGTCGTGCCGACGATCGTTCGCCGCGTTGTTGACGAGAACGCCGATCGGACCGAGGTGCGACCGCACACGTTCGATTGCGGTCTGCAGCGCGACGATGTCGCACAGATCGACCGCGACGAACAGCGGATCGCCAGGGCCGTGTCCGGCCAGCGTCGACGCCAAGGCCTCGCCGGCATCCCGGTCGACGTCCAGGAAGGCCACCTTGGCGGCTTGGTCGACGAAATGCGCGACGATGCTGGCGCCAATGCCAGTTGCTCCTCCGGTGACGAGGACGACGCGATTGGCGAGGCTGGGATAGCGCGCGTACGATGATTTCATCGGACGCGTCCCGCAAGAGCGAACCGAATCATTTCCCTACCTTCAATTGGATGACGTTCCATGACGCCGGGCGCAGCTTCGCGCGTGCGCCGCCCTCGCGAATCCTGATGTCGCGCAACGGCAGCGGTTGGATGCGGTCGGGCTTTTTCGCGGTGTTGAGTGCTCTCAGATCCTTGTCATGCAATTGATGCGCTTTGCCGACAGCAAGTTTGGCGAAACCCTTGGTGGTTAGATCGACCGTCATGTCGTCCTTGAGATGCCGGTTGAGCGCGAACAATGTCAGCGTTCCGGCCTTGCCGTCATGCACGGCGGACAACTTGAGATAAGGCACGGCAGGCATTGGGTAGTAAGCGTCGTCGGTGCCGCGCGGATCGAAATAATTGGCCGCATACGTCGGCGAGTTCACCGCTGCGCGCAGCACGTTGCCGCGGCCCAGATTGCTGAAATCCGCGAACGGATAGAAGATCGTCTGCCGCCACGCCGCGCCGCCCGTTTCGGTCATGATCGGCGCGATCACGTTGACAAGCTGGGCGAGGCACGCCGCTTTCACGCGGTCGGCGTGATTGAGGAGCGATATGCAGGCGCCGCCGAAGGTAAGGGCATCCAGCATGTTGTAAGGTTCTTCGAGAATCTCCGGCGCGACTGGCCAGCCCGGCTTGACGCGCCCCTCCCGGTCGCGGCGCGTGCGATACCAGACATTCCATTCGTCGAACGACAGCATGATCCGCTTCGATGAGCGCCGCCGCGCCGCAACCGCATCCGCAATCGCAACCACTTCCTCGATGAAGTTATCCATCAGGTCAGGGCTCGCCAGGAACGACGCCGAGTCGTCGGCGTAATTGTTGAGATAAGTGTGCAGCGAGACGAATTCGACATGATCGAAGGTATGCTCGAGGACCGTGTCTTCCCATGCCCCGAAGGTCGCCATGTTGCGCCCCGACGAGCCGCAGGCCGCCAGCTCGATCGAGGGATCGACCCATTTCATCATCTTCGCGGCTTCGGTGGCGATGCGGCCATATTCGGTCGCCGTCTTGGTTTCCATCTGCCACGGGCCGTCCATCTCGTTGCCGAGGCACCAGAATTTGATGTCATGCGGCTTGCCGTAACCATGCTTGCGGCGCAGATCGGAGAGTGCGGTGCCTTTCGGGTGATTACAATATTCGACCAGGTTGCGGGCTGCATCGCCGTTTCGGGTTCCGAGATTGACCGCCAGCATTGGCTCGACGTCCGCGGCCCGGCACCACTCGACGAATTCGTTGGTGCCAAAGGTATTGGGCTCGGTCGACATCCACGCGAGGTCGAGCCTGGCGGGACGATCCTTGACCGGGCCGACGCCGTCCTCCCAGTTGTACCCGGAGACGAAATTGCCGCCCGGGTAGCGCATGATCGTCGGCGCGAGCTCACGCACCAGCGCGAGCACGTCTTTGCGAAAGCCTCGCCTGTCCGCCTTCGGGTGACCGGGTTCGTAGATGCCGCCATAGACGCAGCGGCCGAGATGCTCGACGAAGGCTCCGAACAGCCGCGGGTCCGTCGCACCGATCACGGTGTCGCGGTCCAGCGTGACTTCCACGTTTCGCATTGCGTTCACTCCTCGTTTGAAACCGGAATCCCGGATGAATCCTGTGCCGCGCCGGCCGGCGGCATTGGCCTGCCTGCGTCGTCCGGCGACAGAACGGCGTTCTTCAACAGGATCGAGTACGGGTGTTGCGGATTGTCGAGCACGGCGCGTGCGTTGCCGCTTTCCACTGCCTTGCCACGCTGCATGATCAGCACGCGGTCGCTGATGTAATACGCTGTCGCAAGATCGTGGGTGATATAGATGATCGAGACCTGCAACTCGTCGCGCAGCGCCTTGAACAGGTTGACGATCGACATTCGCAGCGACGCATCCACCATCGACACCGGCTCGTCGGCGACGATCAGCGAGGGCGCCGAGATCAACGCTCGCGCGATGGCGATCCGCTGCAATTGCCCGCCCGACAGCTCGTGCGGGAAGCGGCCTTTGACTTCGGCAAGAGACAGTCCGACCTGATGCAGCGCCTTGTCGGCCGTGACCTCGATGTCGACGCGTCCGCGGGCGCCTGCGAAACGCCGGGCGCTGACGAAAAGATAGCGGTCGATTCGCTTGAGAGGATTGAAGGCTTCGAACGGATTCTGGAAGATCGGCTGCACCTGACGCATGAACGCCATGCGATCGCGGTTCGTCCGTATGCGCGTCACATCGGCGCCGAGGAAGCGGATCGTGCCGTCAGTCGGCGTCGCCAGATTGAGGATCATGCGTGCCAGCGTAGTTTTCCCGGAGCCCGATTCGCCGATGACCGCGAAGATTTCCGGCTCGCCGGCTTCGAGCCGGAGGCTCACGTGGTCAACCGCCCGCACCGCGGAGCGGCGAAACAGGCCGCCGCCCACGTAAGTCATGCCGACACGATCGATGTCGAGAAGCGGCGCGGCAGGATCCCCCCGCGCGCCGCTTTTCGACGTTCCCCGCACGGGGTACGCGCCTCGGGACGGCCCTGCGGCACTCATTGCAGAGCGCCCGGCTTGATGGGTGGCGCCGTCACCCAGCAGGCCACGCGGTGGCCGGGAGCGAGATCGACCATCGGCGGATGCTCGGCGCGGCAGATCTCGATGGCGAGCGGGCAGCGCGGATGGAAGCGACAGCCGGGAGGTGGATTGGCGAGATTGGGCGGCGCGCCTTCGAGGCCGCGCTTTTGCGTCACGTCGCCGATCCGCGGCAGGCTCGTGACGAGATGCGACGTGTACGGGTGGCGAGGATTGCGAATCACATCGACGGTGCGGCCTTCTTCCGCCAGGCGCCCCGCGTACATGATGCCGAGCCGGTCGGAGACGTTGGCGTGCACGCCGATATCATGCGTGACCAGGATCATCGACGAGCAGATTTCACGCTGCACGTCGCGCAGCATGCTTAGCACGTCCTTTTGCACTACCACATCGAGCGCCGTCGTCGGCTCGTCCGCAATGATGAAGTCAGGACGGCAGACGCTGGCCAGCGCGATGGTGACGCGCTGCCGCATCCCGCCCGACAACTCGTGCGGATAGGCGTCGAGCACCGTGGGTTCGAGGCGAACGCGGTGGAGGTGCGCCTCGATGAGTTTGAGGAACGCCGGCATCGGCTGTCCGATGTGGCGGTAGGCGAAATCGACGAACGACTGCTGCACCCGCCGCACCGGGTTGAGCACGTTCATCGAGCCCTGCAGAATGTACGAAAGGTGCCGCCAGCGGATATTCTCGAGGTCGCTCTGGTTCAACGCATAGATGTCGCAATCGCGGCCAGCAAAATTGAACGTGACCGAGCCGCCCACGACATTCAGCGGTGGGCGGATCGCGCGCACGAGCGTCTTGATCAGCGTGGTTTTGCCGCAGCTCGATTCGCCCGCCAACCCGTAGACCTCGTTGCGGTCGACGTGCAGCGTGACGCCGTCGACGGCGCGGACCTCGCGCTCGATGCCGAAATAGCGCGTCTGGTAATAGGCGCGCAGGTTGTCGACCGTGAGCACGCGCCCGGTTGCCGGCGCGGCGTTCACGGCGGATGATTGGATGGCAGCGATCATCCGCGCATCCCTCCCATCCTGGCAAGCCGGCTGCGCGGGTCGATATATTCATTCATCGAGATCGCCAGCAGAAACAGCCCGATGAACAGGATGATGACGAACAGCACGGGGAAGAAAATCCACCACCAGATGCCCGCCACCATCGCCGTGTGCTGGTTGGCCCAATAGATCATCACCCCGATGGTCGGTGTGTCGATATTGGTGAAGCCCAATACCGACAACGTCACTTCGAGGCCGATCGACCAGTTCATATTGTTCATCGTCGTGTAGAAAACGATCGGCAGAACGTAGGGCAGGTGCTCCTGCAGCACGATTTCGGACGTGCGCATGCCGGAGAACACACTCTGCTGGGTGAATTCCCGGTTCTTGAGGCTCATCGCGACCGAGCGGATCAGCCGCGCGTCGTACGCCCAGCCAAGGCATGCCATCGCGAGCGCCAGCAGCGGCCACGACATCTTGTCGCGCATGACGAAATAGAACAGCACGAGCAGCGGGAAGAGCGGGATGACGATAAAGGTATCGTTAATCGACATCAGCACGCGATCGACGATGCCACCCTTGTAGCCCGACCACATCCCGATTGCGATCGAAAGCAGCCGACTCAGGAGCGCGACCGCAAAGCCGAACAGCATAGTGTTGCGGATGGCGAACGTGAGCTGCCAGAATACGTCCTGGCCGCGCGAAGTGGTGCCGAACCAGTAGGTCGGCGACGGCGGCAGATCGGGCGGAACGATATAGACATCCTGCGGCGGGTAGGGCGAGACCAGCGACAGTGCCGCGAAAAAGACAATGAATCCGGTCAACAGCGCACCGATCCGGAATTCGCGGTTGTAACGGAAGAGGTCGCGAAAGATGGTCAGCATCGTCAACTGACTTTCACGCGCGGGTCGAGCAGCGGATAGAGGAGATCGATCACCAGCACGCAGACCGACACCGCGATGATCGACACCGCTGCGATGCCGATGACGAGGCTGTAATCGCCGGTATGCACGGCGGAAATCAGCAGTGTGCCGATACCCGGGTAGCCGAACACCTGCTCGGTGATGATGGCGCCGTTGAAGATCGATCCGAGCGACATCGCAAGCCCAGTCACCTGCGGCACCAGCGCGTTGCGCATCACGTATGCGTACAGAATGCGCTGGCGGCTCACACCCGCAAGCTCCGCATAGGTTACATAGTCCTCGGTCACGATGTTGGAGACTAGTGAACGCATGCCCATGAACCATCCGCCGATGCCAACCAGGACAAGCGAAATAACCGGCAGGATCGAGTGCCGCAGCACGCTCAGGATGAACGTCGTATTCCAGCCCCATTGCAGGTTCATCTGCGAGCCGCCGGTGATCGGCAGCACCGGCCACAGGTAGCCGAACACGACCAACAGCACGAACGCCACGATGTAATAGGGGATCGGATGGACGCCCATCGCGACGATGCCGGTGATCTTCAGGAATTTGCTGTCGCGGTAATAGCCGGCAAGCCCGCCGAGCAGATTTCCCAGGATCCACGCTAGAAGAGTAGACACCGTCAGGAGCCCGATCGTCCATGGCAAGGCGCGGTTGATCAGGACCGAGACCGGCGTCGGGAAAGCCGACAGCGAGGGACCGAAATCGCCGACGACGATCCGCTTCCAAAACACCACATACTGGCTCCATGGGGTGCCGCCAAGCCCGTAAAGCTCGCGCAGCGATTGCCGCATCATCTCGACCGCGTCCGGGCTCGTGCTCCCGAAGGAGGTCGCCGCGGCGACAGTCTGCTCGACCGGGTCGATCGGCGTCGAATGTGTGATGACGAATGCGAGATTGATGCCGATGAAGACCACGAGCGCGAACTGAAGGAGCCGCTTTCCCCCGTAGATCGCGTAGGCGTTCATCGCGGCGCAACACTCACCGAAACCGACTCACCAGAGAAAGCGGCGGAGGTGAGCATCAAGCCCGCCTCCGCCGCAGGTTGCCACTACTTCGTGGGCTTGAGCTTGACCATCATGGCCCGCGAGTTCCCCCAATTCGGCACCGGGTCGGTATAGGGGTCGGCTTCCGCGCTCGGATAGCCCTTCCAGTAGGTCTCGTCCATCACCGTGAAGACGTTGTAGGCCATCAGCGGAATGATCGGCATTTCCTGCACCATGAGCTTGACGTACTCGCGCCCCAATTCGAGGCTCTTCGGATCGTCGAAACCGACCGTGCGGATTTGCTCGATGATCTTGTCGAGCGCGGGCGAGGCCCAGCGTTGCCAATTGCGCGGCGTCTGCGACTTGCCGGGCGGCGACACGAATTGCGAATGCCAGCTGTCGAGGAAGAACGACAAATCGGGATGTCCTCCCCAAGTCTCGACACTCCACGAGATGATAGTGTCGAAATCCCCGGATGCCCGGCGGTCGTTCATCGTTCCCTGCGCGACGTCGGTCTTGGCGTCGATGCCGAACTGACGCCATTGCTGCGCGATCATCGAGCCGGCCCGCGTCATCACCGGTCGCGCCTCGCCTTCGACGACGATCTTCACGGTGAAGACCTTGCCGTCGGGCGTGTACCAGTCGGTGCCGCGCTTGGTGAACCCCGCGGCCTGCAGCAATTCGGTCGCGGCCTGCGGGTCGGGCTTCCACCAGCCCATGCCAAAGGACTTCGCAATCTCCTTGGGATCCTTCGGGATCTGGTCACCCATGGAAGGACGCAGCATCTCGGCGATCTCCTTGCCGACCGCCGGGTTGTACGGCTTGATCTTGCGCTTTCCCGTATCGAGCTCGAAATCCTTGAGCCAAGACTCCATCGCGGCGTGGTAGCTCTCGGTATGCGTGCCGGTCGGAGGGATCGCGATCGCCGAGATGGTCGCGGCGCCGCGATAGGACGCCAACGACACCGCCTTGATGTCGATCAGCAAGGCGAGCGCCCAGCGCACGCGGCGATCCTTGAACAGCTCGTTCTGGTCGTTGAAGATCACCGACGGAAGCGTCGGATCGGGATGCGCATAGGGGAAGCCCTTGAACCATCCGCGCGATGTCTTCGACTGCTTCGCGAGCGTGAACATGCCTTCAGCCGACGTGTCGTGGATGATGTCGAGCTCGTGGTTCATCTGCGCGATCACGCGCTTGTCGGGCGGGCCCGGGTCCACGTACGCGACGTATTTCGGGCCGGGCTTGCCAAAGCGGCCGAGCGTGGTGCGTTGCCAGTCGTCGCGCATCTGCCAGATGAACCACTTGCCGTTCGGGTCATAGCTGTGCAGCACGTAGGCGCCGAGCGAGACCGGCTTGTTGAAGTCGAATTTCAGTGGGTCGGCGACCTTCTCGAAGACATGCTTGGGCATCATCCACACCGCATTCCAGCGTACCGTGAACAGTGCGTGGAAGCGCGAGTTCGGCTTCTTCAGCTTGAACACGACGGTGTTGCGGTCGGGCGCCGACACCGACGCGACATTGATCTGGAACGGCGCGCTCCAGCGCATGCCATTGGTCTTCATGTGCAGCTCGGTGGTGAAGACCACATCGGCCGAGGTGAACTCGACGCCGTCGCTCCAGAAGATGCCGGGACGCAGTTTGACCGTCATTTCCGTGAAGTCGGCGTTGTAGATCGGTTTTTCGGACGCGAGCGAATTCATCCAGACGCCGTCGATGCCGCGCTGCGGATCGATGTACCAGAACGTGTCCATCGCAAGCTGATGCAGCCCGGTGGACTGCCCGCCTGCATTCACCGCCCAGATGTTGAACCAGCCCGCATTTTTGATCGTCCCTTCGGGGTTCTCGACGATCAGCGTCTGATTGCGGGGCAGATTCGAGATCGGCTCCTGTGCCAATGCCGGAAGGCCGGCGACTGCAAGAGCCAAGGCCAACATAAGCGATCGCAACGCGCGCATTGAATTCTCCTCTTTGGACGTACCTATTTTTGTTGGAGCAAGTAAACGCGCGCGAGGATTTTCTGTCAACCGGAATCTGGGCTATTGCGGGGTTTCGGCCAGCTTCCCCGTCAAGCCGGCAATCATGGCGTCAGCTTTTGTGTTTGCGTCATGCCGCTAGTGGCGACAACCCTTCACGCGGACTTTGAAGTCCATCGCCGGACCAGGCGTTGGCGCAGTCTTTATCTTGAGGACGTAATTGGGCGATTCCAATTCCAGATCGAGCTTGTGGAACACACGGGCCATCGACAGTGCCATCTGCACTTCGGCTAGGCTCTTGCCTAAGCAGGTGTGCGGGCCGCGGCCGTAAGGTGAGTACACGCCAGGCTGCAGATGCTCAGCGCGGGACTTCTGGTAACGGTCGATGTCAAAGGTGGTGGCCTTGGGCCAGTATTCCTCCATGAAGTGCGGCACGCTGGTGCCCATGTAGATCATCTCGCCCTCATAAATCTGATGGCCTTCGAATACGAAGTCTTTGTTGGCGGTACGCATCTGTGCGACGGCAATCGGGTAGAGGCGCATCGTTTCCATTATTGCGCCGTTGAGTGCAGGCAGCTTCTTGAGAAGACCTTCTTCGTTCACTTCGCCAGCTCCGAACAACTCATCCACTTCCTTTAGCACGCGCGCTTTGACTTCCGGATGCTTGAGAACGCAGTAAATGACGGCGGCGGTCGTGTTGGCGACGGTGTCCAGGCCGGCAACGTAGGGGCCAGTCAGACACAAGATTAGATCGCTCTCAGGCATCTTCTCTGGCGTTTCGATGTGCGCGGCCATGATGTCGTCGATCAGGTTGCGATCTTCCGGCTTGGTCGTGGCATAACGCGCTTTGGCGTACTTGATCATCTTGTGGCCCAGCTCCATCACCTTCCTCTTGGCTTTCTTGTATTCAGGACGCTTTAGCAAAATCTCGGGGCGTTGACGCGTGACCAACACGTTGAGAATGTAAATGATCACGGTGCGGATGTGCTTCACATATTCCAGCGGCGCAGCGCCGGTGAGCATAGTGCCGAGCTGATCGACGACCATGTACTGCATGGCTTCAACAACAGCTACCTTTCTGCCTATGGGCCAGTCCCGCGCGAGCGCGCCGTCGGTGATCGCGACGAGTTCGTCGTAGCGGCCCTTGATCGATTCCTTGGAATAGCCATTGCGCATGATGTCGCGCAGTTCCTTGTGACTGTCTCCATCTTCGCCGGTGAGCATACGCTTGGCGCCGAACTCGCCGATCAGGCCTTCCCAGAATTCCTTTGAGCGCAGGCAATCTTTGCCGGCGCGCGTGCCCATGAAGTTGGCGGCTTCGACGCCGGAGATGAGCACGTATTTCTTGCCGAGAATGCTGAGGCGACAGACTGGGCCGTAAGTCCGGTAGCAGTGAACGAAAAAGGCGGCGGGCCCTTTGACCATGCCGAAAAGGCTGCCCAGCAACGGCAGCCCGGGTACTCGAGGAGTTTTCTTCAGCGCAATGGTTTCTGCGGCGGCACTCACGGCGCCCCCTAATACACCTGGCATTAGATGAAGTGTATTCCAAAGCAATGGGACGTTAGTCTGTCTGTGGTAAGCGGTCGATCATTGGGATCCTTCCGGCTAAGACAACCTCCTGCCTTCCCGTACGCCCCAGCCAACCGAATTATCTATACTTGTTCTCTGCTAACAACCACGCGCGCCGACCGGCTGGTTTCATGATGAGCATTCGCCTTCTGTGGGGACCGCGATCTACGACCGAGGCGGCAACCTACCAAGAGACGACTCCGTCGCGGCGACGCTATACACAACCGACATGTCAGCGCCGATTCGCTCGACGCCTCCCGCTGCACATCTAACGGTGTTGTCGCCGCCGAATCCATGGACATTTGGCGTCTCCCTGCACTTCGATGCGCTAGAGAACGATCGCAGCGTCGTTCACCGACGGCGAAGTAGCCATGACCATCTGCGTGTGCGGGCTCTCGCCATCCGATTCCATCAGCGCTGGCGCGAATACGAAGAGACCAAGTGTGGCTACTGTCATCGCGAGCGCCACGATGCTGAGCGTCGCGCGAGGAGTAGAAGGTCGATAGTCATTCATTTCTCGTCTCCTTGTGTGTGCCTGTAATCAGCACAATGCATCCTAGGATGGAGGCAGCGAACCGCTCAATGGACATGCGACAGGTCTGGCAAATCGATGCCCGAAGCCACTCCGCTGGTCGACGAATCGCCGCGCAGGGCGTTCCGACAACGCGGGAAGAGAAGGTATCCGAATGATCCGCCGCAGCGAGCGACGGGTGACGCTAGCTGCGTAGGGACGGACCACAACGTGCCGTAGCCGCCATGTCCAAGCAGGAGATGCCGTACCCGCCGCCAGCCCCGCGTGCTAGAACCCGCGCTAAGTAAGCAGCCTTTGCTCGCCTGTTGGCCCGCGCCGTCAGCCCGATAGACTCCGGATTTCGCCGGACTGGTTCCCGGATCCGGGGTATTCGTCTCATTCCGGGCAATTAGGCTTCCGACTGGCATACGCTTCGAGCGAGCTTGCTTGGCGCAAGCGCGCCGTTAGGATATACAGGGCCAGAATGGAGGGGTCGATGCGCGCACTGAAAGCGGTCATCGCCGAAGACGAGCCGGTGCTGCGCGTCGAGCTGCGGAAAACGCTCACGAACCTCTGGCCCGAACTAGTCATCTGCGCCGAGGCAGAGGACGGCGTCGAGGCCCTGCGCGCGCTTGAGGAGCACGCGCCAGACGTACTGTTCCTGGACATCCAGATGCCCGGCATGTCCGGGCTGGAAGTCGCTAAGCAGGCGAGCGGCAAATGCCACGTGGCCTTCGTCACCGCTTACGACAAATACGCGGTGGCGGCGTTTGAGGAGGGCGCAGTCGACTACGTGATGAAGCCGTTCTCGACCGCGCGGCTCGCCACGACCGTCGCTCGGCTCAAGGAGAAACTGGCCGGCGCGCCGGCCAATCTCGACGGACTGCTCAACGCGCTGGGCCAGCTTGCCAACGGCCCCCAGCAACATCTGCGCTGGATTACCGCGTCGCAGGGCAACGAGCTGCGGCTCATCACGGTCGAGGAGATCTGCTACTTCCAGTCGGACGCCAAGTACACGCTGGTAGTCACGCCCGAGCGGGAGTCGCTGATCCGCCGTCCCATCAAGGAGCTGATCGAGGCGCTGGACCCGCAGATGTTCTGGCAGATCCACCGCGGGACGCTGGTCAACGTCAACGCCATCGCCGGTGTGCAACGCGGTATTGGCGGGCATCTGCAGGTCAAGTTGAAGCAACGCAAGGAGACGCTGCCCGTGAGCGAGCCGTACATGCATCTGTTCAAGTCAATGTAGGTTTGTCTCCGCGAGCTCCGCCGACGATCGCGAAAGCGCAGAACCGATGAAGTTGAACGCGACTCTCGCGGATTTCCTTCGCTCCGATCCCGATTACGAGCCGTTCGGATTGTCCTGGCTGCGAGGCCTGACGCTAGCGAGGGTCGGACTGGTCGCCGGGGTCTGCCTGCTGGTCTTGGTGCGCGCCTATTCGACGGACTTCTTCCAGGACAAACCGCCACAGATCGTCGACTGGGCGACCTACCTTATGTTGGATACAGCCCAGTGGTTGCGCAACGTCTTTCCAGCGCTCTTGCTGGTTACCGTTGCGGATAACCTGTCGGAGGAGGCCCGCACGCCGGTGCGCGTGATCAGCCTGGCGGCGGCAATCGTTATGGGCGCATGGCTCGCGGGCGCGATGGCTTGGTTCGTGTCCTGCTCGGACGAGATAGCCGACTGCCGCATGAGCGTCGCGCGCTGCTTTCTCGCGGAGTTTTTCGCCGGTACCGGTTCTGCACGCTACTGTTTCCTGAACATATTCTTCACGACTCTGTCGTGGGGCGCGTTGCTGACCGGCGCACTGTCCTTTCTGGAGCGTGAGCGGCGCATGGCGGCAGCCACCCAGCGCGCGAGCCTGGAGCGGATCGATCTCGACCGGCAGATGGCGGAAGCGCGGCTGCAGGTGTTGCAGGCGCAAATCGAGCCGCATTTCCTTTTCAACTCCCTCGCCACGATTCTCGGGCTCTACCGGCAGGACGCGCGCGAGGGTAGTCGCCTGATCAAAGACCTGGCGAATTATCTGCGCGGCGCCCTGCCACAGATGCGTGAGACCGTCTCTACGCTGCGGCGCGAGCTCACGTTGTCGCAGGCCTATCTGCGCGTGTTGCAGGTGCGGATGGGCAATCGCCTGAAGGTGGAGATTGATGTGCCCCGTCGACTCCAGGAGGCGAGCGTTCCGCCGATGATGCTGCCGACCCTTGTCGAGAATGCCGTCAAGCACGGTATCGCTCCGGCCCCCAAAGGAGGAACCGTGCATATCCGCGCCGAACAAATGGGGACACGCTTGCGTGTAGCGGTCTCGGACGACGGAGCCGGCTTTCGCCAGACATCGGGGGCAGGCGTCGGACTCGCCAATCTGCGCGCGCGCCTCGCGACGCTCTTCGGAACTGACGCAAGCCTGGACGTCGTCGCCAATGTCGATGCGGGCGTCACGGCAACGCTCGAACTGCCTCTCCGCGCTGTGCAACGGCCGCACGGTCCCGCCTGATGGGCTCCACGAGCGACCTTTCGACGATGGCTCCTGCGGTTGCGCGCGCAAACGCGGGCCGTTTCCGGGTGGCCTTCAACGATGCCTGGCGCGGAGTCACGCCCAAGGAAATCGCATGGACCCTGGCCATCGGACTTATGTTTACCGTTGCCCATGCCTTCACTTATGCGTCCGAGGGACGGAGCTGGCCTATGCCGGTCCGCTCCTGGGAGTGGACTCAAGCTCCTGCCTGCCTGCTCTTTCTCGTTGCCTTTCGAATGGCAGAGCACCCGCAACTCGCTGCGATCCCGCGATCGGTGCGTTACGTCATCGTCACTCCTCCCGCGGCGTTACTGTACTTCCTGGTCTTGGCCGGTGTCTGGGCCGCCACCTTGTCCGAACCGGTTCCCGACCCTGATCTGGCGATGCACCTGACATGGACCGCCGTTCAGGCGGTGCTCATGAGTGTCATCGTTGCCATCGTTTACTCGAGCCTGATGCGCTCGCGGCGGTCGCAGGCGGCGTTCGATGCGGCTGCCCTTCAGCGTGCGGCCACCGGCCGCCGCGTCGCGGCGGCCCGGCTCGCGACGCTACAGGCGCAGATCGATCCTGCGCTCCTTTTCAGCACGCTGGAGCTCGTCGAGACGCTCTACGAGCGCGATCCCGACGCGGCCGAACGCACGCTCTCCGAGCTGATCGATTTCCTCCGGACCGCCTTGCCCAGGGTGGGCGAGGAAGGCTCGACGCTCGGTCGCGAGGTGCACCTCGCGCGCGCCTATCTCGGAATCGTGCGCGCACGCATGGGCAGCCGCCTCGATGCTCGCTTCGATATCCCGGGCGAACTCGACGGGGCGTCGTTTCCGGCGATGGTCCTCGTTCCGCTGGTCGAGCACGGCGTACGGCACGGGCTCGAGCCGCTCACGCACGGCGGCAGGCTCGAGATCCGGGCGGCGAAAGAAGCCGACGCCCTCGAGGTGACCGTCGCTTACAGCGGCGCGGACGATCGCAACACGACGTGGCTCGATCCTCTGCGCGAGCGCCTCGACGGCCTCTACGGTGACGGAGCCCGACTGAGCGTCGCCACCGCCGTGCACGGCCCCGTTGTAACGGTTGAAGTGCCGTATGAAGCGACGCCGGCGGAATCTCCGACAATTCCCGCCGCCACGACCACAGCGCCCTTGCAATGAAGAAGCAAGGGCAGCAAAAATCCTTCGGCCGACTCGTTGCGCTCGCGTGCGCGAGCGCGGTGACGGTGACCGCGCAATGGGCATCTGCGCAGGATACTTTGCCGGTCATCAAGCTGGAGAAGGTTCAAGTCACCGGGTCGCATATTCTGCAACCCGAGATCGAATCGGCGCTGCCCTTGCAGATCATCACGCGCGAGGACATCGACCGCAGCGGCGCGACGACGGTCAGCGAGCTGATGGCGAGAGTCTCCGCCAACATCCTGGGCGCAAACGACCGGACGAGCCAATTCAGCGACCAACCGGGTCTGTCGAGCATCAACCTGCGCGGCATCGGCAGCGGGTCCACACTCGTGCTGCTCAATGGCCGCCGCGTGGCGAACTACGCTTTCGACGGCGGCGCGGTCGACGTGAACTCGATTCCTCTGTCGGTAGTTGATCGCGTCGAGATCCTCAAGGACGGCGCTTCCGCCATCTACGGCACCGATGCGATCGCCGGCGTCGTCAACATCATCCTCCGGCGCGATTTCCGCGGCATCGAGTTGACCGGCTACGGAGGCTGGACCGAGCACGGTGGCGGCAACCAGAAACAAGTGAGTCTGATCGCGGGTTACGGCGATCTTGCCAAGGACGGGTTCAACGCGTTCGTCACCGCAAGCTATCAGAAGGACGATGCGCTCGCGGCTATCGCCCGACCGTTCTCGCGGACCGGCTACCTGCCAGACCAGGGTGTACTCGGGATCAACCCGGTGGGGACGTTCCCGGCCAATATTTTCAGCTTCGAGACTGGGGGCCTGT
>Ga0207676_10001153_pt1 | contig 19908 bp, 20 predicted proteins | sample KBSSwiS72_FD_184307 | JGI IMG/M metagenome (GOLD analysis project Ga0207676, IMG submission 184307) | Switchgrass rhizosphere microbial communities from Kellogg Biological Station, Michigan, USA - KBS Switchgrass S7-2 (SPAdes) (version 2) | ecosystem: Host-associated > Plants > Roots >...
TCGCCGACGTCGTCGGCGCTCCGCCGCCGGGTGCGTCGGCCCGCGCTCCGTGGACTGTCGCGCGCATTCGCGCCGCCGAGGCGGACGACCGCGGTGCGCCGGTGCGTCTGACCGGCCCGAACGCCACGGCGACCGACGACACGCCTCTCGAGGCGCCAATCGTGTTTCCGGGCGCGCGTGCGCCAACCGTCGTCGCTGATTCGCTGACACGAACGACCGGCACTCCGCTCGCCTCGTTCGCCACGCGGCTCGCGACCGCGTGGTCGATGCAGGACTTCCACTTGCTCGGCGGCGATCTCGCGCAACCCAAACCGACGCTCATCGCGCACCGCGACGTTCGGGAGCGCGTTGCCCGATCCGCGCCGTTCTTCGCGTTGGGCAGCCGCGTTCAGCCGCTCCTGCATGAAGACACGCTGTATTGGGGAGTCGATCTCTACAGCGTGTCACAGACGTATCCGTTGAGCTGGCACGTCCTCTTCGCGCGGCAGGACCGCAGCTATTTGCGCCACGCCGCCGTCGCGGTCGTCCAGGCGGTGACGGGCGAGGTGACGATCGTTCCTGACTCGAGCCTCGATCCAATCGCCGACACGTGGGTGCACGAGCTTCCCGGATTATTCGGCACGTGGACCGGCTTGCCGTCAGGTCTTCGCGCGTTGTTCGCGCCCCCCACGGACGGGATGTACGCGCAGGCCGCCGCCTTCGGGCGATACGGCCGCACGACCGACAGCGATCCGCAACGTCATGTTCCGATCCTCACGGGAGCAGACACGCTCGCGGGTAGCGACGACTTGCCGCTGGTACTCCCTCGCGGGACTGTTTCCGCGCTCACTCTGCCGCTGCTCGATGAAACCGATCGGCTTCGCGGAGTGCTGATCGGCAGCGGGGGCGCGACTGGTCGGCTCGTCTGGTATCGACTGGCGACACCGGGGCCGCGTTGGAGCGCGGTCCTCGACCGTCTTCGTTCCGTCGACAGCGCGGGCAGCGCGGCGCGTGAGGGACCACTCGCGCACGGACGCGTCCGCGCCGTGCCCGTGGGTTCCGGCATCGCCTTCCTTCAGCCGACGTACCGCTGGCGCGCGCAGAGCGTGCCGTCGATCAATCGCGTGGCGCTGCTCTCCGGAGACACGACGCGGTCGATCATGCCTCCGTTCACGACGGGCAATCATCCGGCGCCAACGGCGGTCGTCGCCGAACCGAGTGCTTCAGCGGCCTCCCTCTACAACGCGATGCGCGAGGCGCTGCGGCGCGGAGACTGGGTCGCCTTTGGACGCGCCTTCGAGGCACTCGGCCGAGCCCTCGGACAGCCGGCGAAGCCCTGATCGATGCCGTCCACGACTTCGTCGCGCCAGCCGGTCGCCGTGATCGCTCTCGGAGGAAACGCGCTCGCGCCGGCGGGGAAGTCGCCCACCGTCTACGACCAATTTCGTCATGCGCGGCAAAGTCTCGGACCGATCGTCGAGCTCGTCCGTGCCGGATGGAACGTGTGCGTCGTACACGGCAACGGACCGCAGGTGGGCGACGAGCTCGTTCGCAACGAAGTCGCGCGCGACGAAGCGAGTCCGCTGCCGCTCGGCGTCCTCGTCGCAGCGACGGCCGGGTGGATTGGCTACATGATCCAGCAGTCACTCGAGAACGCCCTCATGCGCGGCGGCCTGACTCGAGACGTCGCCACGGTCATCACCCAGGTGCAGGTCGATCCGTCGGATCCGGCAATTCGCCGGCCCACGAAGTTCATCGGCCGACCCGTGACACCCGGCAGCGTGCCGGCGATCGAGGCGGAGGGCCACATCGTAAAGAAGGATGGACATGGTAACTTGCGACGCGTCGTCGGCAGTCCGGCGCCGCAGGCCATCTGTGAGCTGCCGGTCATCAAGGCGCTCATGGATGCCGGGGTCGTCGTGGTGGCGTGCGGTGGCGGCGGTGCGCCGGTGTATCGGCACCCGACGCTCGGTTGGGAAGGGATCGACGCGGTGGTCGACAAGGACCTCGCGGCGGCGGTCCTCGCACGCGACCTCGGCGCGGAGCTGTTGTTGATCCTCACCGACGTCGACGCGGTGTACGCCGATTGGGGCACCCCCCAAAAACGTGCGCTCGCTCGGCTGACGATCGACGACGCGCTCGAGATGGACCGCAACAAGGCATTTGGCGAAGGCAGCATGGCCCCGAAGATTCGGGCGGCAATCGATTTTGTCCGGCGCACGAACGGCCGGGCGATCATTACCTCGCTGGAGTGTGGACTACAGGCCGTCCGCGGCGAGGCGGGAACGACGATAACGGCAACGGAGACCGAGTGAACATTCACGAGTATCAAGCGAAGGAATTACTTCGGAACGAAGGCGTTCCGATTCCGCCGGGCGATGTCGCGACCAGCGCTGAAGAAGCGGAACGGATCGCGCGACAGTACGGCGGCACGGTGGTGGTGAAGGCGCAGGTGCACGCCGGTGGTCGCGGCAAAGCCGGCGGCGTCAAGCTCGCCAAAACGTCGGAGGAGGCCAGAGAGGTAGCAAATAAGATCATCGGCATGCAGATCAAAGGGCTGACCGTTCAGAAAGTTCTGGTCACGCCCGCCGCCGACATCGCCAGCGAAGCGTACGTCGGCATCATCCTCGACCGCGCCTCGAAGAAGCCGGTGTTCATGGTCAGTCCGGCGGGCGGCATCGACATCGAGGAAGTCGCCGCCAAGACCCCTGAGAAAATCCTCAAGCTGCCCATCGACACACGTTACGGGTTGCAGCCCTACGAGGCGATGCGCCTCGCCTTCTTCCTGTTCGACGACGTGAGGAAGGTTCGCGCCGCCGCGAAGATCATGCAGCAGCTGTACACGGCGTTCATGAAGAACGGCTGCTCGCTCGCCGAGATCAATCCGCTCGTCACCACGCCCGCGGGCGACGTCGTCGCGCTCGACGCCAAGATGGTGATCGACGACAACGAGCTCGATCGCCACCCGGACATCGCTGCGCTGCGCGACGAAAGCGCCGAAGCGCCGAGCGAAGTCCAGGCGCGCAACGCCAACCTCACCTTCATCAAGCTCGACGGCAACGTCGGCTGCGTGGTGAACGGCGCCGGCCTGGCGATGGCGACGATGGATCTCGTGAAATACTACGGCGGCGAGCCGGCCAATTTCCTCGACATCGGCGGATCGTCGAATCCGGAAAAAGTCGTGAACGCGCTCAAGATCATCACGGCCGATCCGAGCGTGAAGGCGATCCTGTTCAACATCTTCGGCGGTATCACGCGCACCGATGACGTGGCGAACGGCATCGTGACGGCGACGAAACAAAACCCGCTGACCGTCCCCATAGTCATCCGACTCACCGGAACCAACGAAGAAATCGCTATGAAGATTCTCAAGGACAATGGCTTCTCCGCCTCGTCCGACATGGACGAAGCGGTGAAGCAGGCGGTCGCTCTCGCCAAAGCCTCCCCTGTCACCCCGAGCGCAGCGGGGGGGAGGGGGGCGTGAGCATCTTCATCGACAAGAACACGACCCTCGTGGTGCAGGGCATCACGGGTCGCGACGGCTCGTTCCACACCAAGCAGATGATGGAGTACGGAACGAAGGTCGTCGCCGGCGTCACGCCGGGGAAAGGCGGCCAGAAGTTCGAGAACACGGTGCCGATCTTCAATACCGTCGCCGACGCCGTGGCGGCGACCGGTGCGAACACGGCCGTGATCTACGTGCCCCCGATGTACGCCGCGGACGCGATGCTCGAGGCCGCCGACGCCGGGGTGAAGCTCGTCGTCGCGATCACCGAAGGTGTACCCGTGCTCGACATGACGCGTGTGTATCCCTTCATGAAAGAGAAGGGGGCGCGCCTCCTCGGGCCAAACTGTCCGGGACTCATCTCGCCGGGAGCATCGAAGGTGGGCATCATCCCCGGCCGCATCTGTACGCCAGGCACCGTCGGCGTCGTCAGTCGCTCAGGGACGCTCACCTACGAGGTCGTCTACCAGCTCACGCAAGCGGGGCTCGGCCAATCTACCTGCGTCGGAATTGGTGGCGATCCGATCAACGGTACGAACTTCATCGACTGTCTCGCGGCCTTCGAGGCTGATCCGAACACGACGGCGGTCGCGATGATGGGCGAGATCGGCGGCACCGACGAACAAGACGCGGCGGAGTTCATCAAGAAGAAGATGAAGAAGCCCGTGGTCGGGTTCATCGCCGGTCAGACCGCTCCGCCGGGACGTCGCATGGGACACGCGGGCGCGATCATCTCCGGCTCTGCCGGCACAGCGGCCGAAAAAATCGCGGCGTTCGAGGCCGCCGGAATGGGTGTCGCTCGGCGACCGCTCGAGTTCGTTCAGCTTCTTCGCGATCGTATCAAGCAATGATTCTGAATGCAGAATTCCGAGCGAAGGCGCGAAGTGCCGAAGTGAGGAACCACGGGATTCTGAATGCAGATTTCCGAGCGCAGGTGCGAAGCGCCGGAGTGAGGAACGATTAGATGAAGCAGCAGCGCGGCGCCGCTCGTCTATTGTTGCTCGGCGGCGCCGCGCTCGGGCATGTCGCGATCTTCGCCGGCCTGTTTCGCGGGCTGTACTCGATTCGGTATTCTGGCACGGGACTCTTCTACGAGTACGCCGGGCGGGTGCTCGCCGGCCAATTGCCGTATCGTGATTTCTTCGCCGAGTATCCGCCGCTGGCTATCGCGATCTTTACGATGCCGCGGATGCTTGGCGAATCCTTTCGCTGGTATTACGTGTGGTATCAGGTCGAAGTGGTCATTGCGGATCTGCTGATCGTCATCGCGCTGTATGTCGCGGCGAATCGATGGGGACTTTCGCCATGGAAGTCGATCGGTGTGTACACCGTCGCCGTGCTCGCGGTCGGGCCCATCAACCTTCAGCAGTTCGACATTTTTCCCGCGGCGCTGTCGCTGTTCGCCGTGCTGCGGTTCGCGGCGGATGACGCCATTGGCGCGGGAATTCTGTTGGCGCTGGCGGTTATGACCAAAGTGTATCCGCTCCTTCTCGCGCCGATGTTCGTCCTCCTCGCCTGGCGACAGAACCCGCGAGGCGTGACGAAAGCGATTGTCGCGTTCGCGGCCACGTGCGTGGCGACGCTCCTACCGTGGTTGGTGCGCGGGCCGGCGAGTTTGCGAGGGATGCTGAGCTTTCACGCCGACCGGGGAACTCACCTCGACAGCGTGTACAGCACCATTGCCTTCGCCGCCCGAACGCTCGGACTGACTTGGGTGAACGTGGTCTACAACTTCCGTTCGTGGAACATCAGTGGACCTGTCCCCGATGCGCTCGCGCGGATCTCGACGATCGTGTTGCTCGCCGCGCTTGCCGCCGCATACGCGGTGATCGATCAAACGGCCCGCCATCGCCGTTCCGACGCCGCGCGCGACGTGCAGTTCGTCGGTCACGGTGCGCTCGTCGTTCTGCTCGCCGCGATGGTGGCCAGCAAGGTGCTCTCGCCGCAGTACCTCGTCTGGCTCACGCCGTTCGTTCCGTTCGTGATCGGACCGCGTCGGCGAGCCGTCTGGGCCGGCGTCGTCGTCACCGGGTTGCTCACCTACTGGCTCTATCCCTGGCGTTACGATGCGCTGCTGAATCGGGAGACGAGCGCGCTGGCACTGCTCGCCGCTCGCAACATCGCGTTGGTCGCGACGGCGGTGCTGGCGGTGATTTCACTGCGACGCGCGCCAATGGAGGTGTCGACGTGAAACTGTCCGAGTTCATCGCGCCCTCGCGCGTGCTCATTCCCCTCGACTGCGAAACGCTCGATCGCGCCCGAACCGCGCTCCTCGAGCGCCTCGTCGCGTCGGGCGCGATCGATGACATCGAGCGGCTCCAGTCGCGCGTCGCGGAGGAGCGTGGTGAGGACATGGTGGCGATCGCCGACCACGCGTTCCTGCTCCATTATCGCACCGACACCGCGACCTCGCTTCAGGTGGCGATCGGTGTCTGTCGCGACGGAATCCGTCGGGTTCTCGCCGAAGAGACGACGCAGCAGGCGCCGGTGGTGGCCGTCGTCGTTGGTCCGCCGCGGCTCGCGGCCCGGCAGCTCCAGGTGGTTCGCGCGCTCGGCCGCGTCCTCGCGAAGCGTGAATCGATCGACGCGCTCCTCGATGCCCAAAGCCCGGAGGCCGTCGTTAGATTGCCGATGCTCGTCGAGCACGATCTGCCGGAACAGTTGCTTGTCCGTGACCTCATGACCGAGCGCGCGCGGACCACGAAGGCAGATGTGCCGCTTCGCGTCGCGGCGCGAGAGCTGATCAGCTCCGGACTCGGCGCGTTGCCCGTGGTCGACGACGAACAGCGACTGCTCGGCATGTTGAGCGAGCGTGAGCTGATGCGGCATCTGCTCGCGTCGGAAGTGTTGTCGGACGGATCGTCACGCGCGCCGTCGCCGCTCTACGCTTCGCAAAAGGCGGTGGGCGACGTGATGACCCGGCAGGTGCTGTGCGTCGCGCCCGAGCAGCCGGTGGCGCAGGTGGCGGCGCTGATGATCAACAAGGACGTCGTACGCGTTCCCGTCGTGCGTGATGGAAGGCTGGTCGGGTTCCTCACGCGCGGGGACATCGTTCGCAAACTGCTTGGACACTGAACAGGATCTCGAAATGGCTGGCAATTTCACGTTGACGATTATCAAGCCGGACGCGTTCGGCAGCGGAAAGGCGGGCAAGATCATCGCCCATCTCGAACAGCAAGGCTTTCGCGTCCTCGCGAGCCGCGTCATGCGCCTCAGCCAGGCGCAGGCCGGCGAATTCTATGCTGTGCACCGCGAGCGCCCGTTCTACGGCTCGCTCGTGTCGTTCATGACGTCGGGGCCGTGCATGCCGATGGTGCTGGAGAAGGCAGACGCAGTCGCCGCGCTCCGCACGGCGATCGGCGCGACGGATCCGGCTCAGGCCGACGCCGGCACCGTCCGAAAGCTGTTCGCCGAATCCAAGGAGCGTAACGCGATTCACGCCTCGGATTCCGATGAAAACGCAGTGCGCGAGGCTCGCTTCTTTTTCGCCGAGTCGGAGATCCTCGCGGGCCGTTGAAATGGCAGCTAACCGCTGATGGCTCAGCGACTTGTAATGAGCCACCAGTTGGGCTATTTTTCATGGATGCTGTCCTTCGACATTCGTTCGCTCGAGTCGCACGCCGTCGTCGTCGATGACGATCTCAGCGCCGATGATCCCGTTTGGGAGCGGGCGGACGTAAAGCCGGAGGGCAGCGTTCACGTCTCGGGACGATTGTCACCCGCCGGCGCTGGTCGTTTTTATTGGCACGGCCGGATCACAGGCGACGTCGTACTCGACTGCAGCCGATGCTTGTCGGAGGCTCGCGCGCACGTCGAGGACGAGGCGCACGTGATCTTCGCCGAAGTTGGAAGTGAGGAAACGGACGACCCGGACGTGATCCCACTGGACCCCAAGGCCCAGGAGATCGACCTTCGTCCGGCGCTCAGGGAAGAGTGGCTTCTCGTCGCTCCGACTTTCGCGTTGTGCCGTGAAGACTGTAAGGGTCTGTGCCCGCAGTGCGGGGCCGACCTGAATGCCGGACCGCACACGTGCGCCCAGAAAGAAGCCGATCCGCGCTGGGACGCGTTGCGCAAGTTGAATCAATCCGCCAAGTGATCGGGCGCGGGCGAGCGCCACTCGGACCTTTCCAACACTAGCCTATCTCTCCGTACCATGGCCGTCCCGAAAAGACGTACCTCAAAGCGAAAGAAGCGCGCCCGCAACACGCACAAGTCGGCGCCCGCGGTTGTCATCCAGACGTGCCCCAAGTGCGGCGCGCCCAAGCGCCCGCATCGTGTGTGCGGCGAATGTGGCTATTACGGCGGTAAACAGCGGGTCGAAGCCAAGGAAGCGTAGCCTTGGCGCGGATCGCGTTGGACGCCATGGGGGGCGATTTCGCTCCTCGGGCGACCGTGGCCGGCGCCCTGCTCGCGTTGAGCGAGCTCGATCCCGCACACTCGATTCAGCTCGTCGGTCAAACCGCCGTCATCAACGGTGAGCTCGACGCGCTCGCGAACGACAGCGATTTCGCTGCCGTCGCCGCGCAGCGCAGCCGACTCGATATCGTCGAGGCGGCGGAAACAATAGCAATGACCGACAAGCCGGCCGCCGCGGTCCGCGGCAAGCCGAATAGCTCTATGCTCGTCGGTCTCAAGCTTCAGGCCGATGGCCAATCCGACGCCTTCGTCTCTGCCGGCAACACCGGCGCGCAGATGGCCGCGTCGATGGTCGTGCTGCGCTTGCACGCGGGCCTCAAGCGCCCGGCCATCGCCACGGTGTTTCCGACCGCGAGAAAGCCGGTTGTCGTCCTCGACTCCGGCGCCAACGTCGATTGCTCAGCCGACGAGTTGGCGCAATTCGCCCGACTCGGCGTCGTCTACGCCGAGGACATCCTCGGGCGCGACAATCCCGCTGTCGGCTTGCTCAGCATCGGCGAGGAGGCGGAGAAGGGAAACGCCGTCGTGAAGGAGGCGCATCAGCTGCTTCAGGCAGCCGGCATCAACTTCGTCGGCAACGTCGAGGGCCGCGATTTACCCGCCGGCGCCTGCGACCGCGGCCCGATCGATGTTGTCGTCTGCGACGGCTTCGTCGGCAACGTGGTGCTCAAGTTCTACGAGGCGATCGCGCCATTCATCATCCGGCTGCTCAAGGACTCCGGACTCGACGAACGCACGATGATGAAAGCGCTGAAACAGCTCGACTATTCCGAGCACGGCGGCGCCCCGCTCCTCGGCGTGAACGGCGTCAGCATCATCTCGCACGGCAAGTCCTCGCCCCGCGCGATCAAGAACGCGATCAAAGTCGCGGTGCAGGCGATCGAAACGCAGATGGACGAGCACATCGGGCGCCGACTTCAGGAAGGCGCGCTTCAACCCAACGTCACGGCTGAGGGGAAAGTCGTCTCATGAAGCGTCCCATCGCCTACTTCGCCGGCACCGGGCGCGGTTTGCCGTCCACCGTGATGACGAATTTCGACTTCGCGGCGATCGGCATCGACACGACCGACGAGTGGATCGTCGAGCGAACCGGCATCAAGCAGCGGCACGTCGCCAAGACCGAGAGCGCCACCGACCTCGCCGCCGCGGCGTCGCGCAAGGCGATGGAAAAGGCAGGCGTTCAACCGGGTGAGCTCGACATCATCGTGCTCGGCACCGCGTCGCCGGATCGTCTGCTGCCATCGGCCGCGGTCGACCTTCAGGCCTCGCTCGGCGCCAGCCGCGCCGCCGCGTTCGACGTCGGCGCCGCCTGCTCCGGCTTCATCTACAGCGCCACCGTCGCCGAAGGAATGATGGCGGCCGGCAATGCCGACACCGCGCTCATCGTCGGCGTCGAGAAGCTGAGCGCCATCACCGATTGGACCGACCGCGCCACCTGCGTCTTGTTTGGCGATGGCGCCGGCGCTGCTGTCCTCAAGAGATCGAAGCAGCATAAAGGCATTCTGTCGACCTTCGTGCGAAGCGACGGCTCACTCGGCGATCTGTTGTGCCGTCCTGCCGGCGGCGCCGCGAAGCCGTTTTCGGCCGATGTCCTCGCCGAGCGGTCGCAGTACATCAAGATGAACGGACGCGAGGTATTCAAGAACGCTGTTCGATCCATGTCGGAGGCGGCCACTCGCGCCCTCGACGCCGCGAAGCTCACCGGCGCTGACATCGACCTCATGATCCCGCACCAAGCCAACATCCGGATCATCGAGGCAACGGCCAAGCACGCCAACATCCCGATGGACAAGGTCTACGTGAACGTGGACCGGTACGGCAACACATCGGCGGCATCCGTGCCGATCGCGCTTGACGAGGCGATCGAACGCGGGGTCATCGGTGAGGGCTCGACGGTACTGCTGGTGGCGTTTGGCGCGGGCTTCACCTGGGGCTCGATGGTCGTTCGGCTCTGAGCATGGACATCGTTCTTCTTTTTCCGGGGCAGGGCTCGCAGAAGCCCGGCATGGCGAAGGATCTCGTCGAGGCCTTTCCGGCCGCGCGCGATGTCTTCGACCGCGCCGACGCCGCGCTCGGTTTTGCCCTGAGCACGCTCTGCTTCGAGGGGCCCGCCGAAGAGCTCACGCTCACCCACAATGCGCAGCCGGCGTTGCTCGCCCACGGCGCCGCTGTCTGGGCTGCGACGCGCGCTGCGATCGGCGCAAGCGTCGTCGCCGCGGCCGGCCATTCGCTCGGCGAGTTCACGGCCTATCATGCGGCCGAGTCGCTGTCGCTCGAGGACGCGCTGCGTCTGGTGCGGCGTCGTGGACAGCTGATGTACGAGAGCGGGGTGAAACGCCCCGGCGCCATGGCCGCGATCCTCGGCGAGATGAGCCGCCCGATCGAAGAAGTCTGCTTGCAGGCGAGCCAGGAGGCGGGGCTCGTCGTCACGGCGAACTACAACTGCCCGGGCCAGCTCGTGATCAGCGGAGAAGACGTCGGCGTCGAGCGCGCGATGGCGTTGGCAAAGGAAGCCGGCGCCAAGCGTGCGATCCGGCTCAACGTGAGCGGCGCGTTTCACTCGCCCCTCATGGAAGACGCTTCATCGGGGCTTGCCGAAGTACTGAATTCAGTGGCGTTTGACGATCCGCACTTCCCGGTTTACGCGAACGTCAATGGCGAGCCCGTCCTGAAAGCGACGCGCGCCAAGGAGCTCATTCTCCAGCAACTGGCCAACCCGGTTCGGTGGACCGACGAAGTGGCGGCGATCGCCAAGCGATTCCCGCAAGCGCTGTTCGTCGAGATGGGGCCCGGGAGCGTTCTGGTGGGACTCGTGAAGAAGATCGTTGCCGGCGCCCGGACGGCGACGTGCGGTACAGTGGCCGAGGTTCAACAGATCCTCGAGCTGGCGGTGGCGGCGCCTGTCCTGAAGAGCGCGAGCGACGAAGGATGAAGATCGATCTCGCCGGCAAGAGCGCCGTCGTCACGGGGAGCACGCGCGGTATTGGTCGCGCCATCGCCGGCGCGCTCGCCGAGTGTGGAGCGCGCGTCGCGGTGGTCGGACGCGATGCGGGTCGCGCACAGGACGCCGCGTCGTCGATCGGCGGTGAGGCGCGTGGATATGCGTGCGACGTCGCCGATCCTGCTTCCATCGTCGCGCTGATCGAAGCCGTCGAGAAGGACTTCGGCGGCGTCGACATCCTCGTCAACAACGCCGGCCTGACGCGGGACAACATCCTCTTTCGACTCAAGGACGACGATTGGGATGCGGTGCTCGACGCCAACCTGCGCGGCGCCTTCGTCGCCATTCGTTCCGCCTCGCGCGGCATGATGAAAAAGCGGTGGGGTCGCATCATCAACATCGCGAGCGTCGTCGGCCTCGTCGGCAACAAGGGGCAGGCGAACTACGCGGCGAGCAAAGCGGGACTGATGGGACTCACCAAGTCCGTCGCCAAAGAGCTCGCCTCGCGGAACGTGCTTGCCAACGTGGTCTGCCCGGGGTTCATAGAAACGGACATGACCGCCGCCATGACCGACGATGCCAAGAAGGCGCTGTTCACGCAGATCCCGCTGGAGCGATTGGGTCGGCCCGACGACATCGCGAGTCTCGTCGCGTTCCTCGCGTCCGACCTTGCAGGCTATATCACGGGGCAGGTGTTCGTTGTCGACGGTGGCATGGTCATGTCATGACCGCACATCACGTTAGCTGACAACGCCGCCCCCTCCAGTCCGCGCTAGATTTCCGATACACTAAACAAATCACACGAGAGAGGAACGACGCCCATGGCCGACAACGCTGACAAGGTCCGCGACATCATCGAGAAGGAGCTCGGGGTGGAGCGTGAGAAGCTGACCGACGAAGCCAGCTTCATCGAAGATCTCGGCGCCGACAGCCTCGACATCGTCGAGCTGGTCATGGAGTTCGAGAAGGAGTTCAACATCGACATCCCGGACGAGGACGCCGAAAAGCTCCGCACGGTTGGCGATGCGATTGGATATCTGAATCAAAAGATGGCGAGTAATGCTTAATAACGCGGAATTCCGAGCGAAGGTGCGGAGCGCCGTAGCGAGGAATCACGAATGACCCGAACTGCGGAATTCCGAGCGAAGGTGCGAAGCGCCGGAGCGAGGAACCACGAATGACCCGAACTGCGGAATTCCGAGCGAAGGTGCGAAGCGCCGGAGCGAGGAACTACGGATGAAGAGAAGGGTCGTCGTCACGGGAATGGGCTCGATAACGCCAGTCGGCAACGACGTGGCGGCGACTTGGCGTGCAATCACGGCAGGCGTGTCCGGCGGTGGGCCGATCACGAAGTTCGACGCGTCTACCTTCCCGGTTCGCTTCGCGTGTGAAGTCAAGCATTTCGATCCGCTCATGTACCTCGAGCGGAAGGAAGCCAAGCGCGCGGATCTCTTCGCGCAGTACGCCATTGCCGCGTCGGCACAAGCGATGGCGGATGCCGGCCTCGAGGACACGTCCCGCTTCGATCCGGACCGCATCGGCGTGATCATCGGTAGCGGCATCGGCGGCCTCAAGACGTTCGAGGAACAACACGACGTCTATCGCGAGCGCGGCCAGAGCAAGATCAGCGCGTTCTTCATCCCGATGTTCATCTCGGACATCGCGGCGGGCCTCGTATCGATGCGGTACAACGCGAAAGGCCCGAACTACGCGACGATCTCTGCCTGCGCGACCAGCGCGCACGCGATCGGCGACGCCTTCCGGACCATTCAGTACGGCGACGCCGACATCATGATCACCGGTGGCTCGGAAATGACCGTCACGCCGATGGCGATCGGCGGTTTCGCGAACATGAAGGCGCTGTCCGAGCGGAACGACTCGCCGGAGACGGCGTCGCGCCCGTTCGACGCGACGCGCGACGGCTTCGTCATGGGCGAAGGCGGCGGCATCGTGATCCTCGAAGATCTCCAGCACGCGATCGATCGCGGCGCGCCGATCTACGCCGAGATTGTCGGCTACGGTGCGACCGGCGACGCCTACCACCTCACGGCCCCCGCGCCGGAAGGCGAGGGCGCGCAGCGCGCCATGCGGCGCGCGATGAAGGACGCGAACTGGTCGCCCGCGGACGTCGACTACATCAACGCCCACGGCACGTCCACGCCCGCCAACGATCTCAACGAGACGAAGGCGATCAAGGCGGTGTTCGGCGACCACGCGCGCACGGTCGCCGTGAGCTCGACGAAGTCGATGACCGGTCACATGCTCGGCGCCGCCGGCGCGGTGGAGTTCATCATTGGCGCGCTCGCCGTCCGCGACTGCATCATTCCGCCGACAATCAACTATCAGCATCCCGATCCGGAGCTCGACCTCAACTACACGCCGAATACGGCAGTGAATCGTCCGGTGAAGGCCGTCCTGAGCAACAGCTTCGGCTTCGGCGGCCACAACGTGACGCTCGCCATCAAACGATTCGAGGAGTAACGCCGTGCCCATTCCTGTTCGGCTCGACCGGCATCTGATCAGCGACTCCGCGCTGGCGCCGTTAGCCGACAAGGTGGAGGCGGGGGAGCGTCTGTCATTCGACGACGGCGTGGCGCTCTTTCGGAGCGACGATATCACCGGCATCGGCCATCTCGCCGACTCGGTAAACCGCGCCAAGCACGGCGACCGGGTGATGTTCGCCGCCAATCAGCACATCAACCCGACCAACATCTGCATCCTGCGGAAGACGTGCGTCTTCTGCTCGTACGCGCGACTCCCCAAAGAGGAGGGCGCGTACCGCTACACCATGGAGCAGATCTGGGAGGAAGCGGCCACCGCCAATAGCACGCTGACCCGCGAGTTCCACATCGTCGGCGGGCTCGATATGAAGGCGGGGCTCGCGTATTACACGGAGATGTTCCGTGGGCTCAAGGAGCGCCACCCGCACGTCCACATAAAGGCGCTCACCGCGGTCGAGATCGCGCACATCGCCCGCATCGAGAAGATGTCGATTCGCGACACGCTCGTCGCGCTGCACGAGGCAGGCCTCGACACGATGCCCGGCGGCGGCGCCGAGGTATTCAGCCCCGGAGTCCGCGCGACGATCGCCGATAAAAAGCTCTCCGGCGAAGAGTACATCGCGGTGCATCGCGAGGCGCACTCGCTAGGCATCCGCAGCAACTGCACGATGCTCTACGGTCACGTCGAGACGTACGAGGACCGCATCGCGCACCTGTCGATGCTGCGCGACCTCCAGGACGAGACAGGCGGCTATCTCGCGTACATCCCGCTGGCATATCACCCCGATCACAATGAGCTGGGTGAGACGCTGCATCGCACGGGCACGGCGACGAGCGGCTTCGACGATCTCAAGAACCTCGCGGTTGGCCGGCTCTTCCTCGACAACATCGACCACATCAAGTCGCACTGGATCATGGTCACGCCGTTCGTGTCGCAGGTCTCGCTGCACTTCGGCGTCAACGATCTCGAGGGAACCGTGGTGCGCGAGAAGATCTACCACGAGGCCGGCGCGCACACCGCGCAGGCGATGACCCTCGAGCAGATTCTCAAGCTGATCCGCGGCGCGAAGAAGATTCCGGTCGAGCGCGATTCGTTCTACCAGGTCGTCCGCACGTTCGACGACGATCCGACGCTGACTCGTAGCGAGGTCGCCGCCGCCTGATGACAATGCGTGTCGGACGGATCCCGTACATCAACTGCTACCCCGTCTACGGGGCGATCGATCGCGGCGTGGTGCCGATGCACGCCGAGTTGGTGGATGGCGTGCCGACCGAGCTCAATCACGAAATGGCCGCGGGTACGCTCGACGTGAGCGTGATCTCGGCCGTCGAATACGCGCGCGACGCCAAGCGGTACCTGCTGCTCCCCGACCTCTCGATCTGCAGCGACGGCCCGGTGCGAAGCGTCGTCCTGTTCGCCAAGCGGCCCGCCTCCGAGCTGCACGGGCGTCGCGTGCTGGTCAGCCGAAGCTCGATGACGAGCGTCGCGTTGGTCGAGCTGCTGTTCGACAACGTGTGGGACGCCAAGCCGGCGTTCGTTCCCAGCAACGCCGAGTTGTCGGACGTCGCGCGCTTCAGCGATGAAGAGCACGACGCCCGCCTCGTCATCGGCGACGCGGCGCTCCATCTGTGGTCGCGTCTTCGCGAGCCGGAGCTGTACGAGGACGCCGAGTCGCTCTCGCAGTACCGCTACGCCTACGACCTCGGCGCCGAATGGAAACGGTGGACGGGCCTTCCGTTCGTCTTTGCCGTGTGGGTCGCGCAGCGCACGGCTCCCGTGGATCAGGCCCTCGCCGTGCACGCGGGCCTGATCGAGTCACGCAACTGGGGGTTGCACCATCTGGACGCGCTCGCCGCCCAGGCAGCGATCGCGACGGGCGTGCACAAGACCGTTTGTCTCGAGTATTTGTCCGGCCTGGATTACGGCCTTTCATATCACCACCTGGCCGGTCTCACGGAGTTCTTCCGGCGGCTCGTCGCGGCCGGCAAGGTTCCTGACGGTTCGTTGGCATTCTTGCCAGCCGCGTGATTGTCATCCTCGCGAGCGAAGCGAGCAGAGGATCTACTGTCCATTGTTAGGGATTCGAGTTCGGCCACGAAACTTCACAATAGATCCTCCGGCGCTTTGCGCCGGAGGATGACGGCGGACGCGTGACGACTGACATCCTCGACTTCTACACCAATGCCTCCCTCCTCGAGCTCGGCGCCGAGGCGGATCGTGTTCGTCGCGAGAAGCATCCGCACAACACGGTGACGTACATCGTCGATCGCAACATCAACTACACGAACGTCTGCGTCGCCGACTGCGGCTTCTGCGCCTTCTATCGCCGTCCCAAGCACGGTGAAGGCTGGACGCTCTCGTACGAGCAGATCGGCGCAAAGATCGACGAAGCGAAGCAGATGGGCGGGATCCAGATCCTCATGCAGGGCGGTCACAATCCCTACATCCCGTTCGAGTGGTACCTCGATCTGTTGCGCTACATCAAGAAGTACCACCCGATCCACATCCACGGCTTCAGCCCGAGCGAAGTGGACTTCTTCGCCAAGACGTTCCGCATGGACGCGGTCGACGTCATTCGGGAGCTGATGAAAGCCGGTCTCGACTCGATTCCCGGTGGCGGGGGAGAGATCCTGGTACAACGAGTCCGCGACCTCGTTGCGAAGAAAAAGGCCGGCGCCGACCGCTGGCTCGAGATCATGGAGATCGCGCACAACGAAGGGATGAAGACGTCGGTCACGATGATGTACGGCATCGGCGAAACGCTCGCCGAACGCATCGAACATCTCGAGCGCGTTCGGGAGGTCCAGGCGCGGACTCACGGCTTCACGGCATTCATCTGCTGGCCGCTCCAGCCGGAGAATACGCCGACGATGTCGCACATGCCGAAGACCGACGCGATCGAGTATCTCCGAACCGTCGCCATCGCCCGCATCGTCCTCGACAACGTTCCCAACCTGCAGGCGAGCTGGGTGACGATGGGCCTGAAGGTTGGCCAGATGGCGCTGCGTTACGGCTGCAACGACTTCGGCTCGCTCATGATCGAGGAGAACGTCGTCTCGGCCGCGAACACGACGCACCGGACGACGACCGCCGAGATCGAGCGCCTCATCACCGACGCGGGCTTTAAAGTCGCACGCCGGCGGCAGGACTATTCGATCCTCGCGGAAGCGTCACCCCCAACTCCGCGCACGGAGCCGGCCATCGGCACCGCGGCGTGAGCACTTCCGGAATCCGCGTCGGGATTGGCTACGACTCCCACACGTTCGCGCCGCCGGGGCCTCTCATCCTCGGCGGCGTTCCTATTCCGAGCGACGTTCGTCTTGCCGGACATTCCGACGGCGACGCCGCCGCGCACGCCATCACCGACGCCGTCCTCGGGGCGGCGGGTGCCGGCGACATCGGCGAGCTATTCTCCGACCGTGATCCCGCCAACAAGGACCGCGACTCGATCAACATGTTGCGCGTCGCCGTCGCCAAGGTCGCAACGCTCGGCTGGCGCGTACAGCAGGTCGATGTCGTGATCGTCGCCGAGAAACCGAAGATCGCCTCACATCGGGAGCTGATGCGCGCCCGCCTTGCCGACGCGCTCGGCGTGGTGAACGAGGCCGTCAGCGTGAAAGGCAAGACGAACGAGGGCATGGGCTGGATCGGACGCGGCGAGGGAATCGCGTGCATCGCGGTTGCCACGATAGTATCCATCACGCAATGATTCTCCCCAAATGGGGTCAGACCCTATTTACAAAACTCTAAATGGGGTCTGACCCCATCTGCGGTTCCATGGCCGACGAGAGCGCTCACCTCCGCTTCCAACTCGACCGCTTCGGCGACTTCCTGACTCTCGAGCAGGGGACGTCGCCGCGTACCCTCGAGGCCTACGGTCGCGACGTGGCCCGGCTCGTCGAATACGCGACGACCAAAGGCGCACTGTCGCCGGTCGACGTCACGAGCCGGATGCTCCGCGAGTTCATCTATTACCTCAAGGACATCGGTCTTTCACCGGCGTCGATCCGTCGCGGCATCTCCGCCGTCCGCACGTACTTCAAGTTCCTGCTCGCCGACGGCGTCGTTGCGCGCGATCCGAGTGAACGGTTGGAGACGCCGAAGCGCTGGCGCACGCTTCCGGATGTCCTCACCGCAGAAGAGATCGAGCGGCTGCTCGCCGCGCCCACGTTGGACGACCCACTCGCCTTCCGCGACCGCGCGATGCTGGAGCTCGCGTACGGCGCCGGCCTGCGTGTCTCCGAGTGGATCACCCTCGGTGTGCGCGATCTCATCCTCGAGGAAAAACTCGTCCGCGTCTTCGGTAAAGGCAGCAAGGAACGCCTCGTCCCGATCGGACGCTCGGCGATCGGCGCGGTTGCCACCTACATCCGCGAGCTTCGCCCACGCCTGGAGAAGGGCCAAGGGAAGGGTGTCCTCTTTCTCAACGCCCGCGGCGAGCCGCTCACACGCATGGGCGCCTGGAAAATCCTCCGCCGCTACGTCGACCGGGCCGGCATCACAAAGTCGGTTTCTCCGCACACCCTCCGCCACTCCTTCGCCACCCATCTCCTCGAAGGCGGCGCCGACCTCCGCGCCGTCCAGGAGATGCTCGGGCACGCGGACATCTCGACGACGCAGATCTATACGCACGTGGATCGCGAATATCTTCGATCTGTACATCGTAAGTTCCATCCGCGGGGCTGAGCTCCGTTCGCACTAATCGCGGCTGGTGCGTGGATATAGTTTTGAGGTCTCGGGTCCCTGGTCTCTGGTCTCAGGTGAACAGCACCGCCGTTTCAACCTGAGACCTGAGACCCAAGACCTGGGACCTCCAGAGTTCATAGGCGCGAGGCGTGCGATTAGGCCTCACGAAGCCGTCCCGATCGAGATCTCGACCCATGCTTCTGGTCATCGATAACTACGATTCCTTCACTTACAACCTCGTCCAATACCTCGGAGAGCTCGGCGCCGAGGTAGTGGTCCGTCGCAACGACGCGATCGGAGTCGAAGAGGTTGGGGAGCTTCATCCCTCGGCGATCGTGTTGTCGCCGGGACCATGTACGCCGAAGGAAGCGGGTGTCACGGTGGAGGTGATTCGTCGCTGGGGAAGCTCCATCCCCATGCTGGGCGTCTGCCTCGGCCACCAGGCGATCGGCGAAGCGTACGGTGGCGACGTGGTGCGGGCCGAGCGCGTGATGCACGGGAAGACGTCCCAGATCTGCCACAATGAGGCGGGGATCTTTGCCGGGCTTCCGTCGCCGATGGAAGTCATGCGCTATCACTCGCTGATCGTCGATCGCGCGACGATGCCCGAGTCGTTGGAGATCGTCGCCGTCGCCAAGGATGATCCGACCGAGGTTCACGCGGTCAAGCATCGCGACCACCCGGTATGGGGTGTGCAGTTCCACCCGGAATCGGTCATGACGATTCACGGCAAGGCATTGCTTCGAAACTTCCTGGATCAGGCTTGATGCTTCGGCGCACGGCGCTCCTCGCCCCCCTCCTGATCGTGGTGGGCGGGGGAGTCCGCGCCGTCCGGGCGCAGTCGTCCGTCCAGATTCGTTTCGCCGAGCTCGGACCCGGCGCCGGGCCATCGTTCCTCGAGCGCGCCGTTCTCGCGCCGCATTTCGCGATCGCGCCCGGCGCGCAAGCCGCGACGCTCCGCCGCGACACCACGTACTCCACGACTGTCATCGTCCTTGGACGCGACGCGATCGTCGAGGGATCGGTCCACGGCGATGTCATCGTCGTTGGCGGCGATCTGTACACGCATCCAGGCGGTCACATCGCCGGACGGGCCGTCAGCATCGGAGGCGGGGTTTACGAATCGACCCTCGCTCGCATCGACGGCAGCATCTCGGCGTACCGTGATTTCACCTACGACATCGCGTTATCCAACGGCATCTACACGTTGAGCTACCGCGAGGTCGTCGCGCGGGACAACTCGCCGGTCTCGTGGCCGGGGATCTTCGGCTTCAGCATTCCCACCTACGATCGCTCCAACGGCCTGTCGATCGGAGTTGGCCCCCGCTTCGCGCTGCCGAACACGCGCGTCACGCTCGAACCGCGGCTCATCTACCGCTCGCAGCTGGGAGCGATCGACGGGAGCGTGGTTCTTACGGATTCCCTCGGTCGCCGCACGGACCTGGCGCTCACGGCAAAGCACTCGACCTACTCGAACGACACCTGGATCTGGTCGGACCTGCTGAACTCCGCCGAATACCTGATCTTTGGCCACGACAGCCGCAATTACTTCCGCGGCGGTCGCATCGACCTCACCCTCGGCCATCGCATCGAGAGTGCGGTGTGGAGTTTGGTACCATCGCTCACGGGGCGGTACGAGCAAACGGAGAGCGTCCGGCCCGACTCGTCGTGCACGTTCGGTCCGACGACGATCACGTGCGGTCCTACCGGCGGTCCGTTCACCTTCTTTGGTCGCCATGACGACGACGATCGACTGCGCGCGAACCCGCAGGTTCGAGAGGGAAGCATCGCGTCGGCTATCGCCGCCGCACGATTCGACTGGGAAGACAACGGAACTATTGCCGGACTCCGCATCGATGTCGAAGGAGCGCGGTTTCGA
>Ga0207676_10001159_pt1 | contig 19817 bp, 17 predicted proteins | sample KBSSwiS72_FD_184307 | JGI IMG/M metagenome (GOLD analysis project Ga0207676, IMG submission 184307) | Switchgrass rhizosphere microbial communities from Kellogg Biological Station, Michigan, USA - KBS Switchgrass S7-2 (SPAdes) (version 2) | ecosystem: Host-associated > Plants > Roots >...
CTATGGACTTCTAACGACCGCTATCACATCGGCGAACACGTAGCACTGTTTCTCTACCCGCCGAGCCGCCTCGGGCTCACCAGCCCGGTCGCGGGAGACATGGGGCGATTTCCCGTAGACGACGGTGGTCGGATCGTAGTTGATCCAATTTCAGGACCACGCATGTCCCGGGCCTTCATCGGCCGCATACCTGCCGTGCGTCACGCAATCACCTCGCGAGCATTCCGGCAAACCGTGCGCAGCGCCATGGAGAACTGATATGGCCGACTTTCACTTCCACACGCGCATTGTGCACCCGGCTAAGGGCACCCTGAGTGTCCCACCAGACCGAGGTTTCAAACATCTCTGGACATTTGCGCTCCTCGTGCTTCTCGGTCTTGCCGTAATTCTCTTTGTCGAACTCGCACACGCTGGTGGACCCGCACACGTTGCCGGAGCTAGCTACTTCAATGCCAGCGTCCAAGGACAACCACTTGCCTGGGCCGGAGGCGGGGTCCACTACTACACGGATCTCGGCGACTTGAGCGCGCAGCTTCCAGCTGCCGCTGCCGATGAGTTCGTCGCCGAGGCATTTTCGCGCTGGACATCGGTCTCGACCGCTGCACTCTCTGCAACACAAACGGGGCAACTCAGCGAAGACGTCAACGCCACGAACGTCACTGGCTATCCCGACGGTACTTACACGATTCCGGCTGACATTCAGCCGACTGCCACCGACAAACCGCTCGCGATCGTATACGACGCGGACGGAGCGGTGACTAACGCTCTGCTTGGGCAAGGCGCAGGCGATTCTGCTTACTGTTCTTCGAATTCAGTTTTCGGAGGCACCGATGCCTACTCGACCGACGGCCATCTCGCGCATGCGCTCGTTGTCATCAACGGCGTTTGCGCGGCGACAGCGTCTTCTCTTCCGGATTTGAAGTACCACCTCGTCCGCAGCCTCGGGCGTGTGCTCGGCCTCGACTGGTCGCAACTCAACAACAACGTCATCACCCGCCACCCAGTGCCGACGACTGACGATTACGCGGGATTCCCGCTCATGCACAATTTCGATCCGCCCGGATGCACGCCCATCTCGCGCTGCCTTTCCGATCCCGACTCGCTGAAAATGGACGACCGCGCTGCCATCTCGCGTCTGTATCCCGTTACGCCATCCAACCTTACGGAGTTTTCGGGCAAGCAACTCCTCGCGACAACCACGGGGCGCATTCACGGCTCGGTGTATTTTTCCGATTCGGCGGGAAATCCGACTCAACCGATGACTGGAGTCAATGTCATCGCACGCCGAATCGACACACCGGGCCAACCATCGGGACGCTATGCGGCTTCGTCCGTTTCTGGATTTGGATACGCGGCCATCGGGGGAAACATCGTCAACGGTTACACCAACGCGGCCGGACAACGTTTTGATCGTTTCGGATCGAACGACGTTGCGAGTGAAGGTTATTTTGATCTGGCCGGACTCGAGATCCCTGCCGGCGCAGATTCGGCTCAGTTTCAACTGAGCGTCGAGGCGCTCGACAGTTTTTCCACGGGAGTTGGCCCATATGCGCCGTGGCAGGTTGTTCCTTCAGGCGTATTCGATCCAGTCGTCGTCACAGTTACCCGCGGCGGCGATATCTCGCGAGACATCGTCATGCGCGACGGTGCCGTTACCCAGAATCAAATCGGCGCTGGTTCGACCTACAACATTCCTATCCCGTTGCCGCGCGGCGGCGACTGGGTCGGATGGTTGAGCGGCGAGACCACCGCGCATTTCTTTCAACTCAACGCTTTGGCGAACCGCACACTATCGGTCGAGCTCACCGCGCTCGACGAGCACAGCGCGCCCGTTCAAACCAAACTTCTTCCGGTGGTAGGCATGTGGGCGCTGCCGGATGGCACGGGTGCACCTGCGCCCGCGGGAACTCCATCCGCATTCAACACGAGCACCACAGGACTCACGCGCCTGGACGCGCTCATCAGTCAGGACGGTGTTTATCGATTGGCGGTCGCCGACCAGCGCGGTGACGCGCGTCCGGACTTTCGCTATCACGCCCGAGTTCTATATGCGCACATAGTCAGCCCGGTGCGAATCGGACTCGAAGGAGGAACACCTCTCACCGTTCGCGGAATTGGATTTCGTCCGGGCATGACGGCCACCGTCGCAGGGGTCAACGCTACCGTGCTCGCCGTATCGCCGAACGAGATGAGCGTCACCGCGCCGGTCTTTGCGACGGACGGCACCGGCACCATCGTGATCACCGACTCCGCGACTGGATCATTCACCACCATGACTGATGCGCTTACGCTTGGCGCAAGCAGCAGTGACACTCTGCAACTCTTGTCGGGCGGAAATCCAATCACTCCCGTTGGCACAGAAACCGCGAATCCGGTGCGCGTTCGCGCGCTAGGAATCGACGGCATGCCGGTCGAAGGCGCAACCATCGCATGGGACGGCGGACCAGGTGCGGTTTTGAGCGCTTGCAACCTGGTACGAACGTGTTCGGCGCTCACCGACGAGAACGGCGAAGCGTGGACGCGGGTCACGCTGCTCGCTGCCGGGGCGGACACGGTTACCGCGACGCTCGCGCCCGCGTCGTACGCTCCGCCAAAGTCCGTGCAAACGACCGTACAGGGTTCCGCAGCGGCGCTCGACCTCGGATTGATTTCGCAATATCAGCGCGTGCCGGCGGGCGTAACCGTCGATCTCTCGCTGACTGGCCGAGTAGTTGGCAATGGCGCTCCGATCAAATCGAAGACGGTTACCTTCCAGTTCACCAGCGGATCGGGAACTCTTACTCCACCAAGCACGAGCACGAACGCTTCCGGATACGCTTCGACGACTCTACACATCGACAATGTCACCGGCGAAACCGACGTAGTTGCCTGCGTCACGTCAGGAACTACAGTTTGCAAGACTTTCGAAATCTACTCAGTCTCTTCAGCAAACTTGCGCCTGCAATCAGTCGCAGGCAGTGGACAGATGATCGCGGTCAACCAAGCGTTCCATCCGCTCAGCGTACGCGTCACCGATGCGGGGTCTCCCGCAAACCCTGTGCGCGGAGCAGCCGTCGTCTTTGATTTCACCTGGATGCGTCCCGTACACGATGATGGTGAGACGAACGGCGGGGAGTCGACATCCGGACATCACACCATGCCAGTCGTCCTGGGCACAACGAGGCTTACTGCCGTCTCTGACGCCGATGGAATTGCAACTGTCATTCCCACGCCCGGAAGCCTGCCGGGCCCACTTCAGGCCGATGCCAAAATAACTACCGGCCTGGCCCAGATGAATGTCACCTTGCAATCCGCATGGCCCATAAGACCCGCGGCGACGAACCCACTGCCGGAACATTTGCAGCGGGTTCCAGCAGCGCTCGCGGATCGGCGACGCCGGGAGGAATAAGGGGATTATGCCATCCCAGGCTTTCAAGAAGCTTTAGCTTTCGGGATCGTGATCTGCATGGCATGTTTCCGCCATAGGTGCCTTTTCGCGTTTAAACGCGTTCTAAGCGCCTCCTGCGATGTGGGTGGCACCTTGGGCCATCCGGGGGTTTAGATGTTCCTCTACGAGCCTCTAATCGCCAGTAAACGGCACTCTACACGGCGAACGCAAGCGCATTTCAGCGCTGTCCGGCGAAAGCGCGACAGATCAATCCGGTTTGGACGCAGAATTCATTTATTATAACTAGCTATAATATATTTATATTACAATATCTGCCAGAAGTAAGGGCGCCGCTGTCCTGCAATTACCGGCTACTCGGTCTAAGCCACTGATCCACCCAGTCATTCACTGTCTTGTACCAGAGCTGCGAGTTCTGCGGCTTGAGCACCCAGTGGCCTTCGTCTGGGAAGTAGAGCATTTTCGAGGGGATGCCTTGGCGTTGCAACGTGGTGAAGAGCTGGAAGCCTTCGCTCACGTCGAGGCGGTAGTCGAGTTGTCCGTGGACGACAAGCGTGGGCGTTTTGAAATTCGTAGCGCTCAGGTGCGGAGACCACTTGTCATACATCTCGCGGTTCGTGTAAGGCGCGCCTTTGAATTCCCACTCGTTGAACCAGAGTTCTTCGGTCGTGCCCCACGCGGACGTAGTGTTGAACATGCCGTCGTGCGAAACCAAGCATTTAAAACGACTGGTGTGGCCGAGGATCCAGTTAATCATGTATCCGCCGTAGCTCGCGCCGAGCGCGCACTCGCGGTCTTTGTCGATGAACGAATACGTCTTCTCGGCGTAGTCGAGCCCTTTCATCAGATCTTCGAACGGCGCGCCTCCCCAGTCTCCGTTGATCGCGTCGATGAACTTCTGTCCGTAGCCAGGCGAGCCGTGGAAGTTGATGAAGATGACGACGTATCCGCCGGCGGCGAAGAGTTCATGATTCCAGCGGTAGCTCCATTGGTCTCCCATGGGAACTTGCGGACCACCGTGAATGATGAACTTTACCGGGTATTTCTTGTTGGGATCGAAGTTTGGCGGCTTGACGAGGAAGCCTTCGACCTTATCGCCGTTCGCGCCATCGAACCAGAAGGATTCGAGCGGGGACATGACGACTTGGGAGAGGATGGGATCATTCACGCGTGTGAGAGGTTGCGCCTTGGGCAATATGCAGGCGGTAGTCGTCATCTTTCCTTCGAGAACTTTAACGTTCAGCTTCTTACAGTCTCCAGGCAGTGACGCGGCTGAATAGATTTCGTTCGGAGCCACTACCGACATTCTTGTGAACAGCAGCCATTTGCCATCCGGAGTAAACGTAAGGTCATCGTTGGAGCCACCAATCAGCGGTGTGGTCTTATCGCGTTCTGTGGGAGGTGGCCAATCCCAAGCATCTCCAGGAAACGCAACGCTCCATGGATCGATCCGCTGGACAAAAATTGGCGAGTCGCCTGACTGTTCCGCGGTGAAATAGAGTTTGTTCGAACCTGGTGCCCACGCATAGGTTCCGACCCATCGATCAAGCTCATAGAGGTCCGAAAGACTATTTCTCTTCCCCGTCTTCCTGTCGTACAGCATCAGCCGGAACCGGTCGCTCTCGTATCCCGGACGCTGCTGGGCGCGGTAGGCGATGTACTTTCCATCGGGAGAGTAGAGGGGCGTTGAGTCGCTCGCGGGATTGTCGGCGGTAATGTTCCTGGCCGGCCCTCCATTCACCGGCACGAGCCACACGTCATTGTTCGTCGACGTCGCTTCAACTTTGTCGTGATTCGAGGTGTAGGCGATTTCCTGTCCGTCAGGGGAGAAGGCGTAGTTGTCCTGTCCGCCCAGTGAGAACGGTGGCGCGTCGCAGTCGCCGGGCGTGAGGTCGAGAGGGATTGGTGTTGGACCCTGGAGGCGATTAACGCCGGAAGCAGTCGGGGCTTCGGGGGCAGCGATTACAAAGATGTGACTGCGACGGCCGTCGGTGTAGGCATTCCAGTGACGGTAGAACAATCGATCTGTAATGAGGGCTTTGACTTTAGACTTCTCAGAGGCGACGAGTTTCTTCTCATTGCAGTCGCGAGCCTTGAGCGAGTCGCCATCGCATTCCGGATAGACCGGCGAGGTAAACAGGACGTTCTTTCCGTCAGGCGACCAGAGTTCGCCGTCGGCTTCGGTGGCAAAGTGCGTTAGCGGGTCGATGTTGGTGACCTTACCAACCGTCGAATCGAAACCTGCCACCCAAACTTGCGAGCCTCTGTCCTTGTTGGAGATGAACGCAAATCGTTTTCCGTCCGGCGCCCAGCGCGGACGCGTCCCGTCCTGATCGGAAATAAGAATGCGTTCCTGTCCTCCGGCCAGGGGGACAATCCAGATATGCGACGTCTTGGTGTTCGCCGCGAGGTCGACATCGATCACGCTGAACAGCACCCACTTGCCGTCGGGGGACGGCACTGGCTCGCCCACACGCTTGAGTTTCATCATGTCTTCAAACGTGAATGGATGTTTGGCTTGCCCCAGCGCGACGACTGAAAAAAAACAGACGAGTACGATTGCGAAGAAACGGCGCATCAAGACCTCCGGAACCGGGCAGTGTAGCACTGGGTGCGGGTGATGGCTGTGAGGCTTCGCTTGGCTGCTGGCGATTGGCATTCAGCGCGTTTTCGCCGCGTGGAGAAGACGCGCGATCGTCGGGATGACGTATTCGACAGGCACCTACGCGAGAGATCTCGCCAAGACCACTCTACAAATCTTTACGAGAATTTTTCGAGCCGACGGCTAATGGCCAGCGGCCTCACATTTTTCAGCAACCTGAGCTCGAATTCTTACGTCTAATGTGTACAGGCAGAACTGCAGTCTCCTGTTCTTGGCACCTACCCAACGTGCACGGAAACGAGAACCGGAGGCTGCAGTCATGATGGTGCAAGCCTGTTTCCATTACACTGGATGAGATGAGACCACGACTCCACACGCGCTGGATGTTTTTGTTTTCCTTGCTCGTTTGCGCTCTCACTTCCCTGCCCGTGCGGGCCCAAGAAGGCGAGCTCGATAAGTCCGAGCCTAAAGGGATCACGCCGGAAGAGATCATCAAGCGCTTTGCGGCCAAGGAGAAGGAATTTAAAGAGGCGCGCGACCAGTACACCTTCCGGCAAGACGTGAAGGTACAGGTGCTCGATGGCAACACGGTGAAGGGTGAATACCAGCAGGTGTTTGATGTCCTCTTCGACGACAAAGGAAAACACATCGAGAACGTTGTATTCGCCCCGCAGTCGACGCTTGAGAATGGCGGGCTGCAGATGGACCAGGGTGATTTCGACGATATCCGGCAAAGATTGCCATTTGTGTTAACGAGTGATGAGTTGCCGGAGTACGACGTGCTTTACGTCGGACAACAGAAGCAAGATGAGCTGCACACCTATGTCTTTGATATCGCGCCTAAAGCCATTGTTGGAAAGAAGAGATATTTTCAGGGACGCGTTTGGGTCGACGATCAGGATTTTCAGATCGTAAAAACATTTGGGAAGACCGTACCCGATATTCGTCCAGGTAAAAAGGGCCAGGAGCACCTCTATCCGAGCTTCGCTACTTGGCGCGAGCAGATCGATGGAAAATATTGGTTTCCCACCTACACACGCGCGGATGACACGCTCCACTTCACGACCGGAGATATTCGGATTCGCGAAATTGTGAAGTATGAGAACTACAAGCGTTTCGGCGCCAAATCACGCATTACATTTGAAGGACAAGAAATTCCCAAGACAGACCAACAGAAGAAACCGGAAGAGAAGAAACCTGAGAACTAAAGGTTTCAAGGTTTCAGCGTTGCAGGTTTCATGTCATAGTTGCGTTGACTTCGTGCGCAAGGACCTCTAGAAGGCGGTTTAACAGGCCTAAACTTGGTACGACTCATCTGCAAACCTTCGTAGGATTTGGAACTCTCCCACTCTGAGTCGTCCCTGTCCCTCGGCGATGTTGGAAGCGACGGAGATTCCCGCCCTTCTCAGCTGGGACGTCAAACCGTGAATCTCTGATCCAGGGAATGATTCTGTGTTGCGGTAGATGCGTACTGCCAGAGTCTTGACTTTCTGCCAAACAAGCAAGTCTGCAATAAGAACGGGCCATATGTCTCCGTCGCGCCATCCTCACCTTTGATCTTACCTCTGAACATTGAAACCCTGAAACTTTGAAACCTAGTAGAAAAGGTACTTTCTCCACTTATCATCCGACCTTCCCATCAAACGCATGATGTGGCGGCTGGTGTGGAGATTGAAGGCACGGGGTTCGCGCAGGAGTTGCATCTCCGCTTCGTGCGGGAGTTGGTTGCCCTTGCTGCGGTTGCACGGATGACAGCAGGCGACGAGATTTTCCCAGGTGGAAGAGCCCCCGCGGGAGCGAGGAATCACGTGGTCGAGCGTAAGTTCTCCGGCTGCGAGCACTTCCCCGCAGTACTGGCAGGTATTGCGATCACGCATCAGGATGTTCTTGCGCGAGAGTGCGCGCGTCTGGTGCGGAATTCGGCGGTATTCGAGCAGGCGGATGACGGAGGGCACGCGCAGCGCAACGCGCGCGGCATGGAGAAAGTGTCCGTTTTCTTCTTCGGTCATAGCCACGCCTTTGAGCACCAGGACGATTGCGCGTCGCGCAGCGCACACGTTGATCGGCTCGTACGACGCGTTCAGGACCAGCACCGGCGCATGAAGGGCGTGGCGGTCGCTGTCCTGATGGATGCCTCCGGTCAGGAACGGGATCGGCGGGTGGTTTCGAATCGAATTGAGAAACTTGCCTGACATGTTCAGCTTTTCAACAACCAGTTAGAACCATTAGCCATTCGCGCTTGGCTATTCTCGCGCCAACCTCGAAGCTCTCTCGCCCTTCAAACCTTTACCCTTTCGCGGCTGCCAGCGCCCTTGGACTCTCGGTCGCCAACTTGCCAGGTAACGCGAAAGTTCTCTGGACTTTCATCGTGCGCGCCACTGTCGCAACCCAGACTTCAACCGCGCCAGCGCGGCGCAAGATGCGTGCGCATTCAGACGCGGTGGTTCCGGTGGTCAGTACGTCGTCGATCAGCAAAACTTCTTTCCCGACGATTCTTTCGGGTTCGCGAACGATAAAAGCGCCACGCAGGTTTTCTCGCCGCTGGCGGCGGGTCAATCCGATTTGTGATGACGTTTCACGCGCGCGATCGAGCAATGTCGGCGCCAGTTCGAGTTGCGTCGCACCAGGCACGAGTTTCAATGCGGCGCGAGCGATGAGTTCGGCCTGGTTGAATCCGCGCTGCTTTAATTTTCGTGCATGAAGTGGAACCGGCACGGCAATCACGTTCCTCTGTTCGATCGACGGCTGCAGTTCGATGATGACTTCGGCGAGCATCCGTCCTAGAACGTTGGCGGCGGGCTTCACACGCTCATACTTCAGAAGATGGATCAGTTCGCGGAGACCGCCGTCGTAGCTGCCATAGGCTGCGGCGCGAGCAAAGGGCGGTTCCATGCGCCGGCACAGAGTGCAACGCGGCTCTCCCGCCTCGTCGGCGAAGGCATAGGCCTGGGGAATGGCCTCGCCACAAGTGGAGCAGGCGGCGCCATCAAAGGGCACCATGCGATCGAGGCAATCGTCGCAGACGGGTAGTCTCGAAATACGAACCAGGGGTGCGGCGCAGATACGACAGTCGGCGGGAAATAGAGCGGTGAACAAACCTTCAGCGGCCCGCTCGGCCAGAGAAACAAAAGGAGATCCCTTGACTACAGCGATAGCTTGCTTGGCCCGAGTTCGGTCCCCGCTACTGCTGAAGACGACCTCCCCTCGGCCGGTCGGGTTTGATGTCCAACCGGTCGTTCCTCCCCCTCAGTATAGCCAGCCCGCAAGGGTCACGCAACGCGACTTCCGGCAGTGGGAGCTGCGGGAGTTTGCGAGTGTGGTGCCTTGTGTATCGACTCCCGGGGTCGCGCCGGAAGCGACGCGGAACGAATGAAGCGACGGAAGCAATCTCCGCAACGAACCACCTTCAGCCGCACCACTGGAAGGAAGTACTTCTCGGTGAGAGTTCTTGGGCGAGACACATATGCAACATCGCTGCCACAGTCTCCGCAGCGGAACTCTCTGAAAAAGTGGATGTAATAGTCTTGCAGCGCTGACAGTTCTGCCATATCTCCCTGCCTCACGCCCCAGGAGTGGTATTGTACCTCCGACGGTGCAATTTCAAGTTTAATTTTCAATCAATTGCCGCGTATCAAGGGATGTTGCGTAGGTCAGTTGTGACGCATCGTACTTGTAAACACACGAGCGCCCATGCTAACGTGCGCGGTTCGGTGCGGTCTGTAAGGTATATCCAGCATCATTAATCATTTGCGAGGAATCTGATGAGCGCTCAAACGACCGGCACCGCCGATGTCGCCGAGAATAAGCATCGCCCGTACGTCCCCGAAAATATCGAAATGAAAGAGTTCACGCTGCGCGCCGTGCTGCTTGGACTCTTTATGACTGTGGTTCTGGGCGCGGCCAACGCGTATCTGGGATTGCGAGCAGGCATCACCATTGCGGCAACCTACCCGGCCGCCGTTATCGCCATGGCGGTGATACGCGCATGGAAAGGCACACTCCTCGAAGAGAACATCGCGCGAACCGCGGGATCGATTGGGGAGTCGGTAGCTGCGGGCGCAATCTTCACGATCCCCGCATTCCTGATCGCAAAGGCGTGGCCCTCATTTCGACCGGCTGACGCTTATTGGAAATCGACAGCGCTCATGGTTGTGGGCAGCGTTCTGGGTGTGCTCTTCGTATCGCTCGTACGGCGGGTGATGGTCGAAGACCCCGAGTTGCCTTTTCCTGAGTCCGTCGCAGCGGCGGAAATCCACAAAGCCGGGCAGCGCGGCGCAGAAGCAGCCAAATATTTGTTCTGGAACATAGGCGTGGGTGGCGTGGTGTACATGCTGGGCCGCTTTGGATTATTTGCGGCGGATCGCGATTTCCATTTCGACGTCGGCAGTTTAGGACATAGCCAGGTGCGGCTTGGGCCGGCGGGGAGTCCTAACGTGGTGGCAGCGGGCGGAGGCAGCTTGTTCGCGGCGCCCAGCGTGAGTCCGGCGTACTTGGGAGTTGGCTACATCATCGGAATTCGATTGGCCGCGATTCAATTCTCCGGCGGCGTACTAGCCTGGGGATTGATGGTGCCCCTATTGATGTTCCTGATGGGGCCGCAATTGAGGGGATACCTGCCGGCCGACACTCCGGAGAACTGGGCGACGATGGCGGCGGCGGTGTGGCGATACATTGTGCGTCCCATCGCAGTAGGCGGAATGCTGGTTGGCGCCGCTTACACGCTGTACAAAATGCGCTCGAGTTTGACGGCTGGATTGGGCAAAGCGTTTTCGGATTTGCGGCAAACTCCTGAACAGCAATCGAAGCTGGCAAGAACCGAACGTTATATGAGTTCCAAGGCCGTTTTCGGGCTGATTGGCCTTGTGTTCGTGCTGATGTGTTTCCTGTACATGCATCTGTCGGGTTTGGTGTGGCCTGCAATTCTGGCTGCAGTCGTAATGATCATCGTCGGTTTTTTCTTCGCAACGGTTTCGGGCAGCCTGGTTGGAATGATCGGGTCCTCAAATAATCCGATTTCTGGTCTCACACTTTCTACTTTGATTATTGCTGCGTTACTGATGGTGTCGCTTGGAGTATCCGGTTTGTCAGGCGTTGCCGCGGTGCTGGGAGTGGCGGCGGTGGTTTGCGTATCAGCAGCAGTCGCAGGTGAATTGCTGCAAGACTTCAAGGTTGGATACATCCTGGGTGGTACACCTCGCACCATTCAAATTGTCGAGTTGATCGCCGTCGTCGTCGCGAGCCTCGTGATGTATTTCCCACTCATGCTCCTTCACGAAGCGAATATCAAAGCAGGGGGCGTTGGATTTGGGGATCGGCAGTTGTCGGCGCCGCAGGCAGGGCTCATGGCAACCCTTGCAATGGGAATTGTTGGCGGGGATATGCCATGGCCGCTGGTGGTGGTCGGCATTTTCATGGGTATCGGAATGATCATGCTCCAAGTCCGCAGCCCCATGCTGGTCGCGGTTGGAATGTATCTGCCGTTCGAGACGACCTTTGCGATCTTCCTCGGCGGTTGCTTCCGCGCGGTCGGCGACTGGCTCGCGAAGCGGCGCGGATTGAACTCTGCACAGATGGCGCGGGTCGAGAACGCGGGCGTACTCACCGCGTCTGGACTGATCGCTGGTGAGGCGATTCTCGGACTTCTGTGGGCGGGACTGCAGTTTGCTCCGGCGTGGGCGCGACCGCAGATTTTCAGCAATCCATCTTATTTCTTTGGACTGGTCGTGATGGGACTGTTGGCGCTGCTGATGATCCGGTTGCCTCTTTCGAGCGCAGGGGATCCCAAGGAACCCGCGCCGCCTGTGGCAATGATGTAGCGGCTGGAACTCAGTCGTCAGTTTTCAGCAAAGAGCTCGGGCCACGAAGGGCACCACGTTTCACGAAGGGGTTGTGGAATTTCCTTCCTGTTACTTTGTGTCCTTCGTGGTTTTGTTTTTGGCGGGATGATTTTCGTATGTCGATAGTGGATAACATTGCGGAGATTCGTGAGCGGGTCGCCGGAGCGGCGCGGCGGGCTGGCAGAAGCCCCGATGACGTGACGCTAATGGCGGTGACGAAAACATTTCCTGTCGATGCAATTCGCGAGGCTTATGCGGCGGGGATTCGCGTGTTTGGTGAGAACCGAGTGCAGGAGTTTGGCGGGAAGTGCGACGGTGTGCGCGATCTGGCGGGTGCGGAGTGGCACATGATCGGACATCTGCAAACGAATAAGGCGGGAAAAGCAGTCGAGTTGTTTAGCGCAATCGATTCGATCGATTCAGTGAAACTGGCGGAGCGGATCAATGCGGCGGGGCAGGCTGCCGGGAAGAAAGTTGATGTCCTGATCGAAGTCAATGTTGGCGGTGAAGCGGCGAAGAGCGGTGTGCTACCGGCTTCTCGCGAAATCGAGGACATTCTCCTGGCTGCGCCGCGCCTTGATCATGTTGCGGTGCATGGGTTGATGACAGTGCCTCCGTTTGCGGAGGATCCCGAGAGTGCCCGACCTTTCTTCCGACGGATGCGCGAGTTGCGCGATCTGATTTCTGCGCGGGCCTTGCCGGCCGTAGAGATGGAAGTGCTTTCGATGGGCATGTCTCATGACTTTGAAGTAGCGATTGAGGAAGGGTCCAGCTGTGTACGCATTGGCAGTGCCATTTTCGGTCGAAGGCTTAACCGTGAGGGACATTAGGGTGGAAGGACGAAGCCTTTTTGAGAGAGTGCATCGGTGAGGCATGTCGATCGAGTTTGTGCCGGTGCTTTCTTCTTGCTCGCGATCGTCGAATGCTGGCTCGTGCCACGCGACTACACGGGACGCATATGGATCTTTGGTACAGGATTGGCCCTGCTCTTCGTTGCAATGCTGAATCTGTTGCGGATTCGGAATGGCTATTCAGTACGCGGTCTGAAAATGTTTTGCATTGGTGCAAATGTGGTGATGACCGTCTTTGTCGCGGCCCTGATGGCGAGCATCGGAGGAGAGAAGACGCTGGGAAGTCCGCAAGTGATCGTGATTTTCGGGTTGCTCGCCCTTGAAACAGTATTCTCGTTCGCGAAAAACGCATGATTGCGGTCAGATTCGATTGCACTCCAAGCTGAATCCCTCATCGCCGAGAGTGCGCGTGTTCTTAGGGATGACGTACTTTTAGGTTAGGGAAGGAACGAGTGTGATTCCGATTCGCGAGAGCACCGACGGTCTGACGTTTTCTGTGAGAGTGCACCCGCGAGCTAAGAAAACTGCGATCATCGGGGAAGTCGGAGATAGTCTGAAGGTCGCGTTGACGGCGCCTCCCGTGGATGGGAAAGCGAATGATGCCTGCATTGAGTTCTTCGCCAAGCTTTTGAAGGTACCGAAGACGTCCGTTACTATTGCTGCCGGATTGACGAGTCGGAACAAGACGGTGCGGGTGGTTGGATTGTCGGGTGATGAGTTGCAGCGCAGGCTAGGGCTTAGTCGTTAGCAATCGGCATGCTGGTTTCTTGCCGCGTTGGAAAATACAGGCGGTCTTCGGGCCGGCGCGTTGTTTATGTACCGCGTGGCGGTTGAATTCAGCGACTGGTCTACAGGAGCCACAATTGAGTTTTTCTCAACGGCTGGAGGAAGTCCGCACTGGGTTTGAGCGTCCATTTTGGATTGCGAACATCACGGAAATTTTCGAGCGGCTGGCGTATTACGGGGCGTTTTCGTCGCTCGCGTTGTACCTGCAGGGAAAGCTGAGCTTCTCGACGCAGGAAACGGGAACGCTGACGGGAATTTTCGGCGGGATGGTGTGGTTCCTGGCAATTTTCGGGGGCGCCGCTGCCGATCGCATGGGGTTCCGGCGCGCTTTGTCACTGGCCTACGTGATTCTCGCGATCGCGTACTTTCTGATTGGTTCAATTGCGGCTCCGTGGCTAAGCCCGATACGAAACGCGGTGCCACTCGGATTGTTTGTCGGCGTCATTCTGATGCTGCCGGCGCTCGGTGTGGCGCTGGTGAAGCCGTGCGTAGTTGGCACGACAGCGCGCGCGTCGAAAGAAAACGTACGATCCATCGGTTATTCGATTTACTACACGATGGTGAATATTGGTGGCGTGGTGGGGGCGTTGTATGCCGATTGGGCGCACCATAATCTTGGCCTGGAAAATGTGTATCGGATCGCGGCGATTGGCGTGTTCGCGATGTTCTTCGTGGTAATTCTATTTTTCCGTGAGCCGAGAAAATTGGACGACGCTCCACCACCTTCGGTAGCCCAAGTCGTGCGAAATTTTTGTGTTGTGGTTGGGAACGCGAAGCTGGTGTTGCCGGTGGCAGGGGTGGGGGTGCTGCTGGTTGCGATCCAGGCGCTGTATCCGGTGACATTTCCGTGGTGGGTGTGGGTGCCGCTGATCGGGCTGGGCCTCGCGGGCATGAGCAAGTTCATGTGGTTCCTGGTGATTTTCACCGGCTACTGGATCGTGTTCTGGCAGCAGTACATCAGCCTGCCGGGGTATCTCACCAAATATGTGAGCGCCGACGCGAGGGTCGAAAGAATTCTAGCAACGGATGGCTTGGCGGTTATTGCTCTGACAGTGGCCATCAATGCCCTGACGAAGAAAATTCCCGCGTTTCAGGCGATCATTATCGGCACGTTGATCACCTCGGTGTCGTGGCTGGTGTTTGCGTTTCGTCCGACGGTATGGGGCGCGGTGCTGGCGATTTTCGTACTGGCCCTTGGAGAAATCATTCAGGCGCCTCGCTACTACGAATACATTTCGCGACTCGCGCCAAAAGAGCAGCAAGGAACTTACATGGGCTTTGCGTTCTTGCCGATTGGATTGGGCTCACTGATTGGCGGATGGTTTGGCGGAACTCTGCTCCATCACTTTGGTGAAGTTGCCCACCAACCGGGACGGATGTGGTGGGTTGTGACCGGCGTTGGCGTCGCTACGGCGATAGCTTTATGGGTGTATGACAAGACCGTTGGGAACGCGCGGTCTTCGGCACAGACGCCAGTTCTCTAAAAACAGTCACGAATGCAATTTCGTCCAAAGGTCTCGCGACGGCAACTAACGGCCTTTGGCTTCGTTTCCTCGCAGGGTCATGCACGTACTGGTAGCGTGGGCTACCAGGCTTCCCTGTTCGTCGAACACGTCGCATTCGGTAAGGCCGATGGTGCGTCCCTGCTTAATCACTCTGCCTTCAGCTCGCAGTTTTCCTTCCCACACCGGTTTTAGAAAATTGATTTTCAGTTCGAGGGTGGTGAAGGTTTCTTCGGCAGCGATATTTGTCGCGTGCGACAAGGCCATAGCGGCGTCGGCGATGTCGCACAGAACGCCTCCGTGCAGGGTTCCGATCGCGTTGGCGTGATGGGGACGCACATCCAGTTCGATCGTTACGCGACCCTTTCGCACGGCCGTGACGCGAAATCCGAGATGAACACCGATAGGAAGAATTGGTGTCGATGACCTCAGGCGAGCGCGGATCTGGTCGAGCTTAGTGGCTGGTTGGTGAGTCGCTTTTTTCATGGGTCGACGAGTGGTCTGCTTTCTCTTTACTCCATAAAGATTTCGTCGGCATAGCACCACATCCAGTTTTCTCCTGGTTCGAATGAGCGGACGATTGGGTGCTTCACATGCCGGTAGTGCGCCGAGGCGTGTTTGTTCTTGGACGAGTCGCAACAGCCAACGTGGCCACATGTGAGACAGAGTCGGAGATGGACCCATGTATCTCCCATCTCAAGGCATTCTTTGCACCCTTTGCCGCTCGGCGTAACTTTGTGGATCTGATCAAGGTGCTTGCATTCCTGTGCCATAAATTTTTCTCCTGTTAACTGCCGGATGACGCCTGCTTGACGCGAGCCGTCCTTCCTCGATCGTGGTTGGAGATTCGCAGACTGCTTTATTCAGTCTCGTGGTCTTCCAAAAACTTTTCGGCTTCCAAGGCTGCCATGCAGCCAGAGCCCGCAGCCGTGATTGCCTGGCGGTAGCGGCGGTCCTGGACATCTCCGCAAGCGTAGACGCCGGGGACTTTCGTGAAAACGTTTTTCTGGGTAACTAGATAGCCGTCCGCGTCCGTGTCGAGTTGTCCCTCAAATATTTTTGCGTTTGGGATGTGACCGATGCCAAGAAACATTGCGCTGGTTGGAAATTCCCAGCTTTCTCCTGTATTCGTGTTGCGCAGTCGAAGGGCGGTCACTTCCTGTTTGCTGGCGTCAAGTACATCGTCGACGACAGTGTTTGTGAGAAACGAGATTTTTGGGTTTGCCTGGGCTCGATCCAGCATAATTTTGGAGGCGCGAAATTCGTCACGACGATGGATCAGCGTGACCTTGGAGGCAAAGCGGGTCAGGAATGTCGCTTCTTCCATGGCGGAATCACCGCCACCAATCACAACAATCTCCTTACCGCTGAAGAAGAAACCATCGCAGGTCGCGCAAGAGGAAACGCCGTGGCCGATCAGCGCTTGCTCGTTCGGAAGGCCGAGCCACCGGGCAGACGCACCGCTCGCAATGATGAGCGTCTTGGTGTGAATCGTCTCCTTACCCATGGTGAGGGTGAAAGGGCGATTGCTGAGATCGGCTTTGACGACGTGTCCAGTGCGATATTCGGCGCCAAAACGCGAAGCTTGCTTGCGCATGTTCTCGATGAGTTCGGGGCCTTGAACGCCTTCAGGAAATCCCGGAAAGTTTTCGACGAGCGTGGTGAGCGAAAGCTGTCCGCCGGGTTCATGTCCTTCGATGACAAGTGGCTTCAAATTGGCGCGCGCGCTGTAAAGGGCGGCGGTGTGTCCGGCACATCCGGAACCGATGATGACGACGTTGCGAGTATCCATAGTGGTCAATGATTAGATTGATGAACTTCGATTTGGATGCAGGGTGCAGGAACAGTGCTCTGGCGCTGACTAGATCTCTCGCCGCGCTGCGGACAGGGCGCGGTCCTCGAGAGGCCTTCGTCTAAAGCTGAATCATCAAACTTCATTTGTTCTTGGGCGCGGGCTTGGCAGGCGCTCCGGTTGATTTCGCTTTTGCTGCTCCGACCGCGCTTACGCGCGCAAGTTCGTCCGGTACCATCCGCCGGGCGTTTAACAGGCCCCTATAGTCGGACATTATGGAGGTTGCGCTGCGAAAGAGCGGCTCGTAGGCGCTTTGATCGGGTGGCGGTCCACCTTCCGATCCCTGGCAACGGGCAAGCACGATAGAGGACTTTCCGAATCGTTCAAGCTTTATGCGTGAAACCGGCGTGTTCGTCGCGAGCATCGAAGCTGGAGTCGTGATCGCGGACGCGTTGTCCTCGATCGAAACCTGCATCAGATCTTTGGGTTCTCGTAGCCGCAGGGCCAAAGTTTCGACGAGATTCTTGGCGTCCTGACTAAACGAATACTGGACGGTCGAGAAAAGAGCTTTTCCGGCAAACTCCCGGCGCACGCGCACGTAGTTGGACGTTGCGACTTCGGGCGACACCTGCGCGGTTGCTCCCATTTTCAAGAAGTCTGGAGTGTCGGAGAGCGTTGAGCGGCCACGAGAAACCTCGAAGTCGGAGGCGAACTGGGGTTGGCGGGGTATTTTGGCAAGTGCGGCGCCGATTTCCTTCTGCTCATCAGCCGAAGGCGAACAGACGTTGAGCACATTCACCTTCACCTGAGGCTCTTGCGCAACCACACTGATAGACCAGATGAGACCGGTCAAAAGCAGAATTCTGGGCGAGAACACGACGAGGATTTTAACATCAGCGTGGGGAAGTTACTGTTCTGTGCATCCAGTCGTTCACTGGCAAAGTAGAATGGGAAGATGGCAAACCTAACGTTAGTCTATGGAATGCGGCTTTTTCCTTCGGATGACCTTGCGGAGGTGGGAGATGCAGAGGTGAAGTTGAATGGCGGACGAGACGCGCGCGTGACCATGCACGTGCTCGAGGGCAGCAAGGAAGATATTGAGAAACAGCTAAAAACAAGTCTCGAGGCTTTTTTCGATTTGTATCCTGAAATTTAGAATTGCCTGGCATCGAGAAGGAACAATTAAGTACGAGTGACACCAAGAGACACGAAGGAAGACGGAATTAGCAGTGAGACGCGTCTTCGGTTGGTCCGGCAATGCCTTCCAAGGTCTTCTATAATCGGCGAACTCGATGAAGTTCTGGCTCGTCAAGCTGCGGCATGTGCTGTACATGAAGGGCCTGTGGCCCGCGTCTCGTTTGGCGCGCTGGGCGTGGTTCTCACTCGGGCTGGCGATATTTCTATTCATTCTTCAAAAAGTGCTTCCCCTCGTAAAAGGGGCATGGCTCGCCGATAGTCTGGCGGGTTGGGTGACCTTTTTAAGCCTGCTTGCAATCATCCTGTTCATTGTTCTTGGGATTCGCTGGATTCGACAGCACATGCTGTGGAGGCTGCGAAACCGGTTGATCGTGACCTACATGTTTATCGGGGTCATCCCGGTCGTGTTGCTGATAGCGATGGCCTTCATCACGATCTATTTGTTTGCGGGACAGTTCGCGAGCTTCGTGGTGACGTCGGAGATTGACGCACATCTGCGAAGCATGTCATCGGTGAACGAGACGCTGGCAGGCGAACTGGCTGCCGAGATCCAGGCGGGCAAAACGCCTAAGGCCGAGTCTCTCGCGGTGTTGCGTAGCCAAAGACCCGACTGGGGGCATCGTGAAGTGTGTGCCTGGTACCAAGGAAAGCCGCTAGGACTATGCGCGGGCAACTCCAATGGGGCGGCCTTTGACCTTACGGCTCCCGCAGTCGACAAGATGCGCGACATCGTGCGCGACGATGGCAAACTTTATTTGAGGGCGAGCACTGTGCTGCCCGTAGGATCACAGCCGCTGCACGTGGTTTCCAGTGAAATTGTCGACCAGACGATGGTCGACAAAATCGCTCAGAGTCTGGGTGAGCTGACGTTGTACACCTCGGGTATCGAACCGAGGGTGAACCCGAATACCGGGAAGCCGTCATCGTCAGTTGTGGTTATCGGAGAACAAAAAACTGACACCGTGACATTTCATCGGGGAGCCGATGGAAAAGGCATGGTGATTGAGCAAGAGTCGGCACCGCTCAAACCTGCATTCACAGCAGGAACCGTGCCGGCGGCCACAAACATGTTGGATCGAGAGATCACCTTTCCTGCACCTCTTGCTGTAGTGGACTGGAAAACTGGCGAGCGGGAACCAGCGGGTGGCTTGGTGCGAGTGCAAACGCGCCCATCCGTGCTTTATGAGCGGCTGTTCGCGGCATTAGGGAAGTTTGCGCAGGCGGTCGAATACGTCCTGATCGTGGTAGCAATTGTTCTGGCCATTATCGAACTTATCGCGTTGATCGTGGGCACGCGACTCACCCGTTCGATCACCGGCGCGGTGGCACAGTTGTATAAGGCAACGACTCACATCAATCGAGGAGATTTCAGTCATCGGATTGAGGTGAAATCCGATGATCAATTGGCAACGCTCGCCAATTCGTTTAACTCGATGACGTCATCGCTCGAGGGACTCATTCTTGAACAGAAAGAAAAGCAACGTCTGCAAAACGAGCTAGTGATCGCGCAGGAAGTGCAGGCGCAGCTCTATCCACGCGAAATTACCCAGCTCGAGTCTCTCGAGGTTCACGGATTCTGTCGACCTGCACGCACGGTGAGCGGAGACTACTACGATTTTCTTGCAGTTAATTCCGAGAAGTTGATTTTGGCCGTCGGAGATGTCAGTGGCAAAGGAATTTCGGCAGCGTTGTTGATGGCGACGATTCACTCGGCAGTGCGCGCATACAGCCTGGAAGGAATGCCGATGCTGCGCGAGAGCATGGCGGTTGGAGCCGGGAGGGGAGCGGAGCTGGTCCTTGCTTCAAACAGTTTGAACGGCATCGAAGCATCTCCGGGCGCGTTGCTGTCACTGCTAAATCATCAG
>Ga0207676_10001167_pt1 | contig 19773 bp, 17 predicted proteins | sample KBSSwiS72_FD_184307 | JGI IMG/M metagenome (GOLD analysis project Ga0207676, IMG submission 184307) | Switchgrass rhizosphere microbial communities from Kellogg Biological Station, Michigan, USA - KBS Switchgrass S7-2 (SPAdes) (version 2) | ecosystem: Host-associated > Plants > Roots >...
CGGCGCGCAGCGGTGCTGCGATTGAACCGGCCTGGCTGGCGGCGGTCGATGCGGCGGGTAACGGTGCGCTCGCGTTTTCGCGCGCCGGTCCCGACTTTGCGATCGATCCCGGAAGCGTCGGACAAAGACTCGGATATCGGCTGCGCAATGGCAGCATCGAAGTTCTGTATTGGCCGGGATACGATCGGCCGCGCGACGGCGAGCCCACCGCTTATGCCCTGCTCTCCGATGTCACGCAATTTCGGCTGTCGTATCTGACTGCGACCGGCATTTGGGTCGACAACTGGCCGATCGGCGGCGATGCGGACCTGCCGCGCGCGACGCGGGTCATAGTGACGCTCGCGTCGGGCGAGGAGATCGAGCGATGGCTGGCGCTGCGCTGATCTGGACCGCGCCGCGGTGGCGCAGCGTCGGCGGCGCGGCCGTCGTCATCGCCATGCTGCTGGCGGCGCTGGCGGCGACGATCGCCGCGACGCTGCTTTGGCAGCAGCAGCGCTGGATCAACGAGCACGCGCACCGTCGCGATCAGGTGCAGGCGCAGGCGCTCGCGATGGCAGGCGTGCAATGGGCGCGCCAGATCGTCAATGACAACGCAGGCGGCGGCGTCGTGCACCTGGCTCAGCCCTGGGCACTGAAGCTGCCGGCGCTTCCGATCGAGAACGGTTCGATCGCCGGCTACATCGTCGATGCACAAAGCCGGATCAACATCAACAACATCGCCGGCGTGCCGACAACGCCGGCGCCGACCCGCACCGCTTTGCAACGCCTGTTCACCGCCCTCGCGCTGCCGCCATCGCTGCTCAACGCCATCGGCGACTGGGTCGATGCCGACGACCGCGTCAGCGAACCGGGCGGCGCGGAGGATGCGTGGTACCTGAGCCAGCCACGGCCCGGGCTAGCCGCCAACGCTCCGGTGCGACGCGCGAGCGAACTGCTTGCGGTCCGCGGCGTGGATCCTGGCGCGCTCGCGCGCCTTCTGCCGCTAATCGGCGCGCTCGACGCACCGACCGCGGTCAACGTCAACACGGCACCGCCCGAGGTCCTCGCCGCCGTCGTCGGCGGCCTCGATGCGGCAGGCGCCGCCGCGCTGGTCGCCTCGCGCGCCCAGACGCCGTTTGCCAACATCGCCGATTTTCGCGCTCGCCTGCCGCGGCCCAACCTGGTCGTCGACGAAACCCTGATTGACGTCAAGAGCGATTGGTTCGAGGTATCGATCGAGGCGCGGCAGGGCGACACCCTGGCGCGCGCGCGGGCGCTGCTCAAGCGCGTGCCGGCAGCCAACACCTGGCCGCTGGTCGTGTGGGAGGTGGTCGAATGAAGCAAGAATCGCGATCGCGGCCTTTCCCGCGGGTCGCGTACAATCGGCGCGCATTGTCCACGATGCGCCCGATGACCCGCCGATGACCACGCTGCGCGTGTTGCTCGACACCGCGCCTGCCGCGGAACGCGCCGCCGACTGGGCACTGTTTGCCGACGGCGGCCGCCTGGTCCGCACCGGGCGCAGCCGCCCTTCCGAATGGCCGGCACGCGATCTGACCGAAGCGGTCATCGCGGCGGCGTGCGGCAGGCTGGTGACGCTGACCTTGCCGCCGCTACCGGCGCCGCGCGTCGCCGCGGCGGCCGGCTACGCACTCGAAGACCAGCTTGCCGGCGCTCCGGAAGACAGCCATGCGGCGTTTGGCGCGCAAGCTGCCGACGGAACCGTACGCGGCGTCATCGTGGCCGCATCGTGGCTGCGCGCGTTCAACGCCGGATCGCAGCGCGCGGGGATACGCTGGGGCCGGATCATTCTCGAAAGCGATCTGGCGCGCCCTCCGGCTTCCGGCTGGTGCTGGTGCGCGCGCTCGAGCGCCGATGCGGGATTCGTCGTCACTTATCGCGGCGCGTCGATCGGCGTCGGCGCGGCGCGAGAGACCGGCCTTCCGCCGGAGCTTGCGCTGGCGATCACCGCGGCAGGCCAGCACGCGCCGCGCGTGGTGCGGGTGGACATCGGCGGCATCGGACCTGAGCGTCTCGCACAGGCGAACGAATTAACCGGCGTCGCGTTCAGTGTCGGCGTGCCGTGGCGCTGGCCCGACGCGACGCCGCAGGCGTTCGCTTCGGCGGTCGACCTCGCCGCGATCGGCGCCGATGCCGGCGCCCCGTCACCGCGATCGACGGCTATGCGTCTGTTTCGTCCGGCGCTGACGATAGCCGCGCTGGCATTGGGCATTCATGTGATCGCCACGCTCGGACAGTGGGCGTGGCTGCAATGGCAGACACGCGCCGTGCAGCGCGAGCTGGCCGCGGTGGCCCAAGCCGCTGCGCCGGAGTCCGCGGCGGCGATGCCGCCGCTGCAGGCCATCGGCCGGCGCGATGCCGAGCTACGCCATCGCGCGGGACTGCCTGGGCGCGACGACTTTCTGCCGTTGCTGGCGCGAGCCGCTCCGGCACTGGCGACGCTGCCGGCCGGCTCGGTGCGCTCGCTGCGCTATGCCGATGGCCACGTCGTCCTCGAACTGCAGAAATCCGACGCCGCGCAGATCGCGCATGTCCAGCGCGAGTTGCAAGGACGGGGGCTGACCGCCATCGCCGCAGCCACGGCGACCGGGGCGCGTTTGCGTCTGGGCATCGATTGATGGCCACCGCCGTCGAACTCGATCCGCGCGACCGGCTGACGCATTGGTGGCGCCTGCGCACACATGCTGAACGTGCCGCCGTGGTCGCCGGCGCGGCGCTCGCCATAGCGGCGCTCGCCTGGCTGCTGGTATGGCTGCCAATGCAGGCCGATATCGCCAGACTGACGCGAGAGCTAGCCGTACAGCGCGCCGCACTGGCGCAGGCACGTGTCCAGGCCGACGCCATCGGCGGACTCGAACGCCGGACGCCTCCGCCTATGCGCGAGCCGCGCGCTGCGCTCGACCTGGCGCTCGCGCAGTCCGGTATCAAAGCGAGCGCGATCGACCGGACCGGCGACGATCTCCGCGTCACGATCGACGGAATTTCGTTCGACGCCCTGACGATCCTGCTCGAATCGCTGCAGCGCGATGCGGCCCTGCGCGCGGTCGACCTCACTGCCGCCGCGCGCGTCGAGTCCGGGATGGTCCGCGCCGAGTTCACGTTGCGGCGCTAGCGATGCGCGGCTGGCTGGTCATCGGCGCCGGCGCGATATTGCTGGCGGCGGCTCTGGCGATCGAGGCACCGGCGAGTCTCGTCGATCGCCGCGTCGCGGACCTGAGCGACGGCCGAATTCGCATCGCTGCGGCGACCGGCACCGTCTGGAACGGATCGGGCGAGCTCGCGCTCCTGCCGGACGGCGCGCGGATTCCGGTCGCGTGGCGTCTCGAACCGATCCCTTTGTTGCGGGGTGGGCTTGCCGGATCGCTTACCGCGGGCGACGCGACCCGGCCCGCGACGTTCACCGTCGAGCGAGAGGACTTCATCGTGCACGACTTCGCCATTGCATTGCCCGCCACCTCGGTGCTGCGCACCGCCGGCGTACCGGACGCGCTGACGAATGCCGGCGGCACGATGGTGCTCAACGTTGCAGACCTTGCGCGCCGCGGCGATCGGCTCGAAGGTCGCGCCGACCTCAAGTGGGCGGACGCCGCGCTGCCGGCGCCACTGACCGGGGCGCGCATCGCGCTGGGCGACGTGCGCCTCGCTGCTGCCGGCAGCGGCAGCGAAATCCCGGCAACGCTGTCAAACAGCGGAGGCGAAGTCGATGTCACCGGGACCCTGCTGTTCTCGACTCGCGGCACGCCGCAGATCGACGCAAGGATCAAGCCGCGCGCGGGGCTGCCTGCCGATCGCGGCGAAGCGATCGCCGCCGCCCTCTCGAGCATCGGCAGGGCGGACGGCGCGGGCAGCTACCGCATCGTTTGGCCGCTCACCGTACGATGAGCCACCGACGCGAGCACCGCGCGGCGCACGCGGCGCGGCGATCGACGGCGAAGCGTGCCGTGCAGGCGCGAGCCGCAGCGCCCGCGGCGTTGCGCATAGGCGCGATCGACGGGCTGCGCGGCGTCGCGCTTTGCCTGATGATCGTCTATCACTTTTCGTTTGACCTCAATTGGTTCGGTTTCATACGTGCCGACTTCGACCACGATTCGTTCTGGCTGGGTTTTCGCGGCGTGATCGTCAGCGCGTTCATGCTGCTGGTGGGACTGAGCCTGCTGCTCGCGCGCCGTGCCGGCGTCACGCCGCGACATTTCTGGCGACGGATCGCGCTGATCGCGTTCTGCGCGATCCTGGTCAGTGTCGCCAGTTACCTGACCTTTCCGCAAACCTTCATCACCTTCGGCATTCTCCATTGCATCGCGGTCGCGTCGGTGCTGGCATGGCCGGCCACGCGCTTCCCGCGCGCGGCATTGGTCGCCGGGGCCGCGATCGTCATCGTCGGCAATTTCGTCGCGCTGCCGCTGTTCGACACGCGCTGGCTGCAATGGCTGGGCATGATGACGCACAGGCCGCAGACCGAGGACTACGTGCCGTTGCTGCCCTGGCTGGGCGTCGTCCTGATTGGCATTGCGCTCGGCCACTGGCTATCGCTGCAACAATTCCGCCCGCTGAGGCCCTTGACCCGGATAACACCGCATTGGTTGATATGGATGGGTCGACACAGCCTGCTCATATACATGGTCCACCAGCCGGTCCTGATCGGCCTGTTGCGCGTGCTGCGCGACTAAGGCGGTCGGTGTCGACGGCGCGCTTGGCGGCAGCAAGCCGACTCGGCTATACTCTTTTCTTTGCAGGACAGGCGCGTAGCTCAGCTGGTTAGAGCACCACCTTGACATGGTGGGGGTCGTTGGTTCGAGTCCAATCGCGCCTACCAGTCACTGCATCGGACTGGCTAGAGGTCGAACGGAGAAAGGCATGGTTATGACACCGCGAACGCGCAGGGAGACTGACTGACAGGCAGGCGGGTTCGCACGCATGTAAAGCGTCAAAAAGTGCGGCTCGTCCGCACTTTTTTTTCGCATCGAGGAAAAGCCATGCCCGATATTCGATTACCCGACGGCGCGATCAAGCATTTCGACGCGCCGGTAACCGTCGCCCAAGTGGCGGCGTCGATCGGCCCCGGCCTTGCCAAGGCGGCGCTGGCCGGCCGCGTTGACGGCAAGCTGGTCGACACTTCCTACACGATCGACCGTGACGCATCGGTCGCGATCGTCACCGACAAGGATCCAGACGGCATCGAGGTCCTGCGCCATTCGACGGCGCACCTGCTCGCCTATGCGGTCAAGGAATTGTTTCCCGACGCGCAGGTGACGATCGGCCCGGTGATCGAGGACGGGTTTTATTACGACTTCTCGTACAAGCGCCCGTTCACGCCGGAAGACCTGGCCGCCATCGAGCAGAAGATGGCCGAGCTCGCGAAAAAAGACGAGCCGGTCGTGCGCAAGATGATGCCGCGCGACGACGCGGTGCAGTATTTCGAATCGCTCGGCGAGCACTACAAGGCGGAGATCATCGGCTCGATTCCGGCCAACGAATCGATCTCGCTGTACAGCGAAGGCCGGTTCACCGATCTTTGTCGGGGCCCGCACGTTCCCTCGACCGGCAAGCTCAAGGTGTTCAAGCTGACCAAGCTCGCCGGAGCGTACTGGCGCGGTGATTCCAGGAACGAGATGCTGCAGCGGATCTATGGCACCGCATGGGCCAAAAAGGAAGACCTCGACGCCTACCTGCACCGGATCGAGGAGGCGGAGAAACGCGATCACCGCAAGCTCGGTCGGCATCTCGATCTGTTCCACTTGCGCGAAGAGGCGCCCGGGATGGTTTTCTGGCATCCAAAAGGCTGGACCATCTGGCAACAGGTCGAGCAGTACATGCGCCGCGCCTACCAGCAGAACGGCTACCAGGAAGTCAAATGCCCCATGATCCTCGACCGCTCGCTGTGGGAGAAGTCGGGTCACTGGCAGAACTACAAAGAGCAAATGTTCACGACGGAGTCGGAAAAGCGCGATTTCGCGATCAAGCCGATGAACTGTCCCGGCCACATCCTGGTCTTCAACTCGAACATGCGCAGTTATCGCGATCTGCCGCTGCGTTACGGCGAGTTCGGCTCGTGCCATCGCAACGAACCCTCAGGCGCGTTGCACGGCTTGATGCGGGTCCGCGGCTTTACTCAGGACGACGGTCACATCTTCTGCAGCGAGGAGCAGATCCAGCCCGAGGTCACAGCCTTCAACCAGCAGGCGCTGGCCGTATATCGGGATTTCGGGTTCGACCAGGTGACGATCAAGCTCGCCCTGCGACCCGACAAGCGGCTCGGGACCGACGACACTTGGGATCGCGCCGAGAGCGCGCTGCGGCGCGCCTTGAGCGCCTGCGAAGCCGAATGGACCGAGCTGCCAGGCGAAGGCGCCTTTTACGGACCGAAGGTCGAGTACCACCTGAAGGACTCGCTGGGCCGGTCGTGGCAGTGCGGCACGATGCAGGTCGATTTTTCGATGCCGGCGCGGCTCGACGCCGAGTATGTGGCCGAGGACAACAGCCGCAAGGTTCCGGTGATGCTGCATCGGGCGGTCGTCGGCTCGCTGGAGCGGTTCATCGGAATCCTGATCGAGCACCACGGCGGCGCCCTGCCCTTGTGGCTCGCGCCGGTCCAGCTGGTCGTCCTGACGATTACCGACCGCCAGGCGGCGTACGCCCCGAAGGTCGTCGCTGCCCTGAAGGCGGCCGGCTACAGGGCGATCGCCGATTTGCGTAACGAGAAAATAACCTATAAAATCCGCGAACATAGCCTGCAAAAGTTGCCGTACCAGATTATTCTGGGCGACAAGGAAATGCAGACTGAACAGGTGGCCGTGCGAACCCGCGCTGGCGAGGACCTGGGGGCGATGCCTCTGGACTCCCTGATGCGCCGTCTCGAAGCCGAGATGGCGTCCCGTTGCTGATGCACCGGGACTTTAGCCAAGCGCGCGGGCGGGACGGCCGATTTTTTTCTTATTGAGGAGCGACACAATAGCCCAGGACAAAGCACAGCGGGTCAACGGCGAAATCAATTGCCCGGAGGTCCGCTTGGTCGGTGCAGAAGGTGAACAACTCGGTATCGTGCCGATCGCGGATGCGATCGCGCGGGCGGAAGCTGCGGAACTCGACCTGGTGGAAATCGCGCCACTCGCCGAGCCGCCGGTTGCCCGCATCATGGACTTCGGCAAGTTCAAGTATCGCGAGGCCAAGCGCCAGCACGAAGCGAAACTGAAGCTGAAGCAGATCCAGGTCAAGGAAGTCAAATTCCGGCCCGGGACCGATGAAGGCGATTACAAGATCAAGCTCAGGAACCTCATTCGATTCCTCGGCGAAGGCGACAAGGCCAAGGTGACCTTGCGCTTCCGGGGACGCGAAATGGCGCATCAGGAGTTCGGCATTCGCCTGTTGGAACGCATTCGCGGCGATCTGGAGCCGCACAGCGTGGTCGAGCAGTTTCCCAGACTCGAGGGCAGGCAAATGGTGATGCTGCTGGCCCCGAAGAAAGTTACGGTAACCAAGCATCATCCGAACAAGCCCGAAGCCGGTAAAGGCGCAAGCCAGAAAGCCTCTCCTCCGGAGAGCACCGCCGTGGGCAGCAAATAGGAATTGTCATGCCGAAGATGAAGACCAAGAGCGGCGCAAAAAAACGCTTCCGCGTGCGCGGAAGCGGCAGCATCAAGCGCTCGCAGGCGTTCAAGCGCCACATCCTCACCAAGAAATCGACCAAGAACAAGCGGCAGCTCCGCGGCTCGACCTCGGTCCACAGCACCAACGCGGACTCGGTGCGCGCCATGCTGCCGTACGCGTAACGGGAGCCCACGATGCCCAGAGTCAAACGTGGGGTGACCGCCAAGGCGCGGCACAAGAAAATACTGACGCTGTCGAAGGGATATCGAGGCCGCCGCAGCAACGTCTATCGCATCGCGAAGGAAGCGGTGATGAAGGCGGGGCAATACCAGTATCGCGACCGCCGCCAGAAAAAGCGCGAGTTCCGCGCACTGTGGATCGCACGTATCAATGCCGCGGTCCGCGAGCTGGGAATGAGCTACAGCGTGTTCATGAACGGTCTGAAAAAGGCATCGATCGACATCGACCGCAAGGTGCTGGCGGATCTCGCCGTGCACGACAAGACAGCGTTTAGCAAGATCGCGGAGCAGGCCAAAGCCTCTCTGGCCTGAGCCAACGCGAAAACCCGAGGGAGGCGCGAAAACGCCTCCCTTTTTTTTCGACCTCCGACTGTCGCATCGATGATCGAACTCGACCGCATCGTCGCCGAGGCGCAAGCCGACTTCGCGGCAGCGCTCGACCCCGCGTCGCTCGAGAACGCGAAGGCAAAGTACCTCGGCAAGACCGGAGCGATTACCGAGCATATGAAGGCGCTGGCAAAGTTGGGCGCTGCCGAGCGACCCGCGGCCGGCGCGCGCGTGAATTACATCAAGGCACTCATCGAGGAGGCGCTTGCCAAGCGCCGCGATGCGCTCGCCAACGACCGCCTCGAGGGACAGCTCGCGGCCGAGTCGCTCGATGTATCGCTCCCGGGACGCGGCAGCGGCGTCGGAACGCTGCATCCGATCACGCGAACAATGCAGCGCATCGAGACGCTGTTCCATTCGCTGGGCTTCACAGTCGCCGACGGCCCCGAGATCGAGGACGACTTCCACAACTTCACCGCGCTCAATACGCCGGAAGATCACCCGGCCCGTTCGATGCATGACACGTTTTATGTCGACGGCGGGATGGTGCTGCGCACGCACACCTCGCCGATCCAGGTGCGTTACATGGAAACGCATCCGCCGCCGATCAAGATCATCGCGCCAGGCCGCGTCTACCGGGTCGACAGCGACGCGACCCATTCGCCGATGTTTCATCAGGTCGAGGGCCTGTGGATCGACGAGCAGGTGTCGTTTGCCGATCTCAAAGGCGTTTTCACCGAGTTCCTGCGCCGTTTTTTCGAGCGCGACGACCTGAAGGTTCGCTTCCGGCCCTCGTTCTTCCCGTTCACCGAGCCGTCGGCGGAAATCGACATAAGCTACGGCGACGGCTGGCTGGAGATTTCCGGCGCCGGGCAGGTGCACCCGAACGTGTTGCGCGCGGTCGGCATCGACCCGGAGCGCTACCAGGGTTTCGCCTTCGGCATGGGCCCTGACCGGCTGGCGATGCTTCGCTACGGCGTCGACGATATACGGCTGTTCTACGAAAACGATCTGCGCTTTTTGCGGCAGTTCGCCTAGCGCGGATCGTCGCGACGATCGCCCGGGTCACGCCATGAAATTCTCCGAGCACTGGCTGCGCACGCTTGCCGACCCGCCGATCGGGGGGGACGCGCTCGCCGATGCATTGACGATGGCCGGGATTGAAGTCGAGGGCCGCGTGCCGGTCGCACCGCCGTTTTCCGGGGTCGTCGTCGGCAAAGTCCTCGCCGTCGAGCGTCATCCGAACGCCGATCGTCTGACGGTGTGCAGCGTCGACGTCGGCCAGGGCGCGCCGGTGTCGGTCGTTTGCGGCGCGCCGAATGTCGCGCCCGGCGTCGTTGTGCCATTCGCGCACGTCGGTGCCGTGTTGCCGGGAGACCTCACGATACGCCAGGCAGCGATGCGCGGCGTCGAGTCGCAGGGGATGCTGTGCTCGGCCAGCGAGCTCGGTCTGTCCGACGATGCGTCGGGGCTGTTGCTGCTCGATCCGGATGCACCGATCGGCGTCGACTTGCGCCGCGTCCTCGACCTCGACGACGCGGTGCTCGAGGTCAAGTTGACGCCGAACCGCGCCGACTGCCTGTCGATCCTCGGCCTGGCGCGCGAAGTCGCCGCCATCACCGGGGTATCGCTGGCGCAACCGCCCCTCGAGGCGGCGCCCAGCCCCGGCAAAGGACGCCGCAGAGTTCGCATCGAGGACCCGCTCGCGTGCCCTCGCTTTTGCGGCCGCGTCATCGAGGGCATAGACGCGAGCGCGCCGACGCCAGCATGGATCAGGCAGCGCATCGAGCGCAGCGGCATCCGCTCGATCTCGGCGATTGTCGATGTCACCAACTATGTGATGCTCGAACTCGGACAGCCTCTGCACGCCTACGATGACGCGCTGCTCGATGGCGACGTCGTCGTCCGTTTCGCGCGACCGGGCGAGCGATTGACGCTGCTCAACGGCCAGACGCTCGACCTCGATCCCGACCTGCTGCTGGTCGCCGACGACAAGAAACCGCTCGGCCTCGCCGGAATCATGGGTGGAGAGCACAGCGGTATCGGCAACGGCACGACGACGGTCTTCCTCGAAGGGGCTTTCTGGAATCCGGCGGTGATCCAGGGCAAGGCGCGTCGGCTCGGCTTTGCCACCGATGCCGGGTTTCGCTTCGAGCGCGGCGTCGATTTCGCCATCGGGCCGGCGGCGGTCGACCGCGCCACGCAACTGATCATCGAACTCTGCGGCGGCCACGCCGGCGCGCTGAACGACATTAGCGGCACGCTGCCGCGGCGCGATCCCGTGCGCGTGCGCAGCGCTCGCGTGACTCGTATCCTCGGCGTGGCGATCGCACCAGAGACGATAGCTGCTATCTTTGCGCGTCTCGGCCTTGCGGCCAAACGCGAGGGTCCCGACTTCGTCGTCACCCCACCGTCGTATCGCTTCGATCTCACGATCGAAGAGGACCTCATCGAAGAAGTCGCGCGGCTTTACGGCTATGACAATATCCCCGCGCGCCCGGCGAAGCACGCGCAGGCGATGCTGCCGGCGCCGGAGAGCCTCCGCTCTGCAGCGGCGCTTCGGAACAGGCTGGTCGATCGCGATTACCACGAGGTGATTACGTTCAGTTTCGTCAGTTCCGAGACCGAGCGACTGCTCAACGCCAATTCGGACCCGATCAAGGTGCTCAATCCGATCGCGAGCAATCTCGACGTCATGCGCACGACGCTGCTCGGAGGACTGCTCGAGGTCCTGCGCACGAACGTCAATCGCAAACTGGACCGGGTGCGCGTGTTCGAAGCCGGCCGCTGCTTCGTTCGCGACGGCGAGCGTTACGACCAACCGCTGCGGATCGGCGGCCTCGCATTCGGCTCCGCACTGGGCGAGCATTGGGATGGCGGCGTGCGCGAAGTCGACTTTTTCAACGTCAAGGGCGATATCGAGGCGCTGGCCGCGCCACTGGCGGTGACTACCGAGGCCGCGACCCACGCGGCGCTACATCCGGGTCGGTCGGCCCGTGTCTTCATATCCGGAACCGCTGCCGGGTGGATCGGCGAATTGCACCCGCGGCTGGTCCGTGCCTACGAGTTGACCAAAGCGCCGGTCGTTTTCGAAATCGACCAGGACGCGATCCAGCTAACCGGGTTGCCGGTGGCGCGCCCGGTACCTCGTTTCCCGACGGTTCGGCGGGATGTGGCCGTGGTGATCGACGACGGGATTCCGGCGCAATCGCTGCTGGACGCGCTGAATGCCGTCCGACCCGCCCATGTCGAACGTATCGACGTATTTGACGTCTACCGCGGCCCTGGCGTCGGCCCGGGGAAGAAAAGCCTTGCAATTCTTGTGCTTATGCAAGATACTGCACGTACTTTGACGGACGCCGAAATCGATGCCACCGTGGCCGATTTGCTGCGGGAACTCCAAAATCGATTCAAGGCGACGTTACGCCAGTAGGAAATCCGATGACTCTGACCAAAGCCGAACTCGCCGACTTGCTCTTCGAACAACTTGGCCTCAACAAGCGCGAGGCCAAGGACATGGTCGAGCGTTTTTTCGAGGAAATACGAATCGCGCTCGAATCGGGGGACAGCGTCAAATTGTCCGGTTTCGGCAATTTTCAGCTTCGCGAAAAGCCGCAGCGCCCGGGCCGCAATCCAAAGACCGGCGAAGAGATTCCGATCACCGCTCGCCGGGTCGTCACTTTTCACGCCAGTCAGAAACTGAAGGCAATGGTCGAAGCCGCGAACCATGGCCGAGCCCAGGCAGACTAAGTCCGACCTTCCGGCGATACCCGCCAAGCGCTACTTCACCATAGGCGAGGTGAGCGACCTTTGCGCGGTCAAGCCGCACGTGCTGCGTTATTGGGAGCAGGAATTCACGCAACTGAAGCCGGTAAAGCGGCGCGGCAACCGGCGCTACTATCAGCACCATGAGGTATTGCTGATCCGCCGCATCCGCGACTTGCTCTACGAGCAGGGATTCACTATCAATGGTGCGCGCCACCGGCTCGAATCCGACGCGGTGGGCGACGAGCCGGCGGCAAGCAACGACGGGGGCCGGCATCGGGGTACCCGCCCAAACGCGGCGCTATCGTCTGCCCAAATACGTCAGGTCATTGAGGAAATCCGTCGGCTTTTGGCCCCTGCGGGATGAAGGCGATATAATTTGCTGAATTTAATGATCATCCGTCGGGGCGTAGCGCAGCCTGGTAGCGCACCTGCATGGGGTGCAGGGGGTCGAGTGTTCGAATCACTTCGCCCCGACCATTTTCCCCGGGCTGGACAAGCGCATCGGGCCTCGGCGCCCCATGGCGTTGTCCGTGCCGTTTCAGCCGGCAATTGCCAATCGGCGCGATTCAGCGCACCCTCAATAAGCAGCTGTTGTGAACAAAGCGTTTGCACGGCACAACATTTGCTTTCAGAGCCTAAGTCACTAACTCGATAATCAAAAACGGAACGTGAACTCGCCGCAACAGCGTCCCAGCAACAAAAGCCCGGTCGTATCCGAACTGGCGATGGCGCGTGCGCAGCGGAACACCGTTATGATCATCGACGATCTGTTCAGCAGCCGCCTGCTGCTCGCGGAAATCGTCCGCCAGATCGACGGGAAGCTCAACCTGGAGCTTTTCGACACGCCGGGTCGGGCGCTCGAGTTCGCTCGCAATAACCGCGTCGATATGGTGTTGACCGACTACAAGCTGCCTGAATTCGACGGCGTGCAGCTGGTTCGTCAGATCCGCGCGCTACCGCATTGCATCGATGTGCCGATCGTCGTCATTACCGTGGTCGACGACCGGCGCGTGCGCTACGAAGCTCTCGAAGCCGGCGCGACCGACTTCCTCATCAAGCCGCTGGATGAGCATGAGACCCGGGCGCGGTGCTCCAACCTCCTCGACCTTCGCCGGCACAAGATCGTCCTGTCCGATCAGGCGCGCGTTCTGCAGTACCAGGTCGACAAGTCGATCGCGGAGATCCACGAGCGCGAGCTGGAAACGCTGGCCAAGCTTGCCAAGGCCGGCGAATTCCGCGACCAGACAACCGGCAATCATCTGACCCGCATGTCCAAATATTCGGCGCTGATCGGATTGCAGCTCGGCTTGGCGCCGGAGACCGTACACGTCCTGGAAGTTGCCGCGCCGATGCACGACATCGGCAAGATCGGCATCTCGGACGCCATCCTGCTGAAGCCCGGTCCGTTGTCCGACGTCGAGATGACTTCGATGAAGAACCATCCTCGCATCGGCTACGACATTCTGAAGGGCAGCCCGTCGAAGTATCTCAGCATGGGCGCGATCATCGCGCTGGGGCACCACGAAAAATACGACGGCTCAGGGTATCCAAACGGCCTGCACGGGGAAGACATCCCGATCGTCGCTCGCATCGTGGCCGTCGCCGACGTCTTCGATGCGCTGGTCAGCGAACGATCCTATAAGCACGCCTGGACCGTCGACGACGGCTTCGAGTACCTGAACGCCCAGAAGGGAAAACACTTCGATCCACGATGCGTGGAAGCGTTTATGAGTGCGGAGGAGCGGACGCGAGCGATCCAAAAGGAACTCGCTGATAACTAGGCGAGACGACCCGACGCTGCGAATTTGATCCTCTATGGCATGGCCCCTATTTTAACTGCGGGTCATTGCAACAAAACGCGTCTTTTATCGAAGTAGGCATTATCTCGCGGCTTTCCGCATTCTAGGGTATGCTTTTCCTTTCGTTACAGCTGGATGAATGCGTAACGTGCAGAGCCGGCGACGCCTACACGACCTCTTACTCACGCGTGCAAGCGACTTACGAGAAGAACGGCTATTACGCCAAGGCAAGGGTTGGTTTCATATTCCTTGCTTAGGACACGAAGCCCTAGGCGTAATCGCCGAATCACTTTCCCCCGAAGATCTGCTGTTCCTGTATTACCGTGACCGCGCATTAATGCAGGCGCGGGGCGTTAGTCCGCTCGAAATAGCTCGGGACCAATTCGCCACAGGGCTTTCGTCGTCGGCTGGCAGAGTAATGCCTCTTCACGGTTCGTACCGCCGACTTGGCATCTTTCCCCCCATCGGCCCGACCGGGGCGCAGTGCTTACCTGCAGTAGGTGCTGCGTGGGGTCTCAAAATGGCCGGGAAAGCAAACATTGTCCTCTGCACAATTGGGGATGCCGCAACGCGACAAGGCGAATTTTTCGAGGCCATCACTTTCGCTATCCAAGAATCGCTTCCAATCGTTTTTGTCATAGAAGACAACGGATTTGGAATCAGTACGTCGACCGCGCGGCAACTTCCGTTTCGACTCGACATCTTTGCAGAGAGGATATATCGAAAGGTGGACGGACGCCTCGTCGAATCTGTTCATGCCGCAAGTTCCGACGCCATCGCACAGGCACGCCGCGGCGATGGACCGATGATCCTGTGGATGGAGCTCGACCGTCTTGCGTCTCACACTCACTCTGACGATCACCGGACCTATCGTTCTGCAAGCGAAATCGCAAATCTACGGTCGCGCGATCCTGTTGAGGTATACGCTCAATCGCTCATTGCGAGTGGTGAGGTTACGGATGCCGAAATCCAGGCTCTGCGACAGGAAGTTGCAGTCATTGTTGATGAGGTATACCTAGCGGCCGAAAACGAGCCTGGGCCCGACTTAGGGTCTGCCGAGAAGAACGTGTTCGGCCCGTTGAATGCACACGGGCACGCTCTGCCGTTCCCACTTGGAAGAACCGGATCCACCATGGTTGGGGCTCTCAATCTGTGTCTGCGAGAGGCCCTGGACCGTCTGCCAACGACGATCTTGTTTGGAGAGGACATCGAAGACCCGAAGGGTGGGGTCTTTGGTTTCACGAAAGGCCTATCGACGCGCCATCCAGGTCGAGTCATTAACTCACCCCTCGCTGAAGCGACGATCGTCGGCGCCGCTGTCGGGCTAGCAGTGACCGGGTATCGGCCTATATTCGAATTGCAGTTTATCGACTTCGCCATCCCCGCACTCAATCAACTCATAAATCAGGTTGCGACCTTGCGTTGGCGGTCCAATGGCGATTGGACATGTCCCGCCGTTTTTTATGCTCCTTGCGGCGCTTATTTGCCGGCCGGAGGGCCGTGGCACAGCCAATCCAATGAGGCTTTTTGGACCCATATCCCGGGGCTGCGTGTCGCTGTCCCTAGCACCCCTGAAGATCTGGCGGGGATTCTTTGGACATCGCTACATGAAGATGATCCGACGTTATTGCTGATACCCAAGCACATCATGCGGGTGCGACATGAATCCGCTGAGCCGCGCGCTGTTGGCTTTGGACGAGGACGCGTCGTTCGCTTCGGGACTGACGTTACGGTTGTTGCATGGGGCAACTGCGTTGAGCTCGCCCGCCAAGCCGCGGAGCACTTGAGCGCCGACTGTTCAGTCGAAATCGTCGATCCAATTAGTCTCGTGCCTTGTGACTGGGAGATAATCGAGACGTCGATAACCAAGACTGGTCGCTTGGTTGTCGTCAGCGAGGACGCGCGAACAAGCAGCTTTGGTCAAGCGATTATCGCCCACGTAGTTGGCTCGCAGGATCAATTCAATCGCTTCCTGTCGCCACCCCTCCTCGTCGCGCGGCCCGACGCACATATCGCATTTCACCCGGCGGTGGAGTATGCGACATTACCCGATTTGGCCAAGGTCAAAGCGGCCATTCTCGATGTCTTAGGATAGGATTGCCGCGAATGCTTGAGGTCCGTGTACCCCAACTTGGTGAAGGTCTCAGGGAAGTACGCATTGTCCACGTATTGCCCAAGCCCGGCGATCTAATCCATCGTGGCGACCCTTTGTATGTGATCGAGACCGACAAGACGACTGTTGAAATGGAATCACCCCATAGCGGACGTGTGCATCGCTGGCTCGTGGAAGTGGACGATGTTGTTCCGATAGGCGCCCCGATCGTAGTACTGGCGATCGATGCCAATGAAGGAAGCGACAAGATCTCACCGATTGCCAGCTCGAGACTGATCCCTCCAAGAACCCGTGCCTATGCCAAGGCGAAAGGCATCGAAGACTATACGTTGGAGGAAATTGCTTCTGCCACAGACAAGGTCCTTCCCTCCGATATAGACGCTTATCTCGCAACGCTTAGCGCCATTCAACCGCCGCAAACGGGCTATGTTGAGCGTAAGGTAACGCCAGAACATCGGACGTTTATTTATCGATTACGCCGCAGCGCCACTACGACAATACCTGGAACGATTGCGATTGAGCTGCCATGGAAGGAGTTCTCCCGTACACGAGCGCAGTCCGAGGGGCCGAGGCCATCGCCTTTCCAAATGTTCGGACACGCCGTCGCCAAGGCTGCTCAAGCACATCCAAAGCTTCGATCGGTAATGGGCGGCGATGATGCAATCCGAGAATATGATCATGTGAATCTCGGACTGGCGCTTGCGCGGCCGAATGACGGACTTATCACGGCCGTGATACGCGGAGCTGATCAGATGACGCTCTCGGAATTCGTTCGCGCGTGTGGCCAGCAGATGCGAACGGCTATTCGGATCGGAGATCAGGCAACTGACGACACACAAATCATTTTGACCCACCTTGGCAAATTTGACGTCATCGACGCCACTCCAACGCTTATGGCACCCGCGTCGTCAATAATTTTCCTCGGAGCGCCCTCAGGCCAATCCGACATTGCGCGTGTCGTTATGACCTTCGATCACCGCTTGATGAACGGAATGGCTGCAGCAGCTTTCTTGAAGACCCTCACGGACAATTTAAGACGCAAGCTGCTTTTCTCAGCGCGTCGATGAAACTGCCGTATTTCGGCAGAAAAGCGCCGGAATTCCGCCCCCGCAGTTAAGACGCGTCCCTGGGTGCCCTAGCGAGATAGCCCCTGTACGCTACGGCATGGAAATTGCTTCGGCCCTAGGGCTGTATCAGGGAATGATCCTGTGGCGTAGAATTCTCATTCGATGTTAGGCGCAATGCGATTTTTATACGGATCAATTACTTGAAGCTCTCTTGGAGATCCGGCATTAAACGCTGGGCCACCCGCGCCGGGTGGTCCGAACTGATCGCGCGCGCTCCGCGCCTAGAGTTCGAACAGGCCCGCCTGCGGCTGGGTATCGGTGGTCTTATTCTCGTTGGCCTGATGTGGCGGCATGTCTATTTAGCAAACCCCAGTACAGAGCTGTTGCACATGATCTGGTTCCTGGGAGGGTTCGTTACGTTCGCGGTAGCGATCATTGTCTGGATCCTTTCCCGTCCGCACGAATCACATTTGCGCCGAATTCTTGGCGTCATTGCGGACAACGCAGGCACGACGTACTTCATGCTTCACATGGGAGAGTGGGGCGCGCTCGTCGTCGGTATTTATATGTTTGTGGCTTTTGGGAACAGTTATCGCTATGGCCGCACCTATCTGCGCATATCCCATGGTATCGCGCTAGCGGGATTTTCTCTTGTGCTGCTTCTCTCGGACTTTTGGTCGCAGCATCTTTTCACGATCGGCGCCGGGATGTTTATCGCGCTGCTCGTCTTGCCGGTATATGTCGGTTTCTTGTCCGAACGTCTTCAACAAGAGAAGAATCGCGCGGATGAAGCAAACGCATCCAAGGACCGGTTTCTCGCGAACGTAAGTCACGAAATGCGGACGCCGCTAAACGGCGTCATCGCAATGGCGGACCTGTTGCGCGAGACCAGCATGAACGAGTCACAGCGTGAGATCGTTCAGACGCTCGGCACATCTGCTCAACTTGCGCTTGCCCAAATCGAAGACGTCCTTGACATGGCGAAGCTTCAGGCAGGGCGCGTGAACATCGAAACGCGGCCTTTCGACTTTGGCAGATTCATAACCGAGACCGTCAAGGTCATCCTGCCTCAGGCTCGATATAAGAAACTTGAAGTTAACACCAACGTTGCGGAGGACGCGGCTCGTTGGTTCGTAGGCGATTCTCACCATCTGCGGCAGGTACTCCTGAATCTTCTTTCAAACGCCGTCAAATTTACGGAACGTGGAGAAATCTCTCTCAGTGCAAGAGTCGTTAACACCGTTGATGCGGTGTCGATGATGCGTATCGAGGTCCGTGACACAGGTATCGGCATCGATCCGTCCAAACAGATGGAAATATTCGAACCATTTGCCCAAGCGGACGATTCTATTACTCGCGTATACGGAGGCACCGGCCTCGGGACTACGATTGCTCGCCAACTTGTGGGCTTAATGGGCGGCACAATTGGACTCGAAAGCCAGCTCGGCAAGGGTTCGGTTTTTTGGCTAGAAATACCTCTACCGCATAGCGTCCCGCACGGAATCGACCTTGTTGAAGAGCTAGCGGCGAGCGTTAAATTGTCGAGCGGTGCACGTCCGGGGGGCCATGAGGCTTCAGTTCACAAGATGCGCGGCGCCCGTATCTTGGTCGCCGAAGATAATCCAACGAACCAACGGGTCACTCGGTTAATACTTGAAAGCGGCGGCCATATTGCGACAATCGTCAAAAATGGCGAAGAGGCGCTTGATGCCCTCGAAAGTGGCAGCTTCCATTTAGCATTGTTCGACATGTCAATGCCCGGGGTAAGCGGCCTTGAGGCGTTGAAGCTCTATCAATTTACGGCGTCAAAACCTATCCCGGTCTTAATGCTGTCTGCGAACGTCACTACCGAAGCAATCGCCCAGTGCCAAGCGGCTGGCGCTGCCGAGTTCATTCCAAAACCAGTGCGGCCGTCGGCATTGCTCGACGCGATTGAGCGTCATCTGGCTGTTGAAATAGACGCTTCCGTAGCGCCCCCAGTTCGCACCGAAGAGCGCCCCGCGCTTGCGGTGGTAGATATTCCGATACTTGATCAAGGAGTACTTTCGGACCTTGCGCAGATATCGTCGGATCCGACCTTTGTGGACCGATTGATTCGCGGGTTTCACTCTGACAGTGAACGGCTAGTCGCCGAGGTGTGCGATGCGCTAGCACATCGAAGGTACGAGAGCGCCAAGGATTCTGCGCATGCACTTAAAGGCGGCGCCGGCAGCGTCGGCGCCAGTCAACTCACCCAATTTTCAGTTCGGCTCGAAAAAGCGACCCACGAGACGCTGCGCTTGAAAGCATCGCAGTGGGCGGACGAACTTGTCCGAACTGCGACGCGCACATATGCCGCGTTAGAAGAGCACCTGGAGTCACGGCGCAAATCGCAATCATCGTCATCGTAGCAACGACGACGGTAGGCGGAGACCTCCCTCCCCAATCCTAAGTCAAGAAGCGGAAGCGACTACACGAACTCTAGTCTGCGCCTCCTACCGCTTCCAACAGAGTCACAGGCGACGATTTGGCATGGTCTTCTGCGTGGCCTGCGGTGCGCTGTTGCGCACGCACCAGACGTTCCATCATCTTTAAGTCACGTTCTTCAAGTCTCATTGCAGTGTCGACCCAGACTTCGACAATGCGCGCCAATTCTTCGTGCGTTATGGGGTTGAGATCCGTGCGCACCTGTTGGACGCCACGACGACCATTTCCATTCTTCGCGTGCTTGCGAACGTAGCTATAGACTGCCGCTTCACCTGTACCGTCGGGAGTTAGCACATCTACGACGCCCATGTCGAACAATTGCCGGGCCGTGTAAGTGTCGCCGCTTGTAATCAATTCCTCAGTTATACGCCGTCCGACTTTCCGAGACAGGAAACTGTACGCGCCATTCC
>Ga0207676_10001168_pt1 | contig 19769 bp, 16 predicted proteins | sample KBSSwiS72_FD_184307 | JGI IMG/M metagenome (GOLD analysis project Ga0207676, IMG submission 184307) | Switchgrass rhizosphere microbial communities from Kellogg Biological Station, Michigan, USA - KBS Switchgrass S7-2 (SPAdes) (version 2) | ecosystem: Host-associated > Plants > Roots >...
TGTCGCGTTGTTCATGAGTGTCTTCTAGCGCTGACCTCGCAACATTTGTCTTCGGCGCCCTCGGTCCAACAGCGTTTACGATTGCGAGTAAAAACTGGCCGCGAAACCCCGGCGACGCTTGTTCAACTGCCACCCCTTCGATGCAAGTGGCAATCGGTAGGACCAGCTCCTCGTCCTCGCGGATGTCGCGAGGGCGGACATGCGTGAACGTCCAGTCTTGAAAGAGGGGATCCTTGTCTACCGCATAAGCCAACGTTACTCCGTCGCGCTCAAATTGGTGCACGTGAAATTCGGCTATATACCCCGCCCGCCGTGGAGCTGTTTTTAAATATGACTCTATCGCCTCTTTCGGTGATTCATAGCCTATTGAAACTGCATCCTTATCATCTATCTTCACGGTTACCTTGCACCGCGGAAACATAAGCCAAGTACGGGCAACCCTCAATATATCTCCGATCTCCGCTGTCGGTCTAAGAACGAGGCGCACTTCTGTTCCGTGAGGATATGGGAGTTCAGCGCGATCGCTTACCTTATCAAGAAGTTTTATTAGGTATTTCCCATGCACTGATCGCAGCGCGATCCTCCGAGCTGTACTATCTTCTTCATGGCATGTCGTAATTTGAACATCGTCTGACACCATAAAAGCAGATAAAACGCCGATGCCGAACCGACTTATTGAATGAAACTTTGGAAATCTCTCCTTGAAAGTAGGATCTTGATAACGCGATGAGCCAACTTTCAATAAATGATTTACAATCATATCTTGTGACATGCCGGTTCCATTGTCCCGGACAACGAGAGTGTTATCTTTTGATGACCACTCTATCTCGACGTGACCAGATACGGTGGATTTGACATTATCAATTTCTGCTTGTAGACGAACGGCGTCGAGGGCGTTCTGAGTAAGCTCTCGTAGGACAACAGTTGAATTGTTATATAACGTATGCCCGGTGAGTAGATCTAGGATCTTATGTTGATCCAGTTCAAACTGAAATGAATCGGTAAGAAAGCCTTCCGTATCTATCTCAGATGTATCTATAAATCTCCAAGGAAACAGGTAAGATTCAAGGAGGTCTTTTGATGATCGTTGAATTGCCGTGTAAGATAATCCAAGTTCTCGTTCCGCATATTTGAGATAACTCGTGAGCCCGAAAAATCCGTCAGGATCAGTGAAGGTGGCATGAACCTCAATGGTGTCGGATAAAATTTCGTCAGTTACTTCACCATCCCTGTTACGTGCTGGGGCTGGACGAACTGTACGAACAGCATTTTGCTTCTGCCACTCGATTTGGCTGATGGGATTGCTAGGGTTTATTAGTTGAAATAAAACGCTAGGCGCGCGCTTTCGCGTTATCTGTAGTAGATCTATGGTCCTTAATATTATAGCACAAAATTGCAGATTAGCCGTTTCGGAGCGACCACCATATGGCCTTGAAACCTTAAATAGGTTAGTGTCGTCAATATTATTGAGTGTGTGGCTTTCGCATATTAGGGCTAAATCTCTTCTAAAGGTTGGGTCTAATCCTGCTACGAGAGAAGAGATAACTTCTCGTGATGCAGCTGTGGCGCTATCATCGTTAAGATCCTTACCTTCAAGCCATGATCTTACGCGAGAACCGTGTGTATAACGTACAAATTCTTCATAGCGTAATCTGTCAGCCTGCGCACTTGATAGTTGTGATAGCCGAGCGATAAAGTCATTGTTTTTATCTGTAGGTAATATTGGGTTCGAAATGAACTTCTTATATTCCGGATTAGTTCCCCTATTTTCGTACTCTGAGGTTGTGACGAGCAGGCCGATGTCGTGAAAATACGTAGATAAAACAATCATGAGCCAGTCTGCGGGCGTCATTATATCTTGAGTTTTTTCGGGTATTATCCACTCAGCGGTTTTCAGCATATCGATTACATGTTGAAAAGTGTGATCTGTGTACTCGGAAAACAGGCCAGACGTTTTCCATTCAGATAATATTAATGAGACTTGAGCGCGAATATTGGATATGTTGATCGGAAAGGCTGGCAGTTTGGTGGCTGATTCCGCCTTGGCTTCGGCCAGCGTCATTGGAATATCGGTCATGTTGCCCTCCACGCGGCCTATTCAGCCTCCACTTCAGGGAGATGCAAGCGTTATTTGATATCGACTACTGACAGCAAGGGAATCCCATTTTCTTGCGGGGAGTGCGCGCCGATTGGCGCTTCGCGTAGCAGGTGGCCGTTTTATGCATAACCAGTTCCGCGTTTGACCTCCATCACCGCACCCGTCATCTCTTCGCGATGGACACATGCCCCCTCTCTCGCCGCGAAACGCTGGCAGGCCTCGCCGCCGTAGCCGTCACCTCGACACTACCCGCCCGCGCCACCACCGCCTCGTCCCCCGCCGCAACCCTGCTCGACCGCCTCGCCTGGCGCCTGTTCGACTTCGACCCGGGCGAGGCGACCCGGCTCGGGCTCGACACCGGCGCGCATGCCGCGCTGCGCGGGCGGCTCGGCGATAGCTCGCCCGCCGGCATCGCGGCGCGCCGCCATTTCCTGGCCGATGCGCTTGCCGAGCTGGCCCGCGTGCCGCGCGACGGGCTCGACCCCGCCATGCTTACCAGCCTCGCCGTCACCGAAAGCGCGTTCCGCACCGCGAGCGAGGGGATGGCGCTGCCTTATGGCGTGGCGACCATCGGCAGCTGGCGCAACACGCCTTATGCCGTGATCCAGAATGTGGGGGCGTGGCTCGACGTGCCGCAGCTGCTCGATGGCGACCAGCCGGTGAAGAATGCGGCCGATGCGGAGGCCTATTGCGCGCGACTCTCCGCCATGGCGGGGCAGCTCGATGGCGAGACGGCGCGCATCGCCGCGGCGCGGCGGCAAGGGCTGGTGCCGCCCAGCTTCCTGCTCGACAAGACGATCGCCGGCATGGCGGGCAGCATCGCCGTGGCGGCGACGGCCGAGGGGCCACTGATCGCGCCGCTGCTGCGCAAGGCCGCCGCTTCGGGGGTGGCGGGCGACTGGGCAGGACGGGCGACCGCGCTGATCCGCAAGGTCGTGGTGCCGGCGCTGGAGCGCCAGCTCGCCGAGCTGCGCCAGCAGCGCGCCGTGGCGAGCGATGCGCCGGGCATGGCCTCGCGGCCACATGGGCCGGAATGGTATGAATGGGGGCTGCGTGCGGGGACGACGACGCGGCGTTCTCCGCGGGAGATTCATGAATTGGGCCGGGCGCAGCTGGTCGATCTGCAGGCGCGGATGGACACGATCCTCAGGGGTTTCGGGTTGACGCAGGGATCGGTCGCCGAGCGGGCGACGGCGCTGCAGAAGCGGCCGGACATCGCCTTTGGCAATGACGACGCGGCGCGGGCGCAGATCATCGCCTATATGCAGGGGCGGATCGATGCGATCCGGCCGCGCCTGCCGCGCGCGTTCCGCCGGCTGGTGAAGGGCAATCTCGAGATCCGGCGGCTGCCGCTGGCGCAGGAGCCGGGCGCGGCGGCGGCCTATGGCGGGCCGGGGTCGCTCGACGGGTCGATCCCGGGGCGGATCTGGGTCAATCTCGGCGACCCCGCGATCCACAACAAGGTGACCATCCCCGACCTGGTGTTCCATGAGGGCATTCCCGGCCATGTCTGGCAGGGCGAATATGCGCAGCAATTGCCGCTGATCCGGTCGATCCTGGCGTTCAACGCCTATTCGGAAGGCTGGGCGCTGTACGCCGAGCAGCTGGCCGACGAGCTGGGCATGTATGATGAGGACTCGGCCGGGCGGCTGGGTTATCTGATGGGGCTGTCGTGGCGCGCGGTGCGGCTGGTGGTGGATACCGGCATTCATGCGCTGGGCTGGACGCGGGCGCAGGCGCTTAGCGAGTTCGTGGCGGCGACGGGGTTGCCGCGGAGCAATGCCGAGAGCGAGGTGGATCGCTACTGCGCATGGCCGGGGCAGGCGTGCGGGTATAAATTGGGGCAGACGGAGATCAACGTGCAGCGCGACCGGGCCAGGACGGCGTTGGGCGCGCGGTTCGATCTGCGCGATTTCAACCAGGCGGTGGTCGAGGGGGGCAATGTGCCGCTCGACGTGCTGGCGGGGGAGGTTTCCCGCTATGTTGCTTCGGTGGGGGCGTAGGGGTTTCAGAAGAAGGGATTTGTTCGCGCGGAGACGCCGAGGCGCGGAGGTTTTTGGGGCGGTCGTCGCGTGAAGGGGCTGCCGGGTGGCTTGTTTCGCCTGGCGCCTTGGCGGCTGCCTGAGAAAATCCGGGCCACGTCAAGGCGCCAAGGCGCGAAGAAGAGGGACGCGATTGCCGCACATGCTCTCAGCGACTCTGCGCCTCTGCGCGAACCCCGCTTCTTTCAGCTCCTCCCCGGCACGGGGACCGCGCTTGCGCGGTGGAGGGGGATCGCCACAAGGTGCTACGCTCGCGGCACGCCCCCTCCACCACGCCGCTTCGCGTCGCGGTCCCCCTCCCCGTACCGGGGAGGTGTTTGGGCGGCGTGTTGCGCGGGGCTTTCGCTAGGAGGGGTGACGCGCACGCGCGCTTTCCCTAAGGGCACTCGAAACGAGAGGTTGTCGAATGTCCGAAGAATCCAACGTCCAGCTCGATCGCGAAGCCCTGCTGTTCCACTCCGAGGGCCGGCCGGGCAAGATCGAGATCATCGCGTCGAAGCCGATGGCGACGCAGCGCGACCTGGCGCTGGCCTATTCGCCCGGGGTCGCGGCGCCCGTGCAGGCGATCGCCGACGACCCCGCCACCGCCTATGATTATACCGCCAAGGGCAATCTGGTCGCGGTGATCTCCAACGGGACGGCGATCCTCGGCATGGGCAATCTCGGCGCGCTCGCCTCCAAGCCGGTGATGGAAGGCAAGGCGGTGCTGTTCAAGCGCTTCGCCGATGTCGATGCGATCGACATCGAGCTGAAGACCGAGGATGTCGACCGGCTGATCGATGCGATCGAGCTGATGGAGCCGAGCTTCGGCGGCATCAACCTGGAGGACATCAAGGCGCCGGAATGCTTCATCATCGAGCAGACGCTGCGCGAGCGGATGAACATCCCCGTCTTCCATGACGACCAGCATGGCACCGCGATCATCACCGCGGCCGGGCTGATCAACGCCTGCCTGCTGACCGGGCGCAAGCTCAGCGAGATCAAGGTCGCGGTGAACGGTGCCGGCGCGGCGGCGATCGCCTGTACCGAGCTGATCAAGGCGATGGGCGTGCGGCCCGACAATGTCATCATGTGCGACCGTAGCGGCGTGATCTACCAGGGCCGCGAAAAGGGCATGGACCAGTGGAAGTCGGCGCATGCGGTGAAGACCGACAAGCGCACGCTGACCGAGGCGATCCAGGGGGCGGACGTGTTCCTCGGCCTGTCGGCGGCGGGCGCGGTGACGCCGGAGATGGTCGAGCACATGGCCAAGGCGCCGATCATCTTCGCCATGGCCAACCCGATGCCGGAGATTTTGCCCGAGCTGGCCAAGGCGGCGCGGCCCGACGCGATCATCGCCACGGGGCGGTCGGACTATCCCAACCAGGTCAATAATGTGCTCGGCTTCCCGTTCATCTTCCGCGGCGCGCTCGACGTGCGCGCGACCGGGATCAACGATGCGATGAAGATCGCCGCGGCCAATGCCATTGCCGAGCTGGCGCGCGAGCAGGTGCCCGAGGAGGTCGCGCTGGCCTATGGCGTGCGCTACACCTTCGGGCCGGACTATATCATCCCGGCGCCGTTCGACCCGCGGCTGATGGAGGTGGTGCCGGTCGCGGTGGCCAAGGCGGCGATGGATTCGGGCGTGGCGACCAAGCCGATCCTCGACCTGGCGGCCTATCGCCACGAACTGCGCGCGCGGTTGAACCCGACGACCTCGGTGCTGACGCTCGCTTATGAGGGCGCGCGGGCGCACCCCAAGCGCGTGCTGTTCGCGGAAGGCGAGGAGGAAGTTGTGCTGCGCGCGGCGATCGCCTTCCGCGACGGCGGGTACGGCACGCCGGTGCTGGTCGGGCGCGACGACGTGCCGGAGCGCCTGCGTGCGCTCGGGGTGAGCGATCCCGAGAGCTATGAGCTGCACAACAGCCGCACCTCGACCCTGGTGCCGCGGATGGTCGATTTCCTGTACGAGCGGTTGCAGCGGCGCGGTTACCTGCGGCGCGATTGCGAGCGGATGATCAACCAGGACCGCAACATCTTCGGCGCGGTGCTGCTACAGCTCGGTGAGGCCGATGCGATGATCACCGGCATCACACGGACCTATGCCCATACCATGCGCGAGGTGCGCCGCGTGATCGACCCGGCGGCCGGGCGCACGCCGTTCGGCATCCACCTGATGGTGGGGAAAACGCATACCGTGTTCCTCGCCGACACCACGATCAACGAGCGGCCCAGCGCCGAGGAGCTGGCCGACATCGCCGAGGGCACCGCGGCGGTGGCGCGGCGCATGGGGCATGAGCCGCGCGTGGCGTTTCTGAGCTATTCGACCTTCGGCAACCCGGAAGGCAAGTGGCTGGAGAATCTGCGCGAGGCGGTGCACGTGCTCGACGCGCGCAAGGTGAGCTTCGAATATGAGGGCGAGATGGCGCCAGACGTGGCGCTCAACCCCAAGCAGCTGGCCAATTATCCGTTCGCCCGACTGTCCGGCCCGGCGAACGTGCTGATCATGCCGGGGCTGCAGAGCGCCAATATCTCGGCCAAGCTGCTGCGCGAGCTGGGCGGCGACGCGGTGATCGGGCCGATGCTGGTGGGGATGGAGAAGCCGGTGCAGGTCGCGCCGATGACCTCCACCGCGAGCGAGCTGGTGACGCTGGCGGTACTCGCGGCGGGCGGGATCGCGCGGTAGTCGCTGAATACCTCCCCGGCACGGGGAGGGGGACCATGCGAAGCATGGTGGTGGGGGCGTGCCCCGGATGGTTCGCTTGTGGCGACCCCCCTCCACCACGCCGCTTCGCGTCGCGGTCCCCCTCCCCGTGCCGGGGAGGTAGTCAGCTTGCATACAGCATCGCCGTGCCAATATTCCCCGCATGGCTTCGTATCTCAGCGCACATGCGACGTTGATCCTGCTGGTGGCGATCGGCGTCGTGGTTTTCGCCATGTTGCAGCGCGTGCCGATCGTCGGGCGGCTGGTGTCGCTGGCGGTGATGGCGGCGTCGATCGCGTTCATTGTCGTGCTGATCGGGCAGCGCGCGGCGTTCGACCCGGTGTTCCGGCGCATCGCCGAGACGCTTCACATCGGCGAGGGCGAGCAGCAGGCGGTGGGCAAGGAACTGCGCGTGCCGATGGCCGGCGACGGGCATTTCTGGGTGCGGGTGAAGATCGGCAAGATCGAGCGGCGCATGCTGGTCGACAGCGGCGCGACGGTCACCGCGATCTCCAACGATACCGCCGAGCGCGCCGGGCTGATCCCCGACGACACGCCGTTCCCGATGGTGGTACGCACCGCCAATGGCGCGGTCGACGCGCAGACCGCGACGCTGCCCGAGGTGCGCATCGGCAATGTCGTGGCACGCGACCTGCCGGTGGTGGTGTCACCAGCGTTTGGCGACATGGACGTGATCGGGATGAACTTCCTGTCGCGGCTGAAGTCGTGGCGGGTCGAGGGGCGGACCATGGTGCTGGTGCCGCACCATCCTCAGGGTGTTTCGGACGATCGTACTTAACTCCCTCTCCCCCTGTGGGAGAGGGAGGGTGAGGGGGAGTGGGACACGCGAGAACAGCGTGTGCGACTCCCCCTCATCCGGCCCTTCGGGCCACCTTCTCCCACAAGGGGACAAGGAGTTTACGCGTCGATCGAGCTGCCCAGCGCGGCGTTGACCAGCCCGCCATCACAGACGATCGTCGAGCCGACGATGTAGTCGCCGGCGCGGCTGGCGAGGAAGATCGCGGTGCCGGCCATGTCCTCGGGCTGACCGATGCGGCGCGCCGGGATCTTTCGCGCGACACCGTCGGCATGATCGCGCGCGGAGCGGTTCATCTCGCTGGCAAAGGCGCCCGGCGCGATCGACGTGACGTAGATCGAGTCGCTGACCAGCCGCGCGGCGACGCGCTTGGTGAGGTAGATCAGTGCCGATTTCGAGGCGTGATAGCTGAACGTGTCCCACGGGTTGAGACGCATGCCATCGACCGAGGTGATGTTGATCACCTTGGCCGGTCGCTCGGGGCTGGCGGCCGCCTTCAACGCGCCATGGAGCTTCTGTGTCAGGAAGAAGGGCGACTTGACGTTGAGGTCCATAATCTTGTCCCAGCCGCTCTCGGGGAAATCCTCGAACGAGGCGGACCAGGCGGCGCCAGCATTATTGACCAGGATGTCCAGCTTCGACTCATGCCGGGCGAGCTGCTCGGCCAGCGCGGTGCAGCCGGCGACCGTGGAAATGTCCTGTGGGAGCGGGATGCAGTTGGGCCCGAGCTCGGCGGCGGTCTCCTCGCAGGCGGCGGCCTTGCGCGACGAGATATAGACCTTCGCGCCTTGCGCGATGAAGCCGGCGGCGATCATCTTGCCGATGCCGCGGCTGCCGCCGGTGACCAGGGCAACGCGGCCGTCGAGGCGGAACAGGTTGGTGGTGTCCATCAAAAATCTCCCTCTCCCCTTCGGGGGAGAGGCCGGGGAGAGGGGCAGTCTCTCGCTTCCGGCCCATTGGTTGGTTGATCGGACTGCCCCTCTCCCAACCCTCTCCCCTGAAGGGGAGAGGGCTATTGCTATCCGCCCCTTTTCAACGTCTCTCGCGCAATGATGATCTGCTGGATCTGGCTGGTGCCCTCGTAGATGCGGAACAGGCGGACGTCGCGATAGAGCCGCTCGATGCCGTAATCGGCGATGTAGCCGGCACCGCCGAAAATCTGCACCGCGCGGTCGGCGACGCGGCCGACCATCTCGCTGGCATAATATTTGGCCGCGGCGGATTCCATCATCACGTCCTTGCCGGCATCCTTGGCACTGGCGGTTTCGAGAACCAGCGCGCGGGCGGCGAGCGCCTCGGTCTTGGAGTCGGCGATCATGCCCTGAATCAGCTGGTGCTCGGCGATCGGCTTGCCGAACTGCTTGCGCTCGGTGGCATAGGCGACGCAATCGGCGATCAGGCGTTCGGCGACGCCGACGCACACCGAGGCGATGTGCAGGCGACCGCGATCGAGCACGCGCATCGCTATCCGGAAGCCTTCCCCTTCCGCGCCGAGCCGGTTGGCGGCGGGGACGGGGACGTCGTCGAAGATCACATCGGCGACCTTGGCGCCTTTCTGACCCATCTTCTTTTCGGGTTCGCCGATCGAGATGCGGGGCAGGTCGCGGGGGACGAGGAACGCCGACACGCCGCGCGCGCCGCCCTCACCGGTGCGGGCCATGACGGTGAACAGATCGGCCTTGTCGGCGTTGGTGATGAAGCGCTTGGTACCGGTGAGGCGGTAGACGTCGCCGTCACGCACCGCGCGGGTCTTCACCGCGCCGGAGTCGCTGCCGACATCGGGTTCGGTCAGCGCGAAGCTGGTGATGATCTCGCCGCTGGCGATGCGCGGCAGCCATTGGGCCTTTTGTTCGGGCGTGCCGGCCATCACCAGCCCCTGGCTGCCGATGCCGACATTGGTACCGAAGGTCGAGCGGAAGGCCGGGGTGGTGCGGCCCATTTCGATGCCGACCCGCGCTTCCTCGTACATGGTCAGGCCGAGGCCGCCATGTTCCTCGGCGATCGACAGGCCGAACAGGCCCATGTCGCGCATCTCGGCGATGATTCCCGCAGGGACGGCATCGTCGGCCTCGACCTGCGCCTCGAGCGGACGGAGCCGTTCGGCGACGAAACGACGCACCGTGTCGATCAGCGCGTCGAAGGTTTCCGGGTCGAGTGCCATGACATCCTCAGGTTTGGCGTTTGCGTGCGCGACGGTTAGGCAAAGCCGGCGAGCGGAGCAAGGTCTCGCAAACCGCATTTTCGAAAATCGTGCGATTGACCGCAACTGGCTCCATACTATGATCGGCAAAATCGGATTGGAGTGCGTGATGCGTTTGGCGGGCAAGCGCGCCGTGGAGACCGGCGGCGCGTCGGGTATCGGCCGCGCGACGGCGCTGCGGCCGGCCGGGGAAGGTACCGAGATCCCGTTCGCCGCGCTCGACGCGATCATCGGATGAGCGGCGCCCACGCGCCCGTTGTCGCCGTGCCGCCGGCACGCAAGCTCGGCGCGCGCAGTCGCTGGTCGTTCGGGCTCGGCTCGGTCGCCTATGGGATCAAGGACAGCGGCTTCGCGACCTTCCTGCTGCTGTTCTACAACCAGGTGATCGGCCTGCCCTCCGGCGCGGTCGGGCTGGCGGTGGGCGCGGCGCTGATCATCGAGGCGTTCGTCGATCCGCTGGTCGGTTACCTGTCGGACCACACGCACAGCCGCTGGGGGCGGCGGCATCCCTGGATGTACGCCTCGGCGCTGCCGGTCGCGCTGGGCTGGTGGTTGTTGTGGAATCCGCCGCATTGGGGCCAGGGGCCGCTGCTGGTCTATGTCTTCGTCTCCGCGCTGGTGGTGCGGGTGGCGTTGTCGATGTTCGAAATTCCCTCGTCGGCGCTGGGGCCGGAACTGAGCTCGGATTATGACGAACGGACGCGGCTCTTTTCCTATCGCTACCTGTTCGGCTGGGGTGGCGGGCTGGCGATGCTGTTCCTCGCCTATAGCGTGTTCCTGCGACCCGATTCGACCCATGCCAACGGGCTGACCAATGGTGACGGCTATCGCCTGATGGCGACGCTTGCCGCGGTGCTGATGGCGGTGTCGATTATCGCCTCGTCGATCGGGTTGCATCATGAGATCGGCCGGCTGCCGCCAGCGACGCGCACGGCCGGCACGTTGCGCGATCATTTCACGATGTTCGGCCGGACGATCGCCAACAAGGGTTTCCTGATCCTGATGGCGGCGGGGCTGTGCGCCTATACCGCGCAGGGCGTGTCGTTCGCGCTGTCCAATTACAATTACCAGTTCGTGTGGCGGCTGGCCGGGAATGATTATGTGCTGCTGCCGATCGCGTTGATGGTCGGGGCGACGATTGCCTTCTTCATCGCCCCGCTACTGACGCGCGGCGGCAACAAGGCCGGCGCGGCGGCGTGGTTGTCGGTGGTCAACGTCGTGTTCTTCATCGCTCCCTATGCGCTGCGGCTGATGGGGATGTTCCCGGCGCCCGGGACGCCGCTGATGCTGCCATTGCTGCTCGGTGACTGGGTCATCAACACGGCGTGCTGCGTGGCCACCTTCATCCTCGGCGCGGCGATGCTTGCCGATGTCGTCGAGGAGTCGGAGGTGCGCACCGGCAGGCGCGCCGAAGGGGTGTTCTATGCCGGCGGTTTCTTCGTCCAGAAGCTGTGCGGCGGGCTCGGTATCTTCTTTGCCGGACTGATCCTGCAGCTGGCATCATTCCCGCAACAGGCGGCGCCGGGGGCGGTGTCGGGCGCGACGATCGACCGCATGACCTTGTGCTTGATTGGCGCCATGGCGCTGTTCTACGGCGGCGGGGCGGTGTTCTACGCCTTGTTCCCGTTCGGCCGGGCCGAGCATGAAGCGCGCTTGCGGCAGGCTGCGGTGCGGATCGATTCGGCGATGGAAGGGGCGATTCCGTAGTTTTTGTTGCGGCGCAGCATAGTGCGACCCATGCCCCGGGTCGGTTGGTCGGCGCGGTAACACGGTTCGTCCTAAAAGGTTCCCGATGAACGGTTGATGGGGTTCCCAACCCCCAATCCCCCCTTTAGCGCAAACTCAACAAACGTTCAGGGACCTCGGGGGTCACATGAATTTCAAGTCGCTCACAGCGCGATTCGCGCTGGTGTTATCGCTCGGCCTGATGACGGCCACGCCCGCTTTCGCGCAGTTCTGGCAGTGCGCGCCCTATGCCCGCCAGATTTCCGGCATCGAGATTCACGGCAACGCCAATACCTGGTGGGGCCAGGCCGCCGGCCGTTATGGTCGTGGCCATACCCCGCGCGTCGGTGCCGTGCTGGCCTTCGCCGCCAGCAGCCGCATGCCGCTCGGTCACGTCGCGATGGTCAGCGAAGTGGTGAGCGAGCGCGAAGTGCTGCTGACCCATGCCAACTGGTCGCATCGCGGTCGCGTCGAAACCAATGTCCGCGCGATCGACATCTCGGAAGCCGGCGACTGGAGCCGCGTCAAGGTATGGTATGGGCCCCTCGGTGGGCTCGGCACCAGCGCCTATGCCGCCAAGGGCTTTATCTACGCCGATCGCAACGAGGATGAGCAGCAGGCGCCGCTCGCCCCCATGACGATGGCCAGCGCCGATACGTCGAAGGGCGACGTCGCCGCTTTCTGATGCTCCGCGTTCCTGCGCGCGCAGGCACGAGGATTCCTCAGCATAGATTTGGCGCTGGGTTTCCGCGCTCGCTGGAGCACCGGCTTGCGGTGATCAGGCCGCGCCGGGCGTGAAGGTCAGCGCCACGCCGTTCATGCAGTAGCGTAGGCCGGTCGGCAGCGGGCCATCGTCGAAGACGTGGCCGAGATGGCCGCCACAGCGGCTGCAATGCACCTCCGTCCGGCGCGTACCCAGCGATCCGTCGCTGCGGGTGCGCACCGCGCCCGGCAGCGGCTTCCAGAAGCTCGGCCAGCCGGTGCCACTTTCGAACTTCGTCCGGGAGGAGAAATTGGGCAGCGCGCAGCCGGCGCAGGCGAAGGTGCCGGCGCGGTGCTCGTTCAGCAACGGGCTGCTGCCGGGGCGCTCGGTGTCCTCGTGGCGTAGCACCTCATAGGCGGCGGGCGAGAGCTTCTGCTTCCACTGCGCGTCGGTCAGCGTGAAGGCGAATTTCTCGGGCGCGCCGGCGGCGCTGCGGCAGCCGAACAAGGCGAAGGCGACGCCGCCGGTGGCGGCGATGGTCAGGAAGCTGCGGCGGTCGGGGATCATCGATCGAATCCTTTTCGGGGGTGCCCGTCATATAGCAACGATCGCGCCCGACGTCAGGTTGCGCGACGCCTGCGCGGCGCACACGGGAACCGGCGACACGCTTCGCGGATTTAACGCGACATGTTTCAGCAACTTGAACCGCCAATCCCCGTCCATGTGCTCGACAAGGGTGCAGGCTTCGCGTTCGCGGTGATCGATTATGGCCAGGAGCATAACCTGATCTGGGTCACCGCGATCAACGACACCGGCGAAATCTGGTGCGCGCCCAACCCGCGCGTCCGGCTACAGGCCAACTGGACGATGGGGCGCAAGAAGCCCGGCGCGGTCATCGCGCGCGAGAATGGCGATTGCTCCGGGGCGGACGAGCCGCTGAAAGCCGAGACGGTGGACAAGCCGAATTGACGATTTTCCGTTGGAGTGAACGCCTTTTGCCGTTCGTGCCGAGCTTGTCGAAGCACTGCGCTTCACTCTGGCATCGCAGGGAAGAACGGCCCTTCGACACGCTCAGCGCGAACGGCAGATAGAGTCCCGCTCAAACAGCCGCGTCGGTGACGGGCTCAGTATCGGCTGATCTCCACCGGTAGCTTGCGATAGCCGTGGACGAAGCAGGCGGCGACGCGTTCGGGTTCGCCGAGTACGTTCACGCGCATGCGGCGTTTCGCCATTTCCTCGAGCAGGGTCGCGATCTGCAACTCGGCGAGGCGGGCGCCGACGCAGCGGTGGATGCCGTGGCCGAAGGCGAGATGGCGCCGCGCATTGGGCCGGTCGACGACGATCTCATCGGCATCGTCGCCGAACACGCTCGCGTCGCGATTGGCCGAGATATACCACAGAGCGAGCTTCTCGCCGGCCTTGATCTCCTGTCCCTCCAGCACCGTGTCCTGCGTCGCGGTGCGGCGCATATGGGCGAGCGGGGTCTGCCAGCGGATGATTTCCTGCACGGCATTGTGGATCAGCGCCGGATCCGCCTCCAGCCTGGCGCGCTGCGCGGGGAACTTGTCGAGCCCGTAGGCCGCCGCGGTCATCGAATTGCGCGTCGTGTCGTTGCCGCCGACGATCAGCAGGATGAGATTGCCGAGGAATTCCATCTGATCCATCTCGGCCATCGCGTCCGAGTGCATCATCATCGAGATCAGGTCGGGCGTCGGCGGCTTGCCCAGCTTCTGGTTCCACAGGCCCTGGAAATAGGCGCCGCACTCATACATGTGCTTGAGCCGTTCGAGCCGCAGCTCCTCGGTCTTGATCATTTCGATGTCGCCCGCCCAGTCGGACCAGAAGGTCAGCTTGCGGCGATCCTCCCACGGAAAGTCGAACAGGATGGCGAGCATCTGCGTGGTCAGCTCGATCGACACCGTATCGACCCAGTCGAATTCCTTATTCCAGGGCAGCGCGTCGAGCACCTCGGCGGTGCGCGTGCGGATATTATCGCTCAGCCTTACCATCTCGCTCGGGGTGAAGGCGGGGGCGACGGTGCGCCGCTGGCCGCTATGCTTGGGCCGGTCCATCGCGATGAACATCGGCATGCGCGCGTCGGAGGGCGAATTCTCGACGAAGTCGGCGATGGTGATGCCGCCGGCTTGGGAGGAATAGATGTCCGGGAGCGATTCGACCTCGACGATCGGCTTGTAGCTCGACACCGACCAATAGGGTCCGAAGCCGGATTCGGCGACATGATGGACCGGCGACGTCTCGCGCAACTGGCGGAACGGCGCCTGCCAGCGATCCTCGGCATAGAGTTCGGGCCGGCTGACATCGAACGGGTCGATCGCCACGCGATGCATTGCGGGTTCCGCCAGAGTTGCCATTTTCCATCTCCTAGCGTGTGAGGAAAGCGATAACTGACAGCTATGTCAATAGTGTTGCGCGACCCGCGGGCAGACAGTCGACGAATGGTGACTCAGGCGCGCCCGAACAGGGCCTTCCAGCGAAACTTGCCGCTGCCTGACTGGAGCACGCCGCGGCGGAAGGCATGGACGCCGACCGCGACGAAGATCGCCACCCACACCGTCTGCCAGGCGAGCGCGACGACATGCGGCCACAGATCGGGCGACTGCGCCGCGCGGCCGGCCATGAAATAGGGTGAGCTGAGCGGGAAGACCCGGGCGAAGGTGGCGAGCCAGCCGCTGGGGTGGGAAATGGCGATCGCGCCGAGGCCGAACATCGACACCTGGATCAAGGTGATCGGCAGCGACAGCAGTTGGATCTCGCGCACGCTCGATGCCTGCGCGCCGACGCCGAGGAACACCGCGCCGAGCAGCATATAGGCCATGGTGAAGTAGCCGAAGAACAACAGGGTGAACATCGGCATGCCCATCGCCGGGGTCAGCGCGGCGAGGCCGGCCGCCATGCCGGCCGGCATCAGCGTGCCGATCTGGCTGATCAGCGTGCCCCAGAACACCAGGAACAGCAGCGCGACGCCGAACGTGCCGAGCAGCTTGCCGAAGAACACCGATTCGAGCGGCACGGCGGCGGCGAGGATCTCGATCACCTTGTTGCCCTTTTCCTCGGCGACGCCGCTGACCACCTGGCCGGCGAGCAGCAGGGTGAGGAAGAAGATCGCGAACACCGCGAAGAAGCCCGATTCCTTGCCGCGGCCAAGGCGTGGGGTGGTGCGATCGATCTTGATCTTCGTCGCGCTGCTGAGCGGTGCTACGCCGGCGCGTTCGGCGCGCAGCGTCTGTTCGGCCAGTTCGGCGAGATAGTCGCCGGCGCGCGTCGCGCGCGGCGTATAGAGGATTTGCGGGTAGTCGAGCGGGCCATAGGCGACCGCCGCGACCTCGACGCCGCGGTCGTCGATCTGCGCGCGCGCCTGCGCCGCGGCATCGGTGGCGGGCTCCTTGGTGGTGAGGATCGGCGGCGCCTCGTCGGCATCGCGATAGACGCGGCGCAGCCGGGCATCGACCTGCATCATCAACCGCGCCTGGTCGCCCGAAACCAGCGCGACGATGCGCGATTTCTCGCCGCCGCCGGAGGTCGCGGCATTGGCACCAAGCCCGCCGATCGCGCCGAACGAGCCCATCACCACCGGCGCGAACAGGAAGATCAGGAAGGTGGGGGTGAACACCGTCGCGACGAAATCGCGCCGCGCGATGGTCATCGTCTGGCGGACGAGCGTGCCGAGCCGGCTCATGCCTGATCCTCCAGCGCGGCGCGGCCGACGATCTTGACGAAGGCGTCGTGCAGGCTGGGCCGCTCGATCGACAGGCCGGAAATGCCATAACCGGCACCGATCAGCCGGCTCAGCACCTGTTCGCTGCCTTCTTGCGGCACGGTGAAGCGCCAGCCGTCGCCGCGATGCTGCGCGTCCGCGGGCAGATAGTCGGCGATATGCGCATCGTCGTTGCGCGGCGTGTAGGTCGCCTGCATCGGCAGCAGGCCGCGCGCCTCGGCAACGGTGCCCTCGAAGCGGCGGCGGCCCTTGGCGATGATCGCCAGCCGATCGCACAGCCGCTCGGCATGGGCCATGACATGGGTCGACAGCACGACGGTGGCGCCGCGATCGCGTTCGGCGAGGATCAGCGCCTCGAGCCGTTCCTGGTTGACCGGATCGAGCCCCGAAAAGGGTTCGTCGAGGACGAGCAGTTCGGGCTGGTGGACGATCGAGCCGAGCAGCTGGACCAGCTGCGCCATGCCCTTCGACAATTTGCGGATCTTGTCGTCGGCGGCGTGGCCGAGCCCGGCGGCTTCGAGCAGGTCGACGGCGCGCTTGCGGCCGGTGCGCAGCGGCAGGCCGCGAAGCGCGCCCATGAAGGCGACCGCTTCCCTGGCCTTCATCGCCGGATAGAGCCCGCGTTCCTCGGGAAGATAGCCGACGCGGTCGCTGACCGAGCGCGGCCGCTCGGTGCCGAGCAGGGTGCGGTGCCCCTCGTCAGGTTCGATGATGCCGAGTAGCATGCGCAGCGTCGTCGTCTTGCCGGCGCCATTGGGGCCGAGCACGCCATAGATCATGCCGGTCGGCACGGCGATATCGACGCCATCGACCACGCGCCGCCCGCTGAATTTCTTGACCAGCCCGGTGGCGCTGATCGCCAGATTATCGTGCAACGGCAATTCCTCAGGCGAGCGCGCTGGCCGCGTTTAGCGGGAGGCGGTGCCGCAAGACAAGTCAGTGGCGGCGGCGTTAGGGATGAAAGCGCGCGGGGTGGGGGAGGGATCCCCATTTTGGAAAAGCGTCGTCGCAAGAATTGATCGTCACGCTGATGCCGGTTGGTGCTTGTTCGTTTTCCGACAAACACCGTACTCCTGCGCACGCAGGAGCCCAGAGTTCCAGGCGCAGGCGCTAATGGCCCTGGGTTCCTGCGTGCGCAGGAACACAACTCCTTGTCTCGACGGGATAAGCGCCAAACCGGCTCAGGCGGACGATGTGTGAGACCGTCCCGGCGTCGCGGCGATCCCGGCGGGAGGCGGAGAATCAGCGCGCGCCGCCACGCCCGACCTGCAAGGCGAGCACGCAACTCGCCCGGTCGACCGGGCTGCCATCGGTGCGGCGCGCATCGACATAGGTGACGAGCGGCTCGCCCGCGCCCTTGGGGTAGAGATAGGCATCGAGCACGCAGGTGGCGTTGCCGAACTGCAGCTTGCGCGCGCTGCCCTCGCGGACATCGGCGGCGGGCTGGCCGAACAGCCCGATCAGCGCGCCGGCCGGCCGGCCGATCACCCGGTCGAGCCCGGCGGGCGCGGCGGTCGGCACCGGCACATAGGGCGCGGGCATGCGCGTGCGCGGCGCCGGCCCCTCGCCGGCGCAGCCGGCCAGCGCCAGCGCGGGCAGCAGGATGAGGGTCGCGCGGATCATGACCGCTTCCTTCCGTGAAACAGATGCGTCGCCATCGCCGCGCCGAGCACCGGCGCGAGCAGGTTGACGATCGGAACCACGAACAGCCCCGCCACGGCAAGGCCCAGCACGAAGCGCGGGCCCCGCGTCGTCGCGCGCCAGCCACGCATCGCCTCGCGCGGCAGATGGCGCGCCGCGACCATGTCGCCGAGATCGCGGCCGAGCAGCCAGCCATTGACCAGGATGAAGGCGATCGGCGTGCCCACACCAGTGATCAGCAGGGTGAGGTAGACCGGCGACATCAGGAGGTTGACGAGGATCGCGCGCCCGGCGGCGCCGAGGCCCATGCCGATCGATCGCGTCAGCGGAATGTTACGCGCGGTGTCGAGCACGGCCGGATAATGCTTGCGCTCGACCGCGACGACGACATCGTCGGCGAAGATATCCATCACCGCGATCGCCACGGTGCGGAACAGCAGCCAGCCCAGCGCCAGCGCGACGAGTACCGCCGCAGCGCCGGCGAGCGTCTTCATGTCACCACTGACATAATGCGCGGCGAGGTTTTCTGCGCCGAACCACAGGCCGACGCCGAGCGCGACGAGCAGCACGGCGGTCAGCGCCAGCGACTTGAGGAACACCGCCGCGATCCTGGAATCGCCGAGCTGGCCGAGCGACAGGAAGAAGGCGCGCATCATTGTCGCAGCGTGCGGGCAAGCGGCAGCGCCGTCAACGCCCGGTTGCGCGGCGCCGACTCGGCCATTAGGCGATAGTCGCGCGAAGCCGTTCGGCCGAACGGTCTTTTTTCGGAGATCAAGCTTGAGTGAAGCCACCTATGACGTCGTCGCGATCGGCAATGCGATCGTCGATGTGCTGTCGCATACCGACGACGCCTTCATCGTCTCCGAGGGCATGACCAAGGGATCGATGCAGCTGATGTTCTCGCCCGAGGACGCCGACGCGCTCTACGCCAAGATGGGCCCGGGGATCGAGGCGAGCGGCGGCTCGGCGGCCAATACGGTGGCCGGCATCGCCGCGCTGGGCGGGCGTTGCGGGTTCATCGGCCAGGTTGCCGACGACCAGCTGGGCGAGGTGTTCGCGCACGATATCCGCGCCGCCGGCGTCAATTTCACCACCGCCGCGCGCGGCGGCGAGCCGACCACCGCGCGCTGCCTGATCTTCGTGACGCCCGACGGGCAGCGCACGATGAACACCTTTCTCGGCGCGTCGCAGTTCCTGCCGGCCAGCGCGCTCGACCGCGAGATGATCGCCGCCGGCGCGATCCTCTATCTCGAAGGCTATCTGTGGGACCCGGAGGAGCCGCGCGCGGCGATGCGCGAGGCGATTTCCGTTGCGCGCGATGCCGGCCGCAAGGTCGCCTTCACGCTGAGCGACGTGTTCTGCATCTTGCGCCATGGCGGCGATTTCCGCGCGCTGATGGCCGACGGCCTGATCGACATCATGTTCGCCAACGAGAATGAGATAAAGGCGCTGACGGAAACCGAGGATTTCGACGAGGCGGTGGCGCGCGCCGCGGCGCAGGTGCCGTTGCTGGTCTGCACGCGCAGCGAGAAGGGCGCGATCGCCGTGTCGGGCGGGCGCACCGCCGCCGTCTCGGCAGAGCCGATCGACAAGGTGGTCGACACCACCGGCGCGGGCGACCTGTTCGCCGCCGGCTTCCTGCACGGCCAGGCGCAGGGCTGGGACCTGGAGCGGTCGCTCAAGCTGGGCGCGATCTGCGCGGCGGAGATCATCTCGCATGTCGGCGCGCGGCCGATGTGCGACATGCAGGCGCTGGCGGCCGGGAAGCTGGGGTGAGCGGAAGCAACACGACAAAGAAAAGGGGCGCTGTCCGGTCTGGACAGCGCCCCTTTTTTGTTATGCGTCAGCGGCGATCAGGCCTGCTTGCCACCCGGCGTCGGCGCGCCGGGAAGCGGCGGCACCGGCAGTGGCGGTACGTCGCCATCCATCTCGTGAACCTCGTCGAGGCCGAGCCCGACATGGCTGCGTGAGCGGCTGTAGAGGAAATAGACCAGCAGGCCGATCGCGCCCCAGATCGGCAGCACGAGGATCGCGATCAACGGCAGCGAGAAGAACAGGCCCAGGCAGCCGACGATCGCCAGCGGGGCGATGATCCACACCCCCGGGTGCGGAACGGACGCTTGC
>Ga0207676_10001176_pt1 | contig 19643 bp, 18 predicted proteins | sample KBSSwiS72_FD_184307 | JGI IMG/M metagenome (GOLD analysis project Ga0207676, IMG submission 184307) | Switchgrass rhizosphere microbial communities from Kellogg Biological Station, Michigan, USA - KBS Switchgrass S7-2 (SPAdes) (version 2) | ecosystem: Host-associated > Plants > Roots >...
GCCGATCGCCAACGTCAACGCCATCAAGGAAAGATTGTCGAGACTGTAGCCAAGCGCGCGCATCGCCATGAACGTGATCAGCAACGACAACGGCAGCGCGACCACCGGAATCAGTGTGTCAGTCACACGACCAAGAAACGCAAATATAACGATCACGACCAGCACGAAAGCGATGATGAGAGTTGCCTGCACGTCAGCAACGGAGTGGACGATGCTCGCCGCACGATCGTAAACCGGCATGATATCGATCGAGCCGGGCAGCTCCGCACGGACAGCCGGCAGAATTTCATGGATCGATTTCGATACCTCAATGGCGTTTGCGCCGGCGCGGCGATTCACTGCGATGACTGTAGTCGCCGCGGGCACCTGACGCCCACGCACCCAAAAGCGCATGTTTACGCGTTCGTCCTGCACTGAGTCTTTGACCGTGGCCACGTCGCGGAGATACACCGGCGCGTTGTTCGTGCCGCCGACGATCAAGTTTGCGTACTGTTCGGCAGTTTCGAGCTGGCCTTGCGGTCGCAGGATCGCGGTTTGCGACGAACTGTCTAACTGGCCCGCGCCCGCGTAACTGGTTCCGTTCTTAATCGCCGTATTGAGATCGTCGATCGAAATGCCGCGCGCCCACATCGCCGACGGATTAGCTTTGATACGAATCGCCGATTTGGTTCCGTAAACGTTCACCTGCGACACGCCGGGCAGAATGCTCAGGCGCTGGCCCACCTGTGTACTCGCGTAGTCGTGCAACTGACCGGTCGTCACCGAGTCGCTGACCATTGCGAGATACATGATCGGCTGATCGTTGGGATTAGTTTTTGAATAAGTTGGTGGCGATGGAAGATCCGCGGGCAGACTGCTGATCGCTTGTGATATTGCAGTCTGCACGTCGGTTGCCGCAGCGTCGATGCTCTTGTCGAGTGCGAACTGAAGCGTAAAGCTTGCGAAGCCCTGGGTGCTCCGTGAAGTCACGACTTCGAGCCCGTTGATCTGCATGAACTGGCGCTCGAGCGGCGTGGCAATGTTGTTGGCAACCGTATCCGGACTCGCGCCTGGATAACCGACGTTCACCTGGATCACGGGATAATCGACGGCGGGTAGATCGTTTACAGGCAACTGACGATAGCTCAGCACTCCGAAAAGGATCACCGAGAGAGTCAGCACCGCGGTCATTACTGGCCGCCGGATGAATGGTTCAGAGAGATTCATGACTTCGATCCATCTGTAGCCACTGTGGCCGGATTGTCTGGTTCCCGGATAACTACTTTGCCACCGGGAGTCACGCCGAGCTGACCGTTGATCACGACCTTTTCTCCGGCCGCAACGCCTTTCTCGACGACGATCAGATCGCCTTGACGCTGGCCCAACGAGACGGTGCGTTGCTCAGCAGTGGAATCAGGCTTGATGACGTAAACATATGAGCCGGCCGCGGACATCTGCGGCGCCGAAGCCGGAACAAGCACCGCGCCCGTCACTCTTCCGAGCAACAGTCGAATATTGACAAAACGTCCAGGCCAGAATCTGTGATCGGGATTTGGCAGCGTTGCGCGCAAGGTGACTTGTCCTGTTTCCGCTTGCACGGCGTTGTCGATAAAAGTAAGTGGACCAGAGACTGGATCATCTGCTGAGTCCGGTAGTCGAACTTCAGCGCTAAGCGTGCCGGCGCGCATCTGGTTCTGCACGGCGGTCAGATTATTTTGCGAGATCGTGAAGTCTGCGTAGATGGGATCGATCCGTTCGATCACCAGCAGCGAGTTGCCGGGCACGCCACCGGCGGATTCCGTACTGCCTGGACCACCGGGATTCACGACGTTTCCGATGTCGACCAGACGCTGTCCGGCACGGCCATCGATGGGTGAATGAATGTAACAGTAACTGAGCTGGACCTTCGTAGTCTCGATCGCAGCGTTGTCGGCTTTGAGCGTCTCGTCGGCACTGTGTACTGCGGCGCGCGCGGCTTCCGTGTTGGCTTTCAGTGTGTCGTAATCCGCGCGCAGTTGTCCGTACTGTTCGCTTGGCACTACGCCCTGCTCCACCAGCGTGCGATAGCGCTCGACCTGTGCGCGGCCCCAGTTTTCACGTGCAACCTCGCGTGCGAGGTTCGCCTCAGCCTGTTTCTTCGCGGCAACATTTTTGGCGAGGTTGGCCTGCGCTTGCTTGAGATTCGCTTCGAAGGGTCGCGGATCGACAGTGAAGAGCAGTTGTCCCTTTTTGACGTTGGCGCCGTCGGTAAAGTGAATTTTCGTGATGCGTCCGGAAACCTGTGGCTGAATTGATACGGTTTCGCGCGCGACTATCTTGCCGAGGGCGTCCATGTAAGTCGAAACGTCCTGAGAGACTGCGGTACTGACGACAACGGGCGCCGGCGGACGTTCAAAATTTGGCTGTGCCTTATTTACACAACCGGCGAGAGTGGCGCAGAGGCCACTAATGGCCAGGAGAATTCCCAGACGATAAGGCAAGCCCTGCTCGAAATTCATACGAGTTCTTTTTCCTTAGCTCATCAGCGTCCACGAGACGACTGAATTTTCGGGTTTCTGTGGGTACGATACCGCGTGCACTTTTGTTGCGCACGCAGCCGCCGCCGGGAAGCGCCTCTCCATTGTGCCATTACGAACACCGAATACTAAGCGCACCTGATTAGAGGTGTGTTAAGTGGACGTAAAAATTTGTTAAGAATTGTGAATTGCGATCCGCGTTTATCTGTGGCTTAGTTCTTATTGAGCTTGCAACTTGAACCCTCGATAGGCCATCATACGCGGCTGTTAATCCTTCTCTCGCGCATCGACGGTGATGCGCCCCGCGCATAGGCGTTGGACGTTTGGATGGTTCGAGAGCAGGTTTGTTTCACACTTCGAAGCGGCTCTTTTGAGAGCATCCGAACCTGATTCTTCGAACGCTACCGTTCGCCGAAGTCAAATCTGATTCGCTGCTTCTTTCATTTTTAAACCCAAAGGAAAAGGTATCTCTCTATGGCAAAGAAACTTTATGTTGGTAACCTGTCTTTCCAAACTACCAGCCAGGATCTTCAGGAACTGTTTTCTCAAGCTGGAACAGTTGAATCAGCGAGCGTGATCGAAGACCGCAACACCGGACAGTCGAAAGGTTTTGCTTTCGTCGAAATGTCTACCGAGGAAGAAGCGACGGCAGCAATCGACCAATTCAACGGCAAGGAATATGGTGGCCGGAATTTAACAGTAAATGAAGCGCGGCCACGAGAGAATCGCCCTGGCGGTGGTGGCGGACGTAACTTTGGTGGCGGCGGCAATCGCGGCGGCGGCGGCTATGGCGGCAATCGCGGCGGCGGTGGCGGCAATCGCGGTGGCGGTGGTCAAGGACGTCGCTCAGAGCCGCGCTGGTAACCGCTTTTCGTACTGCGCTAATTCGGTAGTGTCGCAGTTTTGTAATTTCTGTCGCGCAACACTCTCTTCTCAGTTGCTCTGTGGTTAGATAGGCGCTGGAGAGGTTGCACACGAAATTTCAACTGCGACTACTACCGAATTTGTTTTAAAGGAACTTGGAATGAAATTAGAAGTACGTGGCGAAGCCAGGGCAGCGAGAGAACAAATAGGCGTTAACTGGGCAAATGGAGTTTTCCTGATTCTTGCGCATCTTGCGGCGGTTGCAGCTCTCTTCTTTTGGAGCTGGCCGGCTGTGATTACCGCGGTTGTGCTTTACTGGGTTGGCGGAAGTCTTGGCATCGGCATGGGATATCACAGGCTGCTCACGCATCGCGGTTATAAAGTTCCAAAAGCAGTTGAATACTTTCTTGCGCTGTGCGGCGCGCTCGCCCTCGAGGGTGGACCGATTACGTGGGTCGTGACGCATCGCGTTCATCATGCGCACGCAGATCGTGACGGCGATCCACATACGCCACGCGATGGTGGTTGGTGGGCGCACATTGGCTGGATATTGTGGGGCACGGCTCAGAATCACGATCAAGCCACTCTCGCTCGCTACGCGCCCGATTTGATAAAGGACGGCTTTTATCGTTGGCTGAATCGTTTTTATTACGTGCCGCTTTTGGTAGTCGGAGTGATGCTTTTTGTTTTTGGAGGTTGGGGCGTATTGCTGTGGGGAGTCTTCCTCCGTGTGACATTGGCTTTTCATGCGACGTGGCTCGTCAATTCGGCTACTCACCTATGGGGTAAAACAAGATTCGAAACCGGCGACGATTCGCGCAACAGTTGGTGGGTTGCGCTTTTGACATTCGGCGAGGGATGGCACAACAACCATCACGCTCATCCTACTTCGGCGCGTCACGGTCTGCATTGGTATGAGATCGATATAAACTGGCTTGGTATTCGTGCCTTGCAGTTTCTCGGATTGGCTCACAGCATCAAGCGCCTTCGTTTCAATCGCGCTGCTTCCGCGTGGCAGATGGTGAGCAGTCGCGTGAGAACTCACGTCAGTACTGAGAAACCACTCAGAAACGAAATTTAAGCGCGCGTTATGATTCCAAACAAAGAGGAGGCAGCTCTCCATGGCAAAATTACTCTATGTTGGTAATCTCTCGTCCCAGACCACCGAACAGGATTTGGAGGAGCTGTTTTCTCAAGCTGGAAACGTTGAATCAGCAAGAGTGATGAGACACACCAACACCGGAGACTCGAAAGGTTTCGGCTTTGTCGAAATGTCCAATGACCAGGAAGCTGCGTCAGCTATTGCCCAGTTCAACGGCAAGGAACTCCATCGTAAGAAATTGCAAGTCAATGAAGCCCGGAACCAATGAATCACGCCGGCTCTAAGTAGACCCACTTCGCGAAGAATTCTTTCAAACTCTTTCCGTTAGCTTCTTCCATTGCGGCGACGAAGTCGGTGGTGACGACCGATTTTCCAAAGTGTCGCTGCGTGAAGAGCCGCAGGCCGTTCCAGAAATTGCGCTCGCCCATCTCCTCGCGCAGCAAGTGCAGGACGTAAGCGCCTTTGTCGTAAACGAGTGTGCGATCTTCACGTGTCGGGTGTAGCCAATCCGGAAAGACGAGCGACTTGTCTTTACCTGCTGCTCGCACTTTCTCGTAGTTTGCGCGATACGTTTCGATCTCGCGCATGTAAGCGGCGCGTCCGAAACGATGTTCGAGATATGCCGCGGCGATGAAGGTCGCGATTCCTTCGTTGAGCCAGAAGTGGTTCCAGTCGCGGCAGGTCACCATGTTTCCCCACCACTGATGCGCAAACTCGTGCGCCCCAAGCCAAATGTCCTGCTCGTTCTTCAGCACTTCCTCGCCGTACGCTTCTTTCAAAGCCGTGAAAGTGTCCATCTCTTGTTCGACACCGCCGGCTGCGAGCACCTGCGTGTACGTTTTGTCGGAATACTTAACACCGGCGCGTTCTTCGAAGAAGTCGAGCATGTCGGGCGTGTCGCGAAAGATGCGACGCACTTGATCCTCGGTGTAGTTTGTAGCGAGGTATTGAAACTCGACGTTTCTTCGTTTTTCCTTGACGACGTGAAACGGACCGGCCGCAAAACCGAAGATGTAGGTGGGAATAGCTGTGTCCTGTCGCCACTCGGAGACGCGTTTATTGTTTGGCAGTGAGCGTTGAGAAACGAGTTTGCCGTTGGCGACTGGCGTTAGGCTCGCGGGTAGAATCAGTCTGAACGTCAATGTTGCTTTGTCGGAGGGATCGTCCACGCAGACCATCCACTGGCTGGTGGAAAAAATCGTGTGGACCTGTTGTCGATCGGGAAAAAATCGAATGCCGTATTTCGGTGTGCCGTGAAAGTCGATCTCGATCTCTCGCACTCGCTTTTCTGACGGTAACGAAACGCGCAAGCGGCGATTGGCGACTGAAAACTGCAACGCCGAGCCACCTGCACGAACCGCGTCGATCGTGAGAGCACCGCAATCAAACTCAACCGCTGACGACGTTGTTGCGAAGCGGATCAGAACTGATCCTTTCACGGATTTTCCGGCAATGTCAGGCTCGAGTGTCGCCGCATAGTGCGACACATCCGTAGACGCGTGGCCCAGGACACTCGCAACCAGGATCAGTACAAGACAGGCAAATAACCTTTCTGACATACTCCTCCTTCTATGACAGTTCTCGAAACCCAACGATTATCGCTGCGACAGTTCACGGTCGACGATGCGCAGTTTATCCTGAAGCTGCTCAACGAACCTTCGTTTCTGCGCTACATCGGAGATAAAAAGGTCCGAAACCTCGAAGATGCGCGGCAGTATATTCTGAATGGTCCAGTCGCAAGTTACGAACGAAATGGCTTTGGGCTTTATCTGGTTGAACTCAAGGAATCATACACGCCGATCGGGATGTGCGGGTTCCTCAAACGAGAAGAACTGCCCGATCCGGACATTGGTTTCGCTTTCATGCCTGAGTTCTGGAGTAAGGGATTTGCGTTTGAAGCGGCCGCGGCGTTGTTACAGGACGCGCGCGAAAGATTGAAACTTGAACGGATCCTGGCGATTACGTCTCTCGATAACGACGCGTCGATCAAGCTGCTGCAACGGCTGGGATTCAGATTTGACAGGGTTATAACCCTTGCTGCAGGTTCCGAGCAGGTCAAATTATTTACAAAGAATTAAGTCCAGGCTCCTCATATCTTATTCCGACTGTCTAACCTCCAACGTACCTCGCAAAATAATAGTGTGATGTTTTCTGAATACTCGCCACTCTAGGATGACGATAGGCTGAATTCATTAATCCTGGCCGTCACTCGGAAACGAGTAACTTACTATTGATAAGGAGAATGGCAATGAAACGCTTTACGAAAATACACGTTCTAATGATAACTCTCTTCATGTTGCTGGGAACGATCCCCGCGTCAGCCGTCGAGCGCCCCTTCGCTATAAACGGGTCGGGCGTCGCGACTCTTATCACTGATCCATCGGGTAACCCGATTGGCGCCGTCGCCACGGGTGCCGGCACGGCGACTCACCTCGGTCAGTGGACCGTCATCGGGAACCCCAAATACACTCCCGACAGCAACGGTGTAATACACTCCAGCGGAGAAGCAACGCTCACTGCTGCCAACGGAGATAAGCTTAATTTCACGATTGACGGAATCTTGGATCCAATCGCAGGTGTTGATCAGGGGGTCTTCTACATCGTGGGAGGTACGGGCCGGTTCGAGGGGGCGAGCGGCAGCGCCAACTTCGTAGTGACCCTTAACCCGGTAACCGGCGGTTTCGAGTTGACCGCCGTCGGTAGGGTCAATTACTAACGTGTTGCCAATTTGAGGGCGGCCAATTCTGACCGCCCTCTACAACTTCTGTCTCTCCTCAGTCATCAACGACCGGTGAATGTGAATAGCAGCCATTGCGCCTTCCGCGGCCGCGACGACTGCGAGTTGTGACTTCGGAGTAATATCGCCCGCTGCATACACTCCCTTAACACTCGTTTGCCGCGTCTCATCTACCCACACCAAATCGCATTCAGGATCCAATCGACATCCGAGTTTTTCATGAAAGTTAGTGGCGAGTTCGGTGCCCAGGTTGAAGAAAAGCGCGTCGCACTCGAGCGGCTCGCCTTCCGCAAAGAGAACACGCTGCAACTGCCCCGTCGACTTATCGCCTTCGAGCGCAACGACCGCTTCCGTACGTATTGCGACGTCAAGTCGAGCCAATCGTGCGCGGTCGTGATCCGTGAGTTCAGTTTGATCGGTCAGCAAAGTTAACTGGCTGGTCCAGGTTAGGAGGTTGGCAGTGAACCCTACCGGGTTATTGCCACGTACGAGCACAGCCACTCGCTTGTCTTTCACTTCATAACCGTCGCAGTCGGGGCAGTGGTGGACACTTGTCCCATAAAACTCGCGGAAGCCCGGACAGTCAGGAGTCAGATCTCGCAGACCGGTAGCGAGCAACAATCGTCGCGCTTCGAAAACTCGCGCTTCGGCTCCAACTGAAACTCGAAAGCGTTCCGGTGAAACTTCCTCGACGGTGTTTACACAAGCCTCGATAATCAATCCGCCATGGCTCGTCACTTCATCGCGGCCTCTGGCGAGGAGTTCGTTCGGACGAATTCCGTGGTGTCCCAGGAAGCCGTGAATGCCATGCGCATATTCGTTACGCGGGCTGTTGTGATGAAACGTTAATGTGGGGCGAAGATAGCGCGCCAGGAAAAGAGACGCAGATAGCCCTGCGGGCCCCGCGCCGATGACGATGCAGTCATACAGATCTACAGGGCCGCGCTCCTTGAACAGTGAATTCACAAACTACCGTCAGCGTTTCTTTGAAGTCGACTTCTTAGATCGTGATTTTTTTGAACCTGACGACTTGGAAGACTGCTTCTTGCTCGCTCTGGTTCTTTTTTGCCCTGTCGATGCCGATTTGGTTTTGGAGGCCGATTTCTTCGCAGATTTCGTGCTGCTCGAACCCCTCTGCTTACGAGCCTTCTCGGCTTCCATGCGGTCTCCCAGTTCCTCCAGCTCTTCCTCACCTAACGCCGACTCGGCCTTTGGGAAGAGTTCGTTTTCCTCTTCCTCGACATGGTGTTCCACATTTTCCTGCAACACCTTGGCCTGCGCTTCCCACTCGTCGTCCGCGGTCCTGGCTCTGCCCAATTGTTTTAGCAGGTCCTTGACCACGGCATGCTCTTCATAAGCCTCCAGGGCTAAATCGTGAGTTTCCTCGGGCTCTTCCAGCGCTGGATAGAAGACCTTTTCCTCGATGTGCGTGTGCAGCTCAAGTTCCGTCTTGATCTGTCCAAACACCTCTAACTTTCGCTTGCCGCTGGCACTCTCTAACTGAGTAAAGAGCTGTTCGACTTTCCTGTGGTCGGCTTTGAGTAACTCGAACGGATCCATATATTTCCCCCCTTGTTGTTTTTTGCTCTAGGCTTTTATGTCGCAGAGCGTTACGCAAAAACAGGGCCGTTGTCGGAAAGTCAGGACGTTTCGCTTGGACAATGTCAGTACCACCTGCGTTAGCGGATGGGTTGATGACGAGTATGCGTATTTACTAACAATTGAGCGGCCCCAGTCCGACCCACCCGCTACCGCGGGCGGTACTGACCGTGTCCAGGTGTGACTCGTGCATCTGTAGGATCTTGAACTCGGTCAGAAGAGAACTCGGAACTGTATGCGGTTGGTACAACCCGATTTCATTTCCGACGCGTAACCTGCTACTCTTTTCGTCGCTATGCCTCACAAGAAAAAACTCACAACGACTAGTCTATCCGTCTCTGTTCAACTCATCGAGCGAAGGATCTACTTGATTCGCGGTCAGAAGGTCATGCTGGACTTCGATCTCGCGGAGCTTTATGGCGTACCGACGAAACGTCTGAACGAGCGGGTTACGCGTAGCAAGAAGCGGTTTCCTGAAGATTTCATGTTCCGACTGACAACAGAAGAGGCCGAATCTTTGAGGTCACAATTTGTGACCGCAAACTTGAGGTCGCAAATTGCGACCTCAAGATCTGACTTGAGGTTGCAATTTGCAACCTCAAGTACAGGACACGGTGGCAGACGCTATCAGCCGCGTGCCTTCACGGAGCAAGGTGTGGCTATGCTCTCGAGCGTGCTGAACAGCGAACAAGCGATCGAAGTAAACATCGCTATCATGCGCGCCTTTGTCCGACTGAGACAAATGCTCGAAACAAACGAAGAACTCAACCGTAAGTTCGCCGCAGTCATCAGAAAACTCTCTACGCACGACAAATACTTTAGGGTTGTGTTTGATGAGTTGAAGAAGCTGACAGAAGAACCATCACCTTCGTCAGGAAGGCAAATCGGATTTAAATAGCCGACGGAAGGGCCGACTTTTGAGATCGCATTTTGCGATCTCAAGATCCGACTTGAGGTCGCAATTTGCGACCTCAAACATCGACGGGTAACCGACGCGCTATCTCCCGGGTTTCTCCAGTTCGGATCCATCCTTCGACGGTGTGCTTGAATCGTTCGACAGTTGAAACCGCGAATGATGTTGCTAATGGGTTCCACGTATACCTTTCGACCGTTATTGCCGGAAAATCAATGCGGAGCAGGTTGAAGGAGTTGGCTTCGCCTCTCTCGCGCGTCGAAGTGGCCGTACCCGCTTGTACGACCAAAGCTGAATGTCCGTGAATGTTATATCGCTTGGTGTAACCGGCGTGGCTAATATGCAAATGGCCGGCAAGAAACAGATCAGCACCGCATTCCGCGAGGCCCGTCATAGCCATTTTCGCTCTGCCCACCAGGTCGCTCTCATCATGGCCTTCAGGCAAATCAAATGGATGATGAGTCACAATTACCTTCACGACTCCCCTTCCGAACGAGCAGAACTTTTCTCGCAAACGACTAACCTGAGATTTGTTAATGCGTCCGCCTTTAAAGACCAATGACCGGGCCGTATTGACACCTACGATCACCACCTCTTCATCTTCATAAGCTGGCTGAAGATCGTCAGTGATGTAGCGCTTGTATTTTGTTAGCGGCTCGAAAAAGCGGGCAAAGACATTATGCAGAGGAATGTCATGATTACCCGGCACGACTATGTGTGGCTTTGGCAGCGCATTGAGAAACGAACGCGCCTGCTGGAATTGGTATGAACGGGCTCGCTGAGTAAGGTCACCGGAGATGGCGACGACATCCGGTTCAACTTCTCTGACGATTCTTATTAAAGGATCAATCAGAAACGGATTCACACGCCCGAAGTGCAAGTCCGATAGATGAACTATTGTTCGCATGGTCTTCCCGTCAATCAGCTTCTGCACTCGGTACGATCACTCGCAGTGCGCCCGGACGAACCCGGTATTGAAGCGGAGTCTCCATAACATCAACCTCGCCGTCAAAAGCAACCCGGAGGCGTTTGCGCCCGGTTTGTATCTTCACCTCATCAGAAGCCAGCGCCAAAAAATCTTTGTCGTCGCGCAGGCTTCCGAACACAGCACGAAGAGCAAGACTTATCAATTTCAATCGACTTGTCCGGTGAGTTATGTAAATGCTCAGCACGCCTCTATCAAGGCGCTCGCGCAAACCAATATTGAATAAGTCCATTGCATACTCATTGTTCCCAACAAACACAAATGGCGTGAGTCGATCCAGGAGGTCACCGTTAACACGGAGTTGAACGTCGAGAAACGGATACCGGCGCAATGCCTGAATCGTGGCCCAAAAGAACGCGGGCCATTTTCGAAACCCGAGTCGTTCACGCTTTTGTCGTTCGCGGACGATAGTTGGATATAGACCTAAACTCGAGTTGTTAACGAAAATCCGATTGTTCACTTCGGCCACATCGACGTCGGTAGTATGACCAGCGACAATCGTTTGTGCCGCTGCTTCCAGATCTGAAGGAATTTTCAGGTCTCTGGCAAAATGATTAAGTGTGCCGAGCGGCAAGACTCCCAGAATCTTACCGCCATCGACAGCTGCCGCTGCTACTGAATTCACCGTGCCGTCGCCTCCGGCAGCGACCATCACTTTATACGGACCACGTGCAGCATCCTGCGCGAGTTGAGTTACTTCTGCGCCGCTTTGGGCGAGCGATATATCTGCGTCAATCTGATTTTCGCTGAAGATTCGAGCGAGGAGTTCGCATATTTTCTGATTATCGCCGCCGGCAACCGTGCCGGCACCGGCAGAAAGGATGATCTTAATTGGCGTCAAAGGCATTGAAGGTTCACCCACACGGCATACCTTCATGCGTCGTTATTTCATTTACGTGCCCCTCCGATAACAAAACTCTGTCGGTCCGCATCTTTGGATCACGGTTTTGTGATTAAACTCTTGTCGAGCGTACGCTGTGCCTACCCCGAAATTCCACCGCGCCCTATCGCGAAGATCGGTTAAAACATGATCGACATCTCGCGAAAGTCGATGTTGAGCAAAGATTGCTACAGCAGTGCCTCCCACGAGCGTTGCGTCAGGCAGAATTTCCTGCAAGCAGTTGCTCCCATTCAGGCAAGTTGCTTTCGGACATAAATGTTCCAGAAGTGATATCGCTGCGCGTACGGATCAGACAAATGAGGCTTGGAAACCCGAAGAATCCGCTCCTGGATGTCTTTGCGGCTCGCAGCCACATCGCGAAGCTGCTTCCAATCATCAAGCCGACCGCGAGCGATTACGTCATCGATAGCGGCAAGTGTCCACTCAGAATGATTCAGATGACGATGCAAGATTCGTTGGATTATAGCAGCTTATATTGCAGAGATCTTAGGACCAACTCCTTGACAGATCTGGTCATTTAATCAACCATTCCCGCATGAGCCTTACCGCCATTCAAGAGAAAATTGTTCGTCTGAGTTCTACTGAACGCGCTCTCGACGACGAGCGCACCAGGGAGATTGAGGCAAAATGGGCTGTTGAATGAGAAGAACGGATCGACGCCGTCGACCGAAGTGAATTGAAGACAATAGATGGACCTACCGCCCTTCAAGAGCTTCGCTCGTCCCTTAGAAAATGAAACAATATCCGCCCTCACAGAGCTAAGACATACAACACTTATTACGAGCAACGTGAAATGGCTTAGAACGAAATTCCTAAACAAAGTCGAGGCGGCGCTTAACCGAATTCTTCACCCCCAACCGCTTAGTACTAATTGCCCCTCACGTACACGACGCTGTCGAACACGGCTTTTCGTTGGACTACCAGTCCCATGCTGACGAAATTCTCATAAGTTCAGTGACGGATTTGCGTTTAGTTGAACTTGCTTCGATTAGAAGTCCCAACTTCTTAAGTCGTAATTTCACTACTTGTCTTGAAACCCGATATTTTAGTTTTAGCATTCCGGTAACATTAAAGAAGGATTGAATGTTACAAGGCTGCTCGTCCACGAAGAGGGCTCCAAACCCGCGATCCCTTAACCCATATGACCCTGTCGCTGCGAAGAAATCCGCGGCGAACTGTTTAGTAGGTAACAGAAGACACGACGCAAAATAGTTTGCTTGCCATTCCATTCTCATAAGATCTTTGATGCCTAATTCACGCGGTTCATCCACCTCCAAATCAGCCTCCTCGATTTGTTCACCTCTCATATATTTCGAGTGTTTTAGAAAATGATGCCCGATCTCATGAGCTAAAGTGAATTTTTCTCGTTCGTGACCATGGATGGATCTATAAATCCGAATCTCAAGGGGGTTGAATGAAAGCTTTCCAAGAGTGATTCCGTCGTATTTTTCAATCGGCTCAAAGATTATTTTCAAGTGAGTCGTCTCGGCCAAGTAATCACATATGGTGGAGAGCGATACCTCGCCCTGTTTGTAATTTACTTTAGACAAAACAGTTTGAGTAAGATCCTCTATGTCTGAGTCTTCTCGATAGGTTACGAGTTGGCGATTATCATCTACGCCAACGATCATTTTCGCGAGTTCGGATTTGAGACTCTCTTCAACTTGAACCAATATAAGATTTGAGAAAAATGCCCTCAATGAATTTGTATACTTTGCAGCTGCGTAGCAGAAGCAATCAAAATACCGACTTTGGTAGGACTGTGTTGTCAACCCTTTTAGTGCCGTGAGCCATTCAGTTTCTGCAAAACTAAGGCTTACAAGTGCTGATGGGGATCTCATAAGTTCCCATTTTATTTCTTTACTGTCGTAATATCTGACTAAACCAATTCCCTTAGAACTTGAGAAGTTAAAACAACTCTCTTGGAATGAGTTGGTTGTAACCAAGATACCCTTGACGTTTGCGCCTGAGACCTGTTGCATTTTTTGAAAAAACTCTTCAACATCGTCTACCGGTACCGCATGGTTATAGTTCTTGCATTCAATCAATATCAAAAGTGAGTAGGTCTTCGCGCCCGGCACATAAACCTCAATCGAGATGTCGAAAATAATGTTCTTAGCTCGGTCTTTTGAGTAATACCCTTTTCTCGTAAATACTTTACAGAGGTCGGCGCTAACAAAAAACTTTCCCTTTACCAACTCTCGCCTTGTAACCCTCCCCAGTTTAGGTCCGGTCATTAGTAGAGATTTCCGGCCGAGGGGTTAAGAGATATTCCCTGGGTGTCATGTGGCCCAGAGACTCATGTGGTCTTTCTTCGTTGTATTCTTTCATCCACTTCTCGGTCTGCTCTCGGACTTCGCTCAACTCTTGAAACACAAACATGTCGAGCACCGCTTCGCGGTAGCTGCGATTGAACCGTTCGATGAAACCATTCTGCATCGGCTTGCCTGGTTTGATGAACTCGAGCGTCACGCCATGTTGTTCGGCCCAGTCAGCCAGCGTCACGGAAATGAACTCCGGGCCATTGTCCAGCCTCAGCTTGAGGGGATAGCCGCGCAGAGCGGCGATCCACTCAAGCGTGCGCACCACGCGCGCGGCCGGTAGGTTGAAGTCAACTTCAATCGCCAGCAGTTCACGATTGAAATCGTCTACCACGTTGAACGTCCGGAAGCGCCGGCCACCCCACAACGCATCGCTGGTAAAGTCTGCTGACCAACACTCATTCATCGCGGTGCTCACTTGTAACGGGGCCGGTGTCCTTGTAGGCAAACGCTTTTTGCCTTTGCGCCGTTTGTTCAGTTTCAGGCTGCAATAGATGCGATAGACACGTTTGTGATTCCACTTATGCTCCAGTCGCCGCAGCCGCTGGAACAACTTCCCAAACCCTTGTTCCGGTCGCCCCTGGGCCAATTCCAAAAGTACCTTCACTACTTCCTGGTCCGGATTCGGCCGCGGCTGGTACCGATAGACCGAGCGTCGCAAGCAGACTATCTTACAGGCCTGTCTTTCGCTTAGTTTGTGTTCCTGCCGCAAGCCCACAATCAACTGCCGTTTGACGGCGGGCTTTACAGCTTTTTTTCCAGCACCTCTTTCAAGATGCGATGCTCCAAAGACAGTTCCGCGTACATGTGCTTGAGCCGGCGGTTTTCTTCTTCCAGCTCAGCAGGCGGCGAATGTCGGCGGCTTCCATGCCACCGTACTTTGTCTTCACTTGTAATAGGTGGCGTCACTGATTTCGTGTTCGCGACAAACGTCTCTGACGGTCTTACCCGCCTCGACGTTTTTCAAGATGGCGATGATTTGCGTCTCGCTGAATTTGCTCTTCCGCATTCGGCCTCCTGGCGTCATACTCGCCCGGAAACCTCTACTTTTCAATGGCCCGGTTTTGGGGGAGGGTTACATAGGTGTCTTAACTGTCGTGAAGCCTGTCACAACTAAGTCACAACGGAGTGCCGCACGTGCAGATCGTGCAGATTGTGCAAAACCCAAAACACTAAAAACCTTAGGAATATTGGTATTTGTCCTGATTTGCTCAGCATTATTCAACGTGTTCGACTCCCGCCCTCGGCACCAATATCAACCTTCTGCTACTACAACAACTTGCATTGTTCCCCGTCTTTTGCCTCGTACGCTCTGCTAAACGCAAGATGAGGGAAAGATGAGGGACTAAATTTAGCGGCTCTTCGAAATTCGATTACTGCCCTACGTTTGCAGGCTTCTTCGAATCCCAAAGCAACGCGCGGTCGTTCACCTCATTGGCATTCTTGTCAAAACGAACTGATCCGCTGCTCGATGGTGACATAGATTAGATAGTGTGTCCGTGCTTCCACCCGCATAGGGAAGAATACCGGGGCGAACTGAGGCCCAGAGATCTTTCCAGATAAGTCCCTCAATAACGACATTTGTTCCAGCTTTGCGTCGAGTCCTCAAAACATCACAATACACCTGCTCGCGGTGTTCTTATTAGCAAGAACCTAAAAGCGCAAGTACACCGGCATTGGAGGAGATTCATGAGAAGACATTCACTGATTGCTTTGCTGGTCGTGTCCGTAATCGTCGCGCTCAATCATCTCAGCGGCGTACACAATGTCAAAGCCGTCGCTAATCGTCAGGACAACCCAACAAGTAAGCCGTCGTTACCGGAAATCGGCACTGAACGGCCCGAACTTTCATTGCATTTGCTGTCAGGAGGACCCGACCCCAAGTGGCAGACCCTGGAGGGACAAGTCGTGGTTATGGATTTCTGGGCCACCTGGTGTCCTCCGTGCATTGACTCAATTCCTCACATGAATGAGATCCACACAAAGTTCGAAAAAGAAAAGGTCAAGTTCTTTTCCGTCACCTATGAACCAGCGCTACACGTGCGCGAATTTTTGAAAGAACACCCGATGGCAGCGGAAGTCGCCATTGACGACTCACTCAACACCTTCAAGACCTTTCGGGCCTGGGGCATTCCTGTCATCTTTATATTCGACGCCAAAGGAAAGCTCGTCGCGACGGTCCATCCCAATAACCTCACGCCGGAAGTGCTCCATGCGGCTCTTCGGGGTGAGGTACCGAAAGTGAAACAGGCTGTCCCGTGGCATGATCCCGCTGGAGCGGAGAGCTACTTCCGCAAACTTCAACTCGAGCTCAAGGAAAAATACAAGCAATAGGTCTCATATAACACCACGCTGCCCGGGCCAGTTGCGAGCGTCTAAGCATCAAGCCTGGGGCGTAAGCCCAGGTAAGCCCCCCAAAAATGAGACCGAGCCCACGAAGCGGGTGACAGCGCTGTCGCCCATTTCATGGGCTCCCGTATTCTTCTCTTTTTCGTTCCTGGGGCTTACGCCCCTGGCTTTATTCTGCCACCTGCTTTCGTAGGTTCCGGGCACAACATACTTAGCGCTACCCTGCTTCGCAGGCTATGAAGAACTTTCGTGCAAAGACGGTATGACCGGTAGACCCAAAACAAGCGAGCGCCTCGCAGGGGATGTTATTCAAAGACTTGAGGCCGTTGCATATCTGACGCTGTGGTGAGTTTCGGTTGCGCTCATGAGGTACTTATCCACGCAGGCAGCGGCTTTGCGGCCGTCGGCGATGGCCCAGACAACGAGCGACTGGCCGCGTTCGATGTCTCCGGCGGCGAAGACGCCGGATGTGCTGGTCATCTTGTTTGCATCAACCGCAATCAGACCCTTCTCGTTCAACACGACGCCAAGCTCCGAAATCAAACCTTCTTTCACAGGACCAAGGAACCCCATTGCAAGCAGCACGAGTTGAGCCGGCCACACCCGTTTCGTGCCTCGCAGTTCGTTGAATGAAGAATCGATCTCGACTGTCTCAACCGCATCGACAAAACCATCACCAATGAAGCGTCGGGTCATCACAGAGTAAAAACGCGGATCTCTGCCACTCACAGCGATCGTTTCTTCATGCCCGTAATCAACGCGATGGATCCTGGGCCACTGCGGCCAGGGGTTGTCAGCCGCGCGTTGTGACGGCGGCTGCGGCAGAATCTCAAACTGGACCAGGCTGCGACACCCGTGTCGCATGGCAGTGGCAACACAGTTAGTACCCGTGTCACCGCCTCCGAGCACGATTACGTCTTTATCTTTCGCTGAAATGAAATCCGCCGTCGCCCCATCCAGCAACCTCTTCGTGTTCGCACGCAAAAAGTCCATCGCAAAGTGAATGCCGGGCAGATTCCGATTTTCAACGGAAAGATCGCGTGGACGGCCGGCGCCGCCACACAACACGACAGCGTCAAACTCAGTTAATAACCGATCGGCAGGATAGTCGTGACCGACGTTAGTGTTGGTGACGAAATCGATGCCTCCGGCAGCAAGCAGATCCACACGACGTTGAACGATCGCTTTGTCAAGTTTCATGTTCGGAATGCCATAAATCAGCAAGCCGCCAATGCGATCCGCTTTCTCGAACACCGTCACGAAATGACCCGCTGAATTGAGTTCAGCCGCGCAAGCCAAACCTGCTGGACCAGATCCAACAACCGCTACTTTCTTTCCCGTGTGATTTTGGGGCGGTCGAGGGATGATCCAGCCTTCGTCGAAGCCCCGGTCGACGATCGCACACTCAATTGTCTTAATCGTGACTGGTTCCCCGGTAATCCCGCTCACGCACGAGCCTTCACACGGCGCGGGACAAACTCGGCCCGTAAACTCCGGAAAGTTATTTGTCTTGTGCAACAGCTCCAGTGCCGCTTTCCAGTGGCCACGGAAAACGAGATTGTTCCAGTCGGGGATAAGGTTGTTCAGCGGACAGCCAGACGCTGAGCCATTCAATATCTCGCCGCTATGACAGAATGGAATGGCGCAGTCCATACAACGGCCGCCCTGCTCGCGCAGAGTCGACTCGGCAAGATGCGTGTGAAACTCGTTCCAATCGTGAACGCGTTCCAGGGGCGCTCGCAATACTGGAAGAACGCGATTAGACATGAGCAACTGCCGCTTCCTCTATCACCCGGCGATAATCGTTTGGAAGTACGCGCACAATGTTTGCGACGAATTGGTCCCAGGCGAGAATGATCTCCGTGGCGCGACGGCTGCCGGTGAGCTCGGCATGACGAAAAATCATGTCTTTTACAAACTCAATCTCAGCCTGATCCGCGAGTGCCGTCAACGAGACCATTTCGAGATTGCATAACTTTTCAGACTGTTTATTGTCGTCAACGAAATATGCAATGCCGCCCGACATGCCCGCGGCAAAGTTCCGACCCACATGGCCCAATACCACTACACGGCCACCAGTCATGTACTCACAACCATGATCGCCGACCGCTTCCACAACCACATTTGCACCGCTATTACGAACACAAAACCTCGCACCCGCGATACCATTTATGTAAGCTTCGCCACTCGTGGCGCCGTAGAACGCAACGTTCCCGATGATCGTATTCTCTTCCGGAATAAACCTGGATTTTTTTGGAGGAACGACGACGATTTTTCCGCCCGACAGACCTTTACCCAGGTAGTCGTTCGCATCGCCCTCGAGTCGTAGCGTAATGCCTCTCGGTATAAAGGCCCCGAAACTCTGTCCGGCCGACCCCTCAAAGCGCAATTGAATCGTGTCGTGCGGCAGACCAGCTGGTCCATACTGGCGCGTGACTTCACTTCCGAGCCTGGTTCCCACAGCACGATGAATGTTGCGGATAGGAAGAGCGGCTGACACCATTTCACCGCTGCGCAATGCAGGACTGCAAAGATCGAGCAGCGTTTCGTTATCGAGCGTGTTTTCAAGGTGATGATGCTGCGTCGCCTGGCAGTAATGACCAAAACTCGCAGGGACATCAGGCTTAAAGAGCACCTGAGATAGATCGAGATGACGCGCTTTCCAGTGATCGATCTCCGCCATTTGCAGGCACTCGGAATGGCCGATCATCTCGTTGACACTTCGAAACCCAAGTTGGGCCATCAACTCACGTACTTCCTGGGCGATGAACATCATGAAATTGACCAGGTGTGATGGATCGCCGCTGAACTTAGCCCGTAGCTTTGGATCCTGCGTCGCCACACCAACCGGACAGATATTCAAGTGACAAGCGCGCATCATGACGCACCCGAGCGTGACCAGCGGCGCCGTCGCAAAGCCAAACTCTTCTGCACCAAGCAAAGCTGCTACAACCACATCACGACCTGTTTTCAACTGCCCGTCAGTCTCGATCGTGATGCGACTGCGCAGATCGTTAAGGAGCAACGTCTGATGTGTTTCAGCGAGACCGAGCTCCCACGGAGCGCCTGCATGCTTGATGCTGGTGAGTGGCGATGCGCCCGTGCCTCCATCGTAGCCGCTAATCAGGACTACATCGGCGCGCGCCTTTGTGACGCCCGCCGCAATCGTGCCGACTCCCGCTTCGGCCACAAGCTTCACACTTATCCGCGCTTCAGGGTTTGCGTTCTTCAAGTCGTAAATGAGTTGCGCCAGATCCTCAATCGAGTAGATGTCATGATGCGGGGGCGGTGAGATCAGTCCGACTCCAGGGGTCGAGTGTCTGACAGTCGCAATCCACGGGTAAACTTTCTCTCCCGGCAGTTGACCGCCTTCGCCG
>Ga0207676_10001177_pt1 | contig 19630 bp, 14 predicted proteins | sample KBSSwiS72_FD_184307 | JGI IMG/M metagenome (GOLD analysis project Ga0207676, IMG submission 184307) | Switchgrass rhizosphere microbial communities from Kellogg Biological Station, Michigan, USA - KBS Switchgrass S7-2 (SPAdes) (version 2) | ecosystem: Host-associated > Plants > Roots >...
CGATCAGCTTATTGCCGTTGCGCTCCAGTTCCTCAATGGCATCGGGCGCGGCCTTGGCCCTCCAAACCGCAACCAATGTGCCCGGCTCGACACCCGCTGCATTGCGCAGGAAGCGCACTGGTCCCGATCCGCCCCACAGGAGCGGTGCGACATGATCCTGCTTCCAGAAGGCAAACCCAAGGCCGGCGCCAACTTCGCGGTTCGAATCAATCAATTGCCGCCAAAAGCCACAAAGCCGGACGAGATCGGTGCCGGTCATCGACTGACCGGTGAACGGGTTTTCAAAGGTTTTTCCAGACAGCTCTTTCGTGAGCCATCCAGCCGCATCAAGCCGGTCGAGTTCCAATTCTCCGGTTCCCGGATCACGAATGTGGCAGGGAACCTCGAGCAGCGCAGCAACCAGCCGCAACTCGTCCTCTGGCTCGGTGACGAGCGCCGTGGCGCTCGAAAGCATATGCCAAGGGTCGCAGTCGCCGGATTCCATAGAATCCGCACCGGGCGCGATTTCCGCCCCTTCGCCCTGCTGATCCCAAAACACGATTTTCCGACCACCGGAGACCTGCTCGGCGGACATGAGTGAGCGAGCGCTTCGAACGAGCACAAAATCCGACGGCAATTTCGGCTGAGCGCCCCAGAATGTCCCACCAACTTTCAATTGCCGCACCTCTTCCACGGTGCAACTGGCGCTAGCGGCCGAAGATTGCTTTTGTGCAAATCGGTCGATCCGGCTTCCGGGAAATGGCGGGATACGAAAGAAAGGCGCAACTTCGCAATCGCCGGATCGCGTTTGCGCAGGCGCATAAGAAGAGCTTGGCCCAATGGCGCGGCAATTATCCGCCTGGTTCAATTTCTTCTTTTTTTGCAGCGTGATAGATACAGCGCTCGATGACACTAGAATCTCCAGCCGAGCGAGCAATCCCTATCGTTCGATACGCGACAGTCAAGATTGCATTGGCCAGGCTGCTCCACACAGGCGGTAATCAGCAGGAATTTACACGAGAATAGATCGCTACTGTGTCCTCCACGCAACGTTCCCAAGTAAATCCGGCGGCGCGTTCAAGACCGAGGATAATTGTTTCGGTTCTCCAACAAGAGTTTTGCAGTCCGTCTTCGATTTGCATTAGAAATCCGTTATCGTCGTCGGGGTTTACGTATTTTGCCGCGGGTCCGCATACTTCCGGCAAACAGGACCGATCCGAAACGATTACTGGCACGCCGCTCGCCATGGCTTCCAGTGGAGGCAGGCCGAAACCTTCGTAAATCGAAGGGTACACGAACAGCGCCGCCCCCGCGTATAGACCCGCCAGGTCTGGCTCGTTGACGAAGCCAAAATTGCGAAGCCACCCCTCTGCCTCGGCGTCTCGTATCTCCTGATGGATTCGGTCGTTCTTCCAGCCCCCCGTCCCCGCGAGCACGAGGGGAAATTCGTCGCGAAGATCGTTCGGCAGCCGGCGCCAGGCCCGCAGCAACTCGGGCACTTTCTTCCTCGGTTCGAGCGCCGAAACGCATAGTCCGTAGCGACCCGGCTGAAGGCCCAACTTGGACAAATGAGCGGCCAGTTCCTTTCCGGCTGCGGGCCTGAAACGGCCGCCCACTGCCAGCGGGACTGCCGAAATGCTTTCGGGCTTAACTCCGAACAAATCGATCAATTCGTGCCGGACGGTGTCCGTGTCGGTGATGACGTGTGCAGCCCGGCCGATCGAGTCCACGAACGATTGTTCGAATTGCTTTACTCGGGCCGCCGGGTGGGTCTCCGGATATTTGAATACCGAAAGATCGTGGACGGTGATGACCCCGGTCTCAGCCAGTTTGGGTAGGAAATAGTTTGGAGAATGAACGACGCTCGACTTCAGAGCCCGCCTGGCAGTCCAGGCACGCCAAGTCCGCCGCAACGTTCGCCCAGGATAGACCGGCTCCCCTCGAACCAGCTTGCTGGGGTCGTCGATCAGGCGATTTCGAGCGAAGAAGCGAAGCGAGGATATATCGGGATGTGCGGGAAGTCTTTGAGCCAGTTCCCAGGTGTACCGGCCGATCCCGCCTAATTGCTGCTCCAACGCATCAACGCAAAGAGTGACGTGCAGCCCGTCAGGCATTCAGCATCCAGCGAAGGGTGTCTTCAAGCGCGATTGACTGGACCTCGCCGATCACGCCTTCCAGTCGAACCCGGGAACCATGGAGACTGCGCACTTCATTGGGGCGAACGAACGCCGGATTGATCGTCACTTCGAAGTGGTGGCCGGATAGGCGCATGACGAGATCCAGGACTTGGTGGAGTGAGACGGCTGCGCCTGAGCAAATGTTGAAAGTCTGCCCAGGAGCCTCCGGGGCTAAGAGCAAGCGCGCGTAGCTGTCGGCGACAGTCCGAACATCGGAAAAATCGCGTGCTACATCCAGATTTCCGAGCTCGATGACCTTTGTCTTCGCGCGTGCGTGCTCGACGATCTTTGGAATGATGAAGTTCGTGCTCTGTCCCCGCCCGGTGTAATTGAAGGGACGGACGATGATCAGTGGCAGGGCGTCGCTATAAATCGAGCCGACATATTCCATGGCGATCTTGCTCACGCCGTAATCGTTCACCGGCGCAGGCGGGACCGTCTCGTCGATGACGCCCTGGCGGACGTTTCCGTAGATGTTGGCGCTGCTCGCCAGAAGGATTGACGAAGGCATCCGCGGCAATTCTGAAAGGGCCTGCAGCAACTGGCGGGTGCCTACGACATTGACGTGGTACATTTCATTCACATCGCCATGCGCTACGAATGCGATTGCGGCGAGATGAACCACATGATCGGGCTGGACCTCGGCCGTGACTCTCCGCACCGCATCAAGGTCGCATAGATCGCCCAGATGCAATTGTTTGAAGCCGGGGATCGGCTGCTTCAATTCCTCTTGGCAGTGGACCAGGCCATGGACCTCATGACCCTGAGCAGCCAGCGCTTCGGCGACATAATGGCCGGTAAAACCGGCAGCACCGGTAACGAGCGTTCGTGGCATCACCGACTTCCAGGCGCCGTTCGCAAAAGGACCCGCTTCAAAACGAGCAATTGGTTTGGTTTCGGCGCAAATCGGCCTCAACCATCATTCGGCAAAGCTCCTCTAGCGTTACCTCAGGAGCCCAGCCCAGCTTCTCTTTTGCCTTGGCAGGATTGCCGATAAGGAGGTCAACCTCAGCTGCTCGATAGAAGCGCGGATCGACTCGCGTCACAACCTTCCCGCTACCAGCTTCTCGAGCCAATTCCTGCTCTCCCTCGCCGGAAAATTCGACTTCGATCCCGGCGGCCTTGAAAGCCATCTGAACAAAATCGCGGACAGTTTCTGTCCGATTGGTAGCCAGGACGAACGTATCCGGTTCATCGGCTTGGAGCATGCGCCACATGCCCTCGACATATTCCTTGGCGAATCCCCAGTCGCGCTTGGCATCGAGATTGCCGAGAGTCAGGCAGTCTAGCTGGCCAAGCTTGATCTTGGCGGCGGCGTCCGTGATTTTTCGGGTCACGAACTCGCGACCGCGAAGCGGACTTTCGTGATTGAACAGGATTCCGCTGCTTCCGAAGATCCCGTAGCTTTCGCGATAATTGACGGTCATCCAATGGGCATAAAGCTTTGCGACCCCATACGGGCTGCGGGGGTAGAAAGCCGTCGTTTCATCCTGAGGCACTGCCTGGACCTTGCCGAACATCTCGGACGTGCTCGCCTGGTAGAATCGGACTTTTGGGTCGACGATGCGGATCGCCTCGAGCAAATTCAGCGGCCCGATTCCGGTGATCTCGGCAGTCGTGATCGGCTGCTCGAACGAGACGCCCACAAAGCTCTGCGCCGCAAGATTGTACAGCTCTTTGGCGCCGGTGCGCTGCAGCAAACGGATAGAGGCGGAAAGGTCCGTTACGTCGTGCTCGACCAGGTGTAGGTTGGGATGCGCTTCGACGCCGAGCTCCTCGATCCGCCAGAAGTTGACCGAACTGGTTCTGCGATACGTGCCGTAGACGACATATCCCTTCGAAAGCAGGAGCTCGGCGAGATAAGCGCCATCCTGCCCGGTAATGCCTGTGATGATTGCGGTTTTCATGCCGGCGGCTATTAACGTCGCCTCGAACGATTGAAAGTCCAATGTGTGTGAGTTGGTGTCACAACGCGCCTTAGAAACTTGGGCATTACCGGATAAAAATGACCAATAGACCGCAATGAAATGAGGCGATTGTGGCTGAGATTTTCCTTTTCACCCCGAAGCGGTTTGGGGATAACCGTGGATGGTTCGAAGAAACCTACAACGCACGTCGAGAACTGAATGCGGGAATTTCGGATGTCTTCGTTCAGGACAATCTGAGCTTTTCAGCAACAAAATACACGATCAGGGGAATACACTTTCAGCTTCCGCCTAATGAACAAGCAAAGCTCGTGAGGTGTAGCCGAGGCCGTTTGATCGATTACGTCATTGATCTCCGAAAAGGTTCTCCGACGTACGGTAATCATTTGTCTGTTGAACTATCACGGGAAGGCGGTCAGCAAATTTACATCCCGATTGGTTTCGGACATGCATTCGTAACGCTGGAGGATGGAACCGAGATATCTTATAAGGTGAGTGATTATTATGCGGCCGCAGCGGACGGAGGAATTCGCTGGGATTGTCCGGATATCGGAATTGAATGGCCGATCGGAAGCGCTGCCCCCACGATATCTGCCAAGGACCAGGCTCTCCCGCTGCTCAAGGATTTCGAAAGTCCTTTCCAATATGATGGGGACCCATTGCGGTTGCGTATTATCGACTGAGCCGCCATCCAGTGTGCCGGAGGGCCCTATCCCGTGCGTATCATTGTTACCGGCGGCGCAGGCTTCATCGGTTCCGCGCTTGTCCGACACCTGATCCAGGAATCTGAGCACGAAGTACTCAACTTCGACAAGCTCACCTATGCAGGCGTGCTTACATCGCTTGGCGAGATACAGGACAGCAACCGCTACCAGTTCATCCGCGGTGATGTTGCGGATGCAGAGGCCGTGCGGCAGGCCATCGAACAGTTTCAACCAGATCTCATCGCCCACTTGGCCGCCGAAAGCCATGTCGATCGCTCGCTCGATGGCCCGGCAGCATTCATTGAGACGAACCTCGTCGGGACCTTCACTCTTCTAGAAGCAGCCCTTTCTTATTGGCGTGAGCTCGCGTCGGAGCGGCAGCAACGGTTCCGTTTTCATCACATTTCCACAGACGAAGTCTTTGGATCACTGGGTGCGGAAGGGTATTTCGAGGAGAGCACCCCCTACGATCCGCGATCGCCATATTCCGCGTCCAAGGCCGGAGCAGACCATCTCGTCCGAGCGTGGGGGCACAGCTTCGGGCTGCCTGTCCTCATCACCAATTGCTCGAACAACTACGGTCCGTACCATTTCCCGGAAAAGCTCATCCCGCTGGTAATCATCCGTGCGATCTCCGGACTTGGCCTGCCAGTCTACGGCGATGGCGGAAATGTCAGGGACTGGCTGTTCGTCGAGGACCATGTCCGCGCCCTTCAACTGGTATTCGAGCAGGCAAAACCGGGTTCGACTTTTAATGTCGGAGGCCGCAATGAGCGCACCAATTTGCAGGTCGTCCAAACGATCTGCGCCGCGCTGGACGAGCAGATGCCGCGAAACGACGGCAAGTCGTACGCCGATCAGATCGAGTTCGTTGCTGACCGGCCGGGTCACGATCGCCGATATGCAATCGACCCCACTAAGATTCAAAACGAACTCGGTTGGCAGCCGTTGACGTCCTTTGAGGACGGAATTTGCCAAACCGTGGAATGGTACCTCGCGAACCGGCAGTGGTGGGAACCGCTCTTGAGCGAGCGTTACGACACGGCACGTTTGGGCGCGGCACGATAGCCAAGACGGGGAAAAGAGGATGAAGGGCATTGTGCTGGCGGGAGGGTCCGGAACCCGGCTTTATCCCATGACCAAGGCGATCTCGAAGCAGATGGTCCCGGTCTACGACAAGCCGATGATTTATTACCCTCTCTCGACGCTTATGCTGGCAGGCATCCGCGAGATCCTCGTCATCAGCACTCCGCGCGACTTGCCAACCTATCAAGAGCTTCTCAGCGACGGCTCCCAATGGGGACTTGCAATCAATTATGCGGCCCAGGAGCGGCCCGAGGGACTGGCCCAGGCCTTCATCATCGGCGCCGACTTCGTCACCGGGCATCGATCCTGCCTCGTCCTCGGCGATAATATCTTCTATGGCCACGGTCTGCCCGAGATCATGGGCTCAGCAGTCGAGCGCGACGCCGGCGCAACCGTCTTCGCTTATTATGTGAACGACCCGGAGCGCTATGGCGTCGTCGAATTCTCAGATGAGATGCGGGCGCTCTCGATCGAGGAGAAGCCGGTCGTACCCAAGTCGAACTGGGCTGTAACCGGTCTCTATTTCTATGACGAGCAGGTCGTGGACATTGCACGAGGCTTGCGCCCGAGCGCACGCGGCGAACTCGAGATCACGGATGTCAATCGCGCCTATCTCGAGAAAGGTGAGCTTTCCGTCGAGTTAATGGGACGAGGGATTGCGTGGCTCGACACCGGCACACCTGAAAGCCTGCTCGAAGCCAGCGAGTTCGTTCGCGTGCTCGAGAAGCGGCAAGGTTTGAAGATCGCCTGCCCCGAAGAGATTGCCTTTCGCCAGGGCTTCATCGAAGCGAGCGGACTTGAGCGCGCAATCGAGGTGCACGGCAAGTCCGCCTATGCGGAGTATTTACGGGCGATCCTTAGGCAGCCCAGTTAACGCCGAACGGCTAAGACTTTGTTCAGGGCGATGTGCGCGATAGCTGCTGGAGTGGGATGACACCTATGCGTAGCTCTCAACTGGACGCTATGTAGTTAAAGCCCGTCAATGACACTTCTGCCATCGATGCACCGTCGTGGGGGCGGTAGTTTTCGCGCATGTATTGGACCATGCGAGGCTGCTCCGAGATAGTTGTAAGCATCAGCTTGTTTGCGGTGCAGATGACCGGCGCCAGGTTCCGATTGGCATGGAGCATATAGCGCAGGTAGCCCTCAGTAACTCCCGGCCAGTGCGGGCCGAAGAAGTCATCCAGGAACACCACGCCGCCGCCTACGATCACGTCTGAAGCCAACTGCAAATCGTTCATCACATGCTCTGCTGTGTGACCGCCATCGACGCTGATAAATCTGAACTTGCCTCCCCCGGACAGCGTGAGGACATCCTCTGGCCGCAGGAGCATAGAGTCACCGGACAGGAGGCGAACCGCGCCTTCATTGGCTGCGAAGCGCTCAACGTTCTCTGTGAATATGCGATATGTTTCTTGCCCCGCTCCCGAACCGTCAATGTTGAGGTGCTGATCGTCGAAGATGTCGGCGGCAATAGCCACCTCGTCTTCTTCGATAGCGGCGAGCAGCGCGAGGAAAAACAGGCCATGAAAGACGCCGATTTCAAGGGCGTTGCCGCGGATGCCGTGCTGGCGGTGATACTCACAAACGAGTTCCAGCGTATCGACGATCTTGTGACCCAGCCAGCCGTGGACGTTGGGAAATACGTGCTCACGGTAATTCGACATTCTCTCAACGCTGGACATTCGTTCCCTCAAAATCTGGCCGGAGATGGGCTAACAGGGTCTGCCGTTACTCACTAGAGGTCGGTCTGCTCGCCGCCGTCGCTGCAAACCTGACCATCGCAATATCTCAAGCCATCAATATTGGTGAACGAGAGACAGGCACATGCCGCTCAACCGCCGTCCGAGGTTTTCATAGGCGTGTTCTTCCCGCCAGGCAGCAGCATTCGCCGCAATCTGCGACGCCTTCTCGGTCTTGTTGTCAATTTCGTGGAGCGCTTCGAGAATCCCTTCCGCAATTCCCTCGGCCGTCGCGTTGGCACATTGGAAGGCCGCGCCGCTCAGGTCTTTGAAAATGGGGTTTGGACTGACCATCACCGGCTTCTGCATGGCCATGCCGTAGCGCACCGCGCCACTCGCCGACTCCTCGGTATTTTGATAGGGAAAGACGATCAGGTCTGTATCTCGCAATCGGGCAGTCGCTTCTTCGTCACTCAGGAAGTCCGAGCAGAAATCGACAAGAGTTTGAACACCGAGTTGGGCGATCATGCTCCGAAGCTCGGCTACGTAGTCGACCGAGACCGGCGCCGGATATTGCGCGTTCGTCATGCAGAGGCCGATGTCTTCCCCGCGCTCGCGCAGGAGGTGGATGGCGCGAACGGTCTCCGAGAGTCCCTTGTGCGGTAGCGCGAAGCCATAAGTACCAATTGTCGCGCGACGCCGGGAGCGCGTTTTCGCGCCCGCCACCGAGTCAAAGCTTAATACGCCATGAGGAAAAAGAGCCACATTCTCGATCAGGCCAAGCTCCTTCAGGCGGTTCAGGTCGTCGATCGAGTGCACGAGCAAGCGGTCGCAGCTGCGCAGCACCGGGATCATATGGCGAAGATGAAAATTCTCAGCCCCAGGGCCAAACTGATCCCCGGGGTGCTGGGTCGCGTGTAGGAATAGAACGACCCTCTTACCCTTCTTCCGCGCCTGATGAATGAATTCTCCGAGATCGACGTGATTGTAGAAGCCAAAATTGAATTGAATGACGAAGACGTCGATCTCGTCTGCGCCGTTCAAACTAAGGATTTCCGTAAGGAAGGAATTATCCTTCGAGAGGCGCCAGCTCCGCACGCTGGAGTCGGCGCTTTCGAGGGTCAGTTCATTGGCCGGTGAGAAGACGCGGACCTCACACTGCATCTGTTCGATAAGATGCTCAGAATAGGTGGCGATGCCGCACTTGCTGTTCCAGGTCGTAATCCATCCCACCCGGACCGGCGGGCGTTGCAATTTGCACAGCGTCTGCGCCGCAACCGACAGGCGGTCCGTTACATTCGACCATTTGTGTTCAGCGAGCAACTGGCGACGACCCCTCGCCGCCATTGCGGCACGGCTTTCCAGGGAGCTTGCATGTGCCGCTAGCAGTGCACGCACCAGCGATTGCTGGTCTGCCTTCGCCCATGCCGAAGCCCAAAGATTGAAATGACTTTGTGCGCGCTCGAATTGATAATCGACAAGCCAGGAATTGCCGGCATTACAGAAGTCCAGCTGTCCACCCCAGGAAGTGGTAATCACCGGAATACCGCTCAGCATCGCTTCCGCCAGGGGAAGGCCGTAACCCTCGGCACAACTGGGGCCGACCATGACGTCGCATTGGCCATACAGCGCTTTCAATTCCTCGTCCGTCAGATCTGAGAAGATTGTGACGACGTGCGGAAAATCAGGTCGCTCAGCCCGCCGCTCGGCCACGATCCGCTCCACCTCGTTATGCGGATTGTGAAACGTCTTGATGACTAGGGAGACGTCATCGCTAGCCTTGAAGGCCATCCCATAGGCATCGATCAACGTCTCGATGCCTTTCCTCGGAAAACATGAGGAGACGTGCAGGAACCGGAACCCGCGCGCGTCGATGCGATAACTCGGCTCTGGATTAATCCGTTCCCAGTGATCGACGCCACACCCGCTCACCAACATTGGAACGGACACGCCGTTGTCGATCATGATCTTGCGAACATGCTCCGAGAGGCACGTCATCATCGTCAGATTCTGGTTGAAGCCATCGACCCACTTCATGGGAAAGCCACTTTCTTCCCACGCATAATGATGAAGCGCGCGAACCGGTCCCACCATGTCGTCGACGAGCGGCGGATAATTATTGCGACTAGCTACTGCACGCGTCCCAACGCCGTCGGCGAGAAAACGAGCGTGCATTCGCGCCAGCTGCGGCTGCCGCTCGATATAAGCCTCATCAACGGAACCGTTGCCGGGTTCCTTCATCGACCGGAGCGATACGGCAAATCCTTTTTCGTCCAGTGACCGGGCAGTTTCCCGGTTCAGAAGGGCCAAGCTGTATGAACTGTCGAACGGTCCTTCGATCCGCCACTTTACGGATTTGCCGGCCGGTGGGCGTCCCCTAAACGCCATCGCAGTGTCGAAGTTGGCAGATAGCGATTGTGCAACGCGAATTGCATCGTCTTCAGAAGGTCGCGACGTCTGAGCGCCCACTACGCGCGCCACAGAATTGATGATCGATGGCGGCGCAACATGTGACTTGCGGGGCGGAACTTCCTTCAGGGCTTCGCAAAAGCGATCCGCGACCGCCTCCCAAGTGAACGACTGCGCGCGTCGGACTCCCTCGTCTGCGGCGCGAGCGGCCTCGGCGGTATCATTTAGCAGGCGCTTCATTGCCTGCGCAATTTCGTTTGTATCGCTGGGATCAAACAGGCGCTTCTCGTCGCCGATGACTTCCGGAATGCTGGTGAGATTGCTTCCAATGGTCGGACAGCCGGATGCCATTGCTTCCAGCGCAGGTAGGCCGAAGCCTTCATGGAATGAAGGAAAACAGAACAGCGCGGCCTGACGATAGAGCTGAGCAACGGCCTCGTCCGACAACCCAGACAGCATGACGAGTTGTTCCTCTCCCAAACCGGCGCTTCTGGCTTCGGTTCGAAGTCGCGCTGCGTATTGGGGATGGGTAGTTCCGGCGAACACCAACTGATACTTGGCATGCATCGACTTGGGGAGCTTCGCAAATGCACGTATCAATCCGTCGAAATTCTTTCGAGGGTCCAGCGTGCTGAGGTGCAGAACGTACGGTCGATTGATCCCGAGTGACCTGACCAGATCACGATCACGCTTCACTTTGTCGTTGAAGATACTGTGGTCAATAGCCGTCCCGATGGAAACAATTCGGTGGCTTGCTGGAGGCAAATGCTCTTGCGCCTCGCGAGCAGTCGCATCGCTAATGGCGAACAAGATGTTAGCACGTGATAGTTGCTCGAGCTTTCCTTCGTAGAAGTCGCGATAATTCTCCTCCCAGAAGAAATCGTCTGGATTCAACAGAGGGATCAGGTCGTAATGGATAGTCGCGCGCAAATAGTCGCCGCCGCCGCCAAGTGACACCGTTGTGTCGTCAGCGTAGCCGTCGAACATCGACCCGATTAGGAGGACGTCAAATTCCAGGCTCGCCAAGAAGTCTTCGTAAATTACTTGATTGAGCTGCGCGCGCTTCTTGTTATGAGGTTGGCTTGCGGCACATTCTTGCAACCCATGCCAGACGCATACATTTTGATCGCCCACCAGTTGGGCGGCGTCTGCCCGTGCCGCCTCTAGTGTTTCCGGCAAAGCGTGATTGAGCAGCGCGATTAGCTCAACGTCGTTGCGTTTACTCAATGCTTCGAAAAAGTGGCGGACGTAGCGCCCAATACCGCGGGATCGACTCTCGTTCTGAAGAGCCTGAAGGTCAAAGACGATGCGCATGATCAATATTTCGCCGATTGAAGCGCCCAGACAATGGAGCGCGCGCGACTGGACAGGTCGAGGTCGTCGGTGGCGAGCACCGATGGGTCGAAGCGCTCGACGGGCGATTGAGGCTTCCCTCCGTTTGGCTGATGCCCAATGGATGACTTTATTGACGCGACATCGTCTGTGACCTGCCAAAGCTGGTCGGCGATCCAGTGCACACGGTCCTGAATGTCGAGAAGTGCCTGCGCCGTTGCATCGTGTTGCTGCTGTCTTGCCAAAGTCCGCTCTAGCCGTTCGATGGCATATTCGAGCGATCGCGCACGGCGGGCGGTTGGCCTATCGGATTCATATCCACCCAAGGAACGAAGAAGGGTCCCGACGACGGGCCGGTTCGCATTCCTATGACGTTTCAGCGCTTTGTCAAAACCAGCAATGCCGGGGTCGTGACACTTGGCTTCCTGCGAAAAGCGAAGCTCCCGCAAAATCGTCATCTTGGACACGCCGCCGCGCAGCCTCTGCGTGTAGAAAGCTTCGCCGGCGGGGTCCGGTTGCCGTCCAAGAACCGTCACATAGGCACATCGGACAAAGTCGATATCATGCCATAACAGCAACTCCGGGAGCGAGTTGGCCCGCAAGTAAGGATTGCCTGTGGTAATGGACGTGACGCTGTTCACTTGCTGACTCGTTTCACTCTTGCTGAATTGATGGGTTTGTGCGTCGGAGATCACTGAGCTCTGCGGTGACCATTCTTTGAGCTCACGAAAAGCGCTTGACGGTTGAACGAATCCCAAAGCCTCGCCGATATGGCGCCATCGCCCGGGCATCGACCGTTGCACGTTTCTGATGACTACATCAGCACGAAATATAATCGAACGGGCCTTAGCCAATTCATCGAGCAGTTGATCCCGGTGTTTCAGCGTAATCGCAACATCTTGAGCACGCTGCTCACTCTCTTTTCGAGATCGCTCGCGCTCCCGCTCGCTTCCGGCTAATCTTTCCTGGAGCTGCGTCGTCCGTTCGGCAAACGTCGCAACTTCAACTTTCAAGGCTGACGCCGCGTCTGACATGCGTTCAACGGTAAGGCGATGCTCCTGCTCGGCCTTCGCCAAAGCATTCGTCGCAACCAATTGCTGTTCGCTTAATGCATCCCTTTGCTGGATCGCGTCGAACAGCGCGCTTCGTGTATCGGCGATTCTCGCGCTCGCCTCGTCGTTCAATTGTTGGGCCTCAGTCAGCTCGGCTTTGAGATCCGCAGTCAGGGTTCGTAGGTCGCTCGCCTCCTGTTCTTGATGTTCCAACTCGCCACGAAGAGCCGCTGCAGAAAAATGACGTCGCGTGATGGCAAAAAGGTCGAACACATTTGGGGGGCTCTTAAACGCCTCTTCTCGTGACACTTGGGTGTCATGCACGAAATATCGGCTCAAACCATCGAAGTGCACTTCATTATAACCGCGCTTAAATACTTCCGTGGTCCACGCCTCGTGACTTGCATCCTGGGAAAGGGGGCAAGTAGCCTCGATAACCAGCACCCACGGACGCTTCTCACTATCTCCCCAGCTCCGTAGAACGTCAGGCTCCATTCCTTCGACGTCGACTTTCATCCAATGAAAGTCGTCTTGTTGCCTCTCAAGAACATCCTGCAGCCGAATGGTAGGCACAAGAATCGCGCGCCGCTGGAAACCGGCAGTCGAGTGTCGCTCGGCGATTTCAATCTTGCCAGTCGACAGACCTGTATCGGGGATCTCGTAGAATTCGATCGGCCCCGCAACGTCCGAGACGGCAGCTTGAATTACTAACTCGTCCGGACGAGCAGCGCGCAGCTTTTCCGCATATGCGGAGGTGGGTTCGACGTGGATTCCGCGCCAGCCGGCTTCGTAAAATGCCAGGCTAACGGAATCGACAACCGGATCCTGCGCACCGATGTCGAGGTACCTGCCATTCTCGACATCACCCAGCGCGCGCCAAAGCAGCACGTCCTCAAAATTCTGCGCATGAGAAAGGAATTTCATATCGCGGTGCGGATCGATGCGTCGGGCTGGCTCTCGATTGAAATGAGACCGATGTGAGCAAGCAAACGATCGACGCACTCGGTCCAGGTCGGAACAGCAATCGGGGTGGTAACTGACCGCTCGCGGGATATATTCAAAAGTTCCAGCAAGCGCCCGCCAAGCGCAGCGGGCTCATCGCTGTCGAAAAACAGGATGTTGGCAAGACGGTGTTCTCGGAATACCGGAAGATCACGGGCAAGGACGTGGCGACGATGACACGCAGCTTCAATTAACGGCAGCCCGAACCCCTCTCCGCGCGAGGCGATGAAAACAGCTTGAGCGGCTTCGTAGAGCAGGCACAACCCTTCGTCACTGACCCTGTCGAGCCAGTGTAGATGGCGACCGAGTTTCGGGTGCGAAAGCAACCGGCTTTGCAGCTCCGATGTTCTCCAGCCGCTCTTGCCAACAATGACAAGATCGGGAGCGCTCGAGCCATAAGCGCTCCAAAGGTATTCGAACGCCTCGATCGCCGCATCGTAGCCTTTTCGAGGCTCTACCGTGCCGACCATCAGGATCGTTGCGCGGCTCGCCATTCTCTCGACTACTTCACGAACGTTTGGTGAAAGTCCCGAGGAAGGCTTCGAACCGTTGATGTCGCCGCCCATATACAGTCGGCCAATGCGCGGATTCAGGCGCGCACCCAGCCTGTCTCTCAGGTCCCTTGCCACGTGATCAGAAATACAGATGGCTTCGTCAACGTCGCTCGCGAGCACCTGAAACCACTTTCTAAAGTGGCCAACGGCCGCATTGTTGAACCACTCCGGTCGAGCAAGGGGCAGCAAATCGTAAACGATGACGTGCAACGATGCGCCATTCCGACGCCAAGCGCGCAGCTGATCGCGGTATTTTGGCAGCAAATGAGCCGAAAGGTCGAGACCCAGAAACTTATCGGCTGGGCCCATGCTGACAGGCTCACGGTCCAAGTGGCGCGGTCGATCGTCGAGGAAGTCTATTGGTGCAGTGCAATATCCGCGTCGATTGGTGGCGTAGACCGGCGTGGCGGCGAACCCGTCCCCGGTGCGCTTGGCCAATTCTGTCCAAACAGCTCTGACAACACGCTGGATGCCAGTTTGCGCGTCGTGACGAATAATCGCCGAGACATCGACGAACAGGCGCGGCAAATCGCTCGTACACTTTCGTTGATATGCTGACCTGTTGTGCCATAGCCAGGCGCGCCGAGCGCCGATGTCAGCAACTCGAGCGACTCTCCTCATGCGAGAAGCGCGGCCTCTTCATGATAGAAGGTGAACGCATCCTCCGTGTTGTCGAAATGATGGAGCTGGCCCGCAACTAGTACACCTGCTCGAGCGCAATGCTCTCGAATGTAACCGCTATCGTGCGAAACGATAATCATGGCCCTGTCACCACGTTTTTCGAAAAGCTCGTGGCTGCATTTTTCGTGAAAGCGCGCGTCCCCAACTGCGATAATTTCATCGATGAGGAAACAATCGAACTCGATTACCATTGAAATCGCGAAGGCTAGCCTCGCTCGCATGCCGGACGAGTAAGACTTCACGGGTTCCCGAAGGTAAATGCCGAGTTCCGAGAAATCTTCGATGAACGGAATTTTGTCTTCCGGATCTGCACCGTAAATCCGGCAGATGAAGCGAAGATTGTCGAGCCCTGTGAGAGTCCCCTGAAACGCTCCGCCAAATGCAAGGGGCCATGAAACACTCATGTGGCGTTCCACAACGCCCGTCGATGGCAACTCCGCACCGCTGACTAGGCGGATCAGCGTCGACTTGCCAGCGCCGTTTCGTCCGAGGATTCCTACGCGCTCGCCTGGATTAACGGTTAAGTTTACATCGTTGAGAATGCGAACCGGTCCGCCACGCGTCGGATAGAGTTTGTTAATATTGGCCAGTCGAATCATTCCGGTACCACGGTCCTGCTTACAACCCGGAGCTGTGCCAATCCCAGTACAGTGAGGAGTGTATTCAACAGTGCCATGTATCCGATGTCGTAGTGGGCAATAATTTTGGAGCCGAAGAAGCCCTCCCGCAAGAATTCAACACCGTGTACCATTGGCAACAAGAGCACAAAGTGTTGTGCCTCGACGGGTAGCGCATCCACAAGGAAACCAGCGCCTGACAACGGAAATAGAATATACGCTGCCGGATGCCATAGCTTTTCAATAGTTTCTGAGCGTTCAGAAAGTGCGCCTATGAAAAGAGCGAGGCCTCCTCCGAACCACGCAAGCATGCCCCAGGCGGCGACTACTTGGAGGAAATCCTCAGGATATTCCAACCACCCAACAAAGTGGAAAAAAAGAATTAGAAATGCGAACGACATTGTCGCACCCGCAGCTTCTAAAGCGAGGCGCGAGATGAAGATGTCTACCGGTCGCACGTTCCGATGATAAAGTAAGGAGAGATTTGGCTCCAATGCTTTGACACAACGGCTCGGCATGTTCCGCCACAGAAGAACACTCGAGTAGCCGGTCACTGCAAATGCGACGATTGGGAGATTAGAGCCATGAACTGCTTTCGTCGCCGTCCACAATGCTGTTACCATCAGCGTAAAGAGCATGGGTTCGACAAACAACCACAAGAATCCGATGTTGTGACGGCCATAGCGTGTCAGGATTTCGCGAAGCATGAGCGCCCAGATGACGCGCCGCTCAATGCGCCAGGAATCCGCCAGACTGACACCGACGCTTTCATCATTCGCGCTCATTAGCCGTGGTGCTCTCTTACGCCAGCCAGGAGCATGGAAAGGATGGTCCACGCGATGAGCCCAAGCACGAACGTCGCAAAGATGCTGCGCAGCCTCCGCGGCTCTCGTGCTTCGTCAGGCCTGCTGGGCTGCGCGATCCGCTCAACATAAGCCTGTTTGCGTCGGGCCTCGGCACGCGCATCCTGAAGCGAGCTCATCGCCACGGCTAGGCGTTTGTCCGCAAACTCTCGCTCCAGCGCGAGCCGCTGGTATCGAGCGGCAGTAGCGGAAAGGGAGCGACGATCGCCGGCAACTGCACCAAGTTGCCGCTCGATTTCACGCGAAAGCCCGGAAACCCGTACCCGCAACACTGGAATCTGCGGATTTTCAGGGGCCATCGATTGCAGCTGGAGCAACTGCATCCTCGATCCGATCAATTCATCCTGCAGTTTCGATATCATTTGAAGCTGGACCGAGGCCTGCTTCTCAGGATCGATAATTCCGCTCTGGTTGCGGAATTGTGCCAAGGATACCGCCGCCTGACGAGACGCCTCCTCGGCATCTTGGACTTCCCCCTCGGAAAGCTGAATCACATCGACGCGACCCCGCCGATTCAACCGGTTCACGGTGTCCTCGGCAAGTCCCAACAACTCTGCGTTGAATTTTTGCGCATCCTCCGGCGTGTAAGCGCGTACCGTCAGCGTGGTGATGGACGAGGTGCTTTCGTAATCGACCCGCACCTTCTTTCGGAAATAGTCGAACAGCTCTTCGAACGAACCGTCCACGCCCAGCGGATTGAAGCGGTCAAAAACGGAAACGCTGGAATGCGAATAGGCACGGGCAACGGATCCGTCGCGGTTTAGCGCCCTCAGAGCATCACGGGACTGGATGTATTCATCGGCCGCGTAAATTTCATCGCCGGCGTTCGAAAAGGCAGCCGACTTCAACAACATACCAAGGCCAGACACCGAGGGTTTGTCGGGGCTCCGAACGACGAAGCGGGATTCCGAAACGTAGACGTCCGACGCAAGGAATCCGTAATAGAGCACAGCCAGCGAAGTCGGGATGATAACCGTCAGCAGTAACAACCAGTTGACCTTCGGCAGCCCCCGGCGGGCTCTCAGCCCGGGGATTGTCCATCTCGACGCAGATTCCTGATACATGTCTATTGAGGTGTCCTCCGCACCGGTCTTTCTCGCCGCGGCGGGCCGCGCCTCGCCGCAATTAGGATTAGGCCGCCATCGAGTCCATTGCAGACAAGAGCGCCTTAACCTCCTGTGACCGGCCTCGAGGCAAGATCAATAGCCGCCCTCCAGAAGCGACGATGATCAGGTCACGCACGCCAAGCGCAGCAACCTGCACGCCATCGCTTCGAATGTAGCAGCTTTCGCAATCTACCGTCGTGACCGGACCAACCTGATCCTCCGTACCCTGCAACGTCGCCAGCGCATCCCAGCTCCCAAGATCGGACCAGCCAGGCGCCATCGGAACGACTGCGACCCGTGGCGACCGTTCCATCACGGCATAATCGATCGATTCGCTGGGACAATGCTCAAAGAGGCTCGCGTCAGGCAGCGTCCGAACGCCATCCCGCCCAGCACCGGACAACGCGTCAACCGCCGCCTTTGCAATTGCAGGCGCATGTTCGCGGGCCTGATCAAGGATTGTCCTTGCCTGGAACAGGAAGATGCCCGCGTTCCACAAATGCTCACCGCCCGCGACCATGCATTCAGCCACATCCAGGCGCGGCTTCTCCACGAACTGAGCAACTTTCCTCACCCCCGGGCATGCCGCGACATCATCGCCCATGTGAAGATAGCCATAACCCGTATCGGGACCTGTCGGCCGCACCCCAAAGGTCACGAGATAGCCCGCTCGCGCGGCAGCTTCGCCCTTCGCTATTGCAGCATGGAACTCGATGACATTCTCGATCACGTGATCGCTCGGCATCACGAGCATCAACGCATCGTCACCGTGGACTTCGCGTACCTCGGCGGCTGCCATGACGATCGCAGGCGCGGTGTTGCGTGCACATGGCTCCAGAATCAGGCGAGCTCCTTCGCCCTCATGCTTGAGAGCGCCCGCGCAAATATCGGCGTGGCGGACGCTTGCCACCACGACGGGAGTTCCAAAGCGCGATCGGTCCGACACCCGTCCAAGTGCCAGTTCGAAGAGGCTTTGGCCGCCCCCGAGCAACGGAAGAAACTGTTTGGGGGTGTCGATCGTTGAGAACGGCCAAAGGCGGCTACCGCCGCCGCCGCTAAGGACCACAGGAACAATCAGGCCGGATTTCGCCTCATGCGACGCAATTCCCATCGGCCGTTGGGACTCCGCGGATTGGTCGACGACGAACGATTGTTGGCTACGCTGACTTTCGAAATTCATGCCCACCCCAGACCTTTAAATACTCAAATCAATGACTCGACGCGACGAAGCTATCTCGAATCGAGCAATCTCCGTCCGCGATTTCTCAATACGTTGGGAAGAAGCGAAGTGCCAATATGACCGAAATCGCGATGATTTCATATCCAACGCAATGGTTTAGCAGCGGGCCCTCTCCCCGTTCGGATGGAGAGTCAAGCTTTGCCGACCAGCGATCGTCAGAGAGTGGATTCCAGCTATGTTGCACTGCGGCAACACCAATTCCCTTTTTACGATTGAGTAGGGAACCTGTCTTAAGCCTCCTGCGTCTCGCTACCGTCACCATTCAAGCATAACCCGCTGTGCATAAGGAGAATAAGCATCAGATGAGATTGAAACCGCATATTTGCGCAGTTTCGCTTTTGAAATAACATCGATGCTGATATTGGAGCACACACGCTGCTTTAGGAAACTAAGCGGCAAGGTTGGACTTAAATGGAGTTAAACGAAAGTTTAATTCAGAAGAAATACCTAAAATAGTAGAAAGGGGTTACAATCATGAGGCGATTGCACACCGGCGTTGTTTCGGCGCTCGCATTGGTCATGGGGCTCACCGCCGTACAGGCGGATGCGCAGGCTCTCAGGGGCTTCCGGGCCGAGGGCCAGGTCGGGATCACCAGCTTCCATTCGGAAGGCAACTCAGACTCCCACGTGGGTTGGGGCGCCGCTGCCGGAGTTGACGCGTTCGTCGCGAACAACTTCGTGCTCGGCGCAGAAGGTCAGTTCTGGTGGGCACCCGCCGAGAACCACACGATCGATGGTCCTGGTCTGGCTGACCACAAGACCTTCGAGGAATGGGGTCTGGCAGCTCGCGCGGGATACATGGTGACCCCGTCGACTCTCATCTACGGCAAGGTGGGTTGGGTTCGCAACGAACAGCGCAAGCGGTTCACTCCCATTCGCAATGGCGTCCTCAATTCGGCGCTGCCGGGAGGTTACTACGACCACTTCCACACCAGTGGCTTCCAGTGGGGTGCAGGCGTCGAGCAGAACATCACTCCGATGTTCTACGTGAAGGCCGAAGGCCGTTACTCGGACTACAAGAACGACACCCACTCGCTGACCGGCCTGCTCGGTGTCGGCATCCTGGTTGGTGGTGCAGTTCCCGAAGCGGCTCCGCCGCCGCCGCCGCCTCCGCCGCCTCCGCCGCCTCCTCCGGCGACGCAGACCTGCCCGGATGGCAGCGTCATTCCGGCGACGGATACCTGCCCGGCACCGCCTCCGCCGCCGCCGCCGCCTCCGGCG
>Ga0207676_10001181_pt1 | contig 19575 bp, 19 predicted proteins | sample KBSSwiS72_FD_184307 | JGI IMG/M metagenome (GOLD analysis project Ga0207676, IMG submission 184307) | Switchgrass rhizosphere microbial communities from Kellogg Biological Station, Michigan, USA - KBS Switchgrass S7-2 (SPAdes) (version 2) | ecosystem: Host-associated > Plants > Roots >...
GCCAACTTAGTGGGTCCTTTTAGAAGCGTCCAAATAACCCTCAACACGGGCACAGGGTTCTTCAATGGCTCGGCGGGTCTTGCGGGCGGTGTTACCGCAGTTCCTGAGCCTGCGACGCTTGCCTTAGTGGGAGCCGGATTGTCGGCCATCGCAGCACTACGCCGAAAGAAAATTATTTCTTCGTAACTTTGGCGTCACCCACGTCGAGCCGCAACTCCGGCGTGGGTCGTCCATCTAAACCTGACAGAACGACTCGCTGGTCGCGCTGAAACACCTTCATAGCGGGTAACCGAATGATTGGTGAAAACAGGCGTTAGCACTCATTGACCTGCCCAAACCGCCATCGCTGGGGTCAATGAGTGAAATGGCGATGTTACGACAACTACCTGGGTAGTGCGCGAGATGCCTTTCGGTGGTGCCAAAAGAACATAGAGACGAACAGGAGAGATGCAAGAATCAGGGAAGCAGTTGAGTCTCGCACAGCGGCCCAATCTGAAGGGCTCCACCCTACGCTGACCGCGCCCCGCAAGTTGGAAGGCAGCCGTTGACTGCGGATAGTTGCAAAGACCAGCAGTACAATTTGCGACAGGATAGCCGCGACAATGACACTCGCACTCGCAACCCCCAGACCCTTAAACAGTCGATCTGGCCAGAACGATAAGGTTCTTCTGCCAGGCAGAAAGGAGTGACGAAGGCAGAGGTACGCCAAAGAAGCAAAGAACGCCGACACCATAAAAGCGAAAAGCCATGTCCCGACCAAGGATGACCATCGCATTGGATAAGCGGGATGCTGTGACCGGGTTCTGATTTGGTCTAGGAACAGTTGCATAGGTAGGTAGACGGCGACGGCAACCGCACCCAACCCCATGGCTGCAGTTCCACTGCGAATGAATAGCCGCATCTCATGCTCCTTCAGGCAGATGCTACGGCTCTGGCCTACGAAAAGCTAGGTTACTGTTGATAACAGGCGTTAGCACAAGGTTGCGCTTTTGCTTCGCCTTTGTAGCATCATTCGACAACAACTGAGATATCCGGTTTCGTTGGATTCACGCGTACCGGTATTACGGTCCCTGCAGGGAACCGACCGGCATAGTTCTCGGCTGAACTTCGCAACATGAATGCTTTGGTGTGGACGCCTGCGTAGTACTCACCGTTGTGAATATACGTGTACTGAAACTCAGCGACCGGACCACCATAGGAATATGATCGGGAAGTTACGCTTAACAGCTTGCCTCTTTCCATGGGCCATGTTTCGCTTCGGCGCACTCTGACTAGTCGAACAAGAGTCCGAATGAGGTAACCGATGACAACGTCAAAGTACCAGCCGATCATTGGTCACGATGGTATCAGTTGATGCAATCCGATTGATGAAATCAGGCGATTACACCAACTACTTGGCTGGAAGACCAGTCGGCAATTGTTGGTGTAATGGCGATTCTTAGTTGCCACGCTCAGTGGAGACCGGGCGGCCGTCGAGTTCGATGCTGACGACGTGGATCGTACCTTTATTGGATTGGAGAACGCCGGTGACTTTCACTTTCTCGCCCGCGAACTTGGCCACTTTTTCCTGATCGTCCAGCCGATACACATCTTTTTTCGAAGCCAGCACAAGATCGCCGCCGAGATACTTAATGCAGTATGTCGCGCACGACACGGATGTACCGCCCATCGATTTCGATTTCAGCATCTCTCGATGCGACCGCGTAAGCGAATGAACATTCAAAGCGCATTGGCTGTCGGCAATTTCACCGAAAAAGGCGCGCGGTTCTTCCGTTGCGCCAGTTGAGAGCGTTAACCATGCCATGCCGACGACAGTTACAATCATTGCCAGTTTCTTCATAAGTTCAATCCGCTTATGGCACGACCGTGAACCTCATGTTCATGCCTTCGTGTTCCTCGCTGCAGATCACCGTGCAAACTATTACGTATTCGCCTGGCTCCAATGGCGCGACCAATTCAAACTCATTCAGTCCCGGCTGCAACAGCAGGTTCCATCCCTCGATCTTGGTGCGGTCTTTTGCGCGCAACAATGTGAACCCGTGAATGGAGCCGTCGCGATTCCAGCTCTTTCCCCGTCGCGCAGTGATGCGCAGCAACAGCTGTTCACCCACGTGCGCGCTAATGGACGGCTTACCTTGCCCGGCGATTTTGTAACGGCTGTCCTTGTCTGCCGTCACTTCGATCACCCGCGCTTGTGCCGCCGCAGCCTGAAGCACGGCACCACACATTCCGATCACAATCCATTCTTTCACTCGTCGCATCAGAAGTCCGCTCATTGCAGGCAATCTATTGGGTCATGTAGAGAAGGATAAGTTTCATGTCATCATCCGTGATGGTGGCGCGCACGCGCATGTGGCGCACAATGGTCGCCATCATGCGTGGAGGAAACTTCTGAGGGGCAGCGTGGCAACGTCCGCAATTTGCCCGAAACCGTTGCTCGCCCTCTACCCGCTTCGCTTCGTTATCTGGATTGCGCTGGGTGACTGTCGTGTTCGCAGATTCACGATTGCGGGAGTGCGCGTTTCCAAACAGCGTAAAGATCAAAACCAGACTCAAAAGAATCGGCATGACTCTCATTGCGACTCCAATTTGCCCAAAGGAACGGCGAAGCGGTAAGCGATACCAAACGACCAGACGTTGTAGTTGCGCTTGCCGAGCCAACGGCCGTAGCTGGCCGAGGCCTTCAGCCCGTCCTTGATGTAGTAATTCAACCCAAAATCCGGCTGCTGAACATTGCTGTGGGGCAGGTGATATTCGCTATCGCTGTTGGTAGGCACATCGCCTTCGCCCGCAAAAAATTGCTGCATGCGGCCGACGAACTCCGTGCGCCGCATGACACTATTCCAAACCTGCACCTGGCTAAAGCGATAGGCACCTTCCACCCAGTAGCCACTGCCACTGTGACCGCGGGCATATTCGAATCGAAGATTGAGCGGAACGGGCGACGGCTGCCACGCGAAATGAAATCCTTCAGACTGGGTCCGCTCGTCCTGCAGCAACTTTTGCCACGACGTGCCAATCTCGATGCGGGGCCGCAGAAAGAAGAATCCGACCCGTCCGCCGACTGTGCGGTCCGACTCGAACGCAGTCAACGTGCTGGCTGTAGAAAAGTATGTCGCGTAGTTCAGATTGACTGATGAGCTGACGGGGAATCCGCCTCGCAACATCACCCCGTCGCTAGAACCCGTTGCGATGGGGAAAATCAGGGGCGTGACCTGCAGATCGCGTATCCAGATGGGGTACAGGCGCTCGTTGTAAATCCCAAACGGTGTGAGAAAGCGTCCAGCAGTGACCGTAAGATGCGGATTCGCGATGAAGTCGAGCTGCAGGTAATCGAGGTTCTTCTCTACCTGACCGCCATAAGGTCCTCCGCCACCTTTGGGGCGCTCGAATTCGGCACTGAAATTGCCGCGGCTTTCGACTAGCCAACGCTCGCCGATCGGAACCAGTATCACGGGCATGACCACAGGCGCGAGTGCGTTTTCGCCGGCCGTCACGTTAGTGAAGTACCCAGCGCTGCCGGTCAGGATGGGGACTGGCCGCTCCGATAACTCTTGTACTTCCTGACTGTGAGCGAGGCCGCCAGCTGTGAGGAACGTCGCGGCAATCCACAACAACAATAGCTGACGAGGCCACGCCAATCGCACGAATACGTTTGCCGAACACACTTTCGCCATCGGTTCCCCACGTTATGGGTCGATTGTCATAGGGGCCGCGCGGCTAACAAAGATAACGTCAGTAACTTAGATGTAAAAAATTTGTCAACGAAGTACGAGCGAGCGCCAAACGATTTGTCTTTTATCGGCTTCCGGGCACGCTCGTTTCATCAGCGTCAGCAGCGGCGGTGGCGTCTAGGGGATGGTAGTTGTTGCAATAAGGCGATTACACCAACTACTCGAAAACAGCCTTCCCGATGAGTCGTCTTGTTGACATGCGCCATGCCTCTACCTAAAATTCCACGCCAATCAACGGTCCGAACCATATCTGTCAAGCTATTCGCGTCTCCGCATTCACTCTCAATCTGGCGAGGAGATTCTAATGGGCGCATCTGGCAAAGCTATGACATCATCCACCGTTTACAGCCCTGCGTTTTGGGAATGGTTTTGGCGAACAGGTGGTATTCAGTCGATCGCCTGCTTCATCATCGCGTACGTCATCTACGGCGATCAGCCCCGAGTCGGCGCGGCAGCAGACACTCTCGTCGCGTTTTACAACGGGGATCGCACACGGATCTTGATCGCTGCTGTGTTGTTTGGCTTAGCAGTTCTTAATCTGATGTGGTTCGCGGCGGCGCTCAAGACCACTTTGGCAGATGCAGGGAAGGATGGCTGGGGCACAGCGGCGACTGCTTCTAGCGCGGCCCTCGGAGGCCTATTGTTCTTCCTCATCGCCATTGTCTCGGCGCTGGCTTACTCGATCGCTGGCTCAGACAGTCACGCGCTCACATCGGGACTGAACGACTTCGCATGGGCCTGTGTAGTCTTGAGTTCATTTCCCCGGGCGATGCTGATCATGTCCGGGGCTTTCGGGCTTTGGCGGGCCGGGCTGATCTCAAATTCTCTTTTCGCAGCGGGAGTAGCAGCCGTAGTGCTTGTCTTGCTGGGTGGCACCACATGGTTGAGCAGTGGATTCTGGGCACCTGACGGCACCTATTCGCGGATCGTGTCGCCCGTCATCGGTCTGGTGTGGATAGTGGTCGTGACCCGGGTTTTATTGGCACAACCCCCCGCTAGTCGTCCTGGATGGTGAACTGACGCCAGGCCGCGCGTTCGAGGGAGCCTGCGTGCTTCTTGCAATAAGGGCTGACTGTGGTATCGCTGTCGCGCCCGGGTCGCGAGGTAGTTGGTGAAATGGCGATATTAGGCAGGTCGGTCGTTTAGAATACTTGCCCGCTCGATGAGGAAGGCTCATGTTTCGCGCATGCCTTTTGTTTTTGGCGCTGATGACTAGGATTTGCGTTTGGCCATTAGCGGCACAGACAGTGCCAGGCGGGCCTTCCGCGCCACATGAGACACACTCGTCGCAGCCAGCCCAAGTCGAAACTCCCGTCCTTTCCCTAGTCCACTTGGACCAAATTTTTCGTTACGGCAGAATTCAAAAACACGATGACTGCGTGCCCGAGTTCAGTGTTGAACGAGCTTCCAGAGCCGATGCCGGCGGAATCATCCTGCCGTTTGAGTACCTCCCTCAATGGCAGCAGGTCTCCATTGACGAAGATAGATTGGTTCGTGGGGCCGGAGGGGATGCGTACAAGTTAATCCCCGCCCATTACACTTATTGACTAAAGCTGTCGCAAGGATGTTGAGAAATGCGAGTTTTCTGCCCACGAACGCTAATTGTCGTTAACATGCGATTCGCCAGCTACTCGGGAAGCGAGCATTTCCCGACAGAGTAGTTGGTGTAATAGAGATGTTACGCCAGTTACCCCCTGTTCAAAAAAAGCGAACCGCCGCGTAAATCACAACCGCGATCATCACGACCTCCACAACATGCTGAATGGTCGTCTCGCAGGCTCCTGATGCCGCCCAATTGTGTCTCGGACAATGCGCGTTTGGTAGTAACGTGCAATCGCAATTTTCGTTAGTTGATCGCGATTCGTGGCTCAGCCCGGTCGCCGGAGTAGCGTGCATCGCCGCACGCACCCCCGCAGCAAATTGGGGGACCCGAACTGAGCCATTTTGAATATCGCAGTTGCCGCATGACACTGTCGTTGCGTAAGAGCAATCACGATGGGTGTAATGGCGATGTTACGCCAACCAGCTTGGGAAACGTATAAACTACCGGGCGACCGGAAGGGAAAAAACCAGATGGATCGCGTCAGTTTCACAGTTTGGCTGTGGTTGGAATGACATAGCGCTGGTCGCTTTCTTTTCGCTCGGAGCCAAACGAAGAGCGCGCATTCCACCAATCGTCTGGTGGCTTTGCCTAACTCTTCGGATGCTCGCCTGAATGGGGCATGGCTATGGATTGCGATTGGGGCTGCGTTCGGTAGCTTCGGTTTTTTGGGCCTTAGATACAGAAAAGATGACACCATCTCCGCGACGGATTCGAAGGCGGATGACCTGCAATCCGAAACCCTTGATATCAACTGATGAAACCGGGCGATTTCACCAACAGCCAGGAAAGGCACGCCCGGGCAAAAGTAGTTGGTGAAATGGCGATGTTACGCCAACACCTACAGTTCGGCGTTTACAATCCTGACTGCGCTTACCATTCAGCGGTTGTGCCTGAAGGCTTTGTGGTTTTCACCGACTTCGCCCTCTACGGCGCGATCTTCCAACCCCAACGTTTCAAAACTAGCCCCTGACTGCCTTCCATCGTACTCCCATCCGCATAGTGGAGCATGTAATGGACCTGTGCTAGTTCGCCATGAACTTCCTGTTGGAGAACCTCGACTCTCTGAAGATGGCCCTGCTTTGTTTCCTCATCGCAGATTGCTCGAAGCCCTCCATCAACGGCACCGATGTGGCGAGTCAACACCCGATTGGCCTCTGGCACAAGGAGGCTCCCTGCAAGTGAATAATTGCCGCTGTTGCACGCGGAGAAGAAGGTCTTGATGACTTCCGGAGGAGAATCATGAGGAACCAACCTATTTCCGAGTGTGAATGCGAGCACAACAACCAGCATTAACACCGAGATCGCGAACAACCATAGGATGCCCTTCATTTCGCACGCTGTCCTTGGCCAAACTCGGCATTCTCACTCAACACAGTGTATGCCAATAGTCTCTTCTCCAAAGGCATCATCCTCTAAGCCGTAAGACGCCCACGCCGGTTCCGGTTGAGGCTCGAGACACCATGCTTTGCGGTAGTAGGGGTCACAGCCGACGTTAACAGGCGATTTCACAAACTATGCCTCCACTCTGCCGTGAAAGCATGACCAGGATCGACCCACACGAGAGTGTCAACTTCCTCTGGCATATCTGACAGTTCCCTCGCCGTTCAATTGGGAAGAACGTGGCTATGGCATCAGAATGCCCTGTTGTTCTTCGGATAGCGAGGAAACGTATGCTTCCCGAGAACGTAACGCCATATACTGAGACACTCACTCAACGACAGCGCGACGTTGTGCATCTCCTTGCCTCGGGGTCGACGATGAAGCAAGCGGGCGACGTGTTGGGAATCAAGGCACGTACAATTGCATTCCACAAATATCGCGTAATGACGCGACTCCACCTCCAAACGAATACGGATCTGATTCGATTCGCGATCAAGGAAGGGATTGTCAGGCGTTGACCGCGAATAGCGCTGAGGGCACACGATATGAAGTCTCAGTGCTGGTTCAGCCTGTGCTGCGAAGTTGGGCTCATTTTCTGCGTCGGTGGACTCATTGTGGGCTCCTGGGGAAAAACCGGGACACCAGTCGCAAACGTCACCTCACCTAAGAGCACTCCAGTAAATGAATACGTCGACTCCCGGCTTTGCGCGCGTTGCCATAGGCAAATCTCTGAAAACTATCGGCAGACGGGAATGGCCAAATCCCTGTTTAAGCCCGCTCCTGTGAACACAATCGAAGACTACAAAGGAAACACGCAGTTCTACCACTCCTTGTCTGACACGCACTACTCGATGATTTTTCGCGACCAGGCTTATTACCAGAGACGGTGGCAAATCGGCTTCGACGGAAACGAGACGAATGTCGAAGAGATGAAAATTGACTATGTGCTAGGTGCAGGCGACCACTCGAGGTCCTACCTACACCGTACTACACGAGGAACGTTGATCGAACTTCCTCTGGGTTGGTATACGGAACGAGGTGGATATTGGGGCATGAGTCCAGGATTCGATTCCCTTCATCCGCAGACCCGGCGATTGGTTTCGTATGGTTGCATATTTTGTCACGATGGATATCCTCAAGTGCCCTCCGAAAGCGATGTTCCGGGCGCCGATCCGATCTTTATTGCGGACCTTCCTGAAGGAATTGATTGTCAGCGATGTCATGGTCCGGGAGGCCAACACATTCGAGCAGCCCAGGCAGGCGCTGAGTTTTCGGACATCAGGAGCAGAATTGTCAATCCTGCACGGCTAAGTTCAAAGCTCCAGATGGAACTCTGCATGCAATGCCACCTGGAGCCGACGAGCGGCCGGTTCCCAGCTTTAGTGAGACGATTTAATCGCGGGATATTTTCCTACATCCCAGGGCAGCCCCTTGAAGACTATGTCCTGTACTTCGATCATGCCCCTAACACTGGATACGATGACAAATTTGAATTCGTGAGCGTTGCATATCGGCTTCGGAAATCTCGTTGCTTTCTAGAGAGCAAGGGTGCGCTGACATGCCTGTCCTGCCACGATCCACATCGCAAGCTTCCCGCGGGCGAGGAAGCGACAAGCTACTATTCCGGACAATGCCGTCATTGTCATGAACCCGTCATTAGCACTTTGGTTGCCCAGGGCAAGCACCCAGATGCAGCTGACTGTGTTTCGTGCCACATGCCAAAAAGGAGAACTGAAGATGTAGTTCACGCACTTATCACGGACCATTTCATTCAGCGTAAGTTCCCAAAGCGTGATCTACAGGCAGAGCTTCAGGAACGTCATTTGACTGATGCCGAGGAATACCACGGAGAAGTAGTCCCGTATTATCCGTCGCCGCTGCCGAAAACGAGCGAAAACAGCCGATACCTTGCGGTAGCGCAAGTGGCTCGTCAGAATAATCTGAAGAAAGGAGTAGCCGACCTGGCCCGAGAAATAAACGAGCATCCTCCTCGCGAGGAGGATTTTTACATCGCACTTGGGGATGCCCTGAAAGACAGCGGAAATTCGAAAGCGGCTGTTGAAGCGTTTGAACAGGCAGTTCGGATGATGCCAAACTCTGTGACAGCATTACGGTCGTTGGCCGCTAGTTTGAAAGCATCGGGGAATGTCTCACGAAGCGAGCAGATATTGAAGCGGGCGCTAGACTTGGCACCTCTCGACGGAAGCAGCTGGAATCAATACGCGATGCTTGAGGCCGACCTTGGGCGAACCGGTCGCGCAATCGAGCAACTTCAGAAAGCGCTGGCGCTAGATCCAGATTTGCCGGAGGTCGACCTGAACCTTGCCACCCTCTTTGTCCGCGAAGGGCAGATGGAACCTGCCGAAACAGCCTTGAAACGCGCACTAAGCATTGATCCGTACGATGCGGCTGCTTACGATCTGATGGGGCGCGTGCTGTCAGGGAAGAATGAAATGTCTAGGGCTCTCTATAGCTTCCAAAAAGCAACGCGTCTTCGTCCGGGCTATGGACCCTATCTTTATAACTATGCTCTGGCGCTGGCCGCGGCGCAACGGTTAGACGAAGCGCGGACACAAGCGCAGGCCGCAGTGAACGCAGATCCTAATCTTGCTGAAGGCCACGCATTGCTCGGTAAACTTCTCGCTAGAGACCAGCGATTGGCGGAGGCGGTGAGCGAGTATCAGCAGGCGGTGAAACTACAGCCTGGTTTCAGTCTGGCACACCTGGACTTAGGGTTGATTCTGGCCGAACAAGGAGATTTGCGGAGCGCGACTGAACACCTACGCAAAGCGGCAACCGGCAGAGACCCGAATATCGTCCGCCAAGCAGCCCAGGCCCTCCAACGAATTAGCAATCATTAGGCTGTCCACCCGAGGTCATGCGGATTTTCTTGTCGGATGAGGCAATTGACCACGGTATGCGAGTGACACGAGGCGACATGCTGGCGCGCCGCAAGGAGTATTGTGGACTTCGTGTATCCAGATACGGCATTCTTGGCGGGACTCGACCACGACAGCGTTCAAGCCGTTATTGCAGCAGCCCAAGTACGTCGCCTGGGTCCGAACGAGGGGCTTATAACCGAAGGGCGCCAGGCTAATCACCTCTTCTTAGTAAAAAACGGGAATGCGCGGTTTTACAGGGTGACCACCGGGGGCGAGGACATCACGCTCTTGTGGCTGGGACCTGGCGACATCGTCGGCCTCGCGTCGTTGTTGGCTGAACAGCCCACCGCCTATCTAGCTAACGCCGAGACAATGTCGCCGTGCGAACTCCTGGTTTGGGATCGTGCCCTGATCCGGAGCTTCGCGGCACGCCATCCAAGAATCATGGGAAACGGCCTGGACTTATCGTCGAAATATTTGAGAAATGCCCTCCAGCGACATGCCGATTTGGCCACCACATCCCCCGAGGCTCGCGTTGCCCGTTCTTTGCAGCATCTTGCGGATAAGATCGGCAAGGTGCGCTCTTCTGGTGTAGAAATTGAAGTGAAGAACGAGGAGCTTAGCTCTCTTTCCGATGTCAGTCGATTCACTACCAGTCGCGTGCTCGCTGGATGGGTACGTTCCGGGAAGGTTTCAAAACAACGGGGAAAAGTCATCCTCCACGCGCCAGACGCATTGATCTAGTAGCCCGAACATTCATCGGGTGGATTAATGACGCCTCCCGTCTACTTCATGTCACGCCTATTTCGGGCATGGTTGCGTGTACGCAACGACTGGTTTGTCCATCCTGTATTAGTTTGAATATTGCGAAAAGCTGATTGCGATTTAGAGCCAACCGAGCGACTGCAACAACATTGTTCGTCGCAGGATCTGGGTGGTGCACCTTCTCTTCACGCCACCTCCGCCCCGGAGCCAATGAACGCGGAAAATAATAAATATCCCAAACCTCGTGTCTTCGTAGTAGACGATCACGAATGTATGTTGAGGACTGTCGAACGAATCCTCGGCCACGGATGCTCCGTCGTTGGCAATGCACCAAACGGCGCGCTTGCCATCGAGGAAGTGCTGAGGTTGCAGCCCGACATCGTCATAATGGACGTCATGATGCCTGAGATGAACGGGCTCGAGGCCTGCATTTGTCTTAGACAACATGGTTTCAAGGCGAAGATTCTCTTCATGTCTACGGCTGATGATCCAGACATTCGAGAAGCCGCCATGAAGTCAGGCGGTGACGGCTTTTTGCCGAAAATTAAGCTTGCCGATCTTCGGCTAATCATTTTTGCGATGTTAAAAGCTCAGCCACCTGAAATAGGACCAACAGGGTAGGTAACAGGCGATTACTCTCACTATGAATGCGGTCCAGGCTGCTTCACTGGCCAAATATCCCTCACAGCGTCTCGGAATGGCAGCCAGACACTCCAGTAGAGTTCGATGTGATATTCACAGAAGTGAAGTTTTCGCCCATTTGAATGCAGCAATTCCCATACAGGAGTGTCGGCGCACGATTCGGGCAATCCATCTGTGCCAAATCTGTCCCCTTCGCAGGGCTCGTCGCTCGGTTTGCGGGAAGTATATCGACCGTTGCTCACGCCAATTATCGTACATGACGGGAAGCACGCCGCTTCCGATCAACTGTTGTTAACAGGCGATTACACCAACTACTCCGCAAAACCACTATGACCGAGGATCAACTAGTGTAGTGGCGATTTTTCAACAGCTGAAAAAAGGCTCATCCAACCTTAGCGAAAACCGGAGACGGCTGAGTTGACGAGAGACGCAGCCGAAGCGAGAACCGACCGAGCTATTTTGGAAAATTCATGCGGCGCATGAGATCTTGGAAGCGCGAATCTGAGCGCAGACTGTCCATCCTGAGATCGGCCCTCAAAAAGTACGTGAGGTCGGTGGATCGTTCCTGGTAAGACCTTTCCAAATATTCGAATGCCCTATCTTCGTTTCCCAATCCGGCGTAGATCGCAGCAATCATATAAGGGGAAACATAGCTGGCTTTTGGTCGGAGCCATTCGCGCAGGATTTTCTGGGCCTCTGCCTTTCTGCCCACGGCTGCGTACGCGTGTGCCAATGCAGCGGTAGGATCTGAATCGCCTTGTGACAGCTCGACAGCCTTCTGATATTCAGAGATCGCTTGCAGCGTTTGGCCTGAACCCTCATATCCAACGCCGAGCCAATGGTGCGCACGCCAATCGTTCGGATTCTGGGCCACAAACGCTTGGCTTATCTCAATCAGTATTTTGTAATTCCGAAGATGATAGTTGATGACCGACTCGCCAATGAAGGGTTCGGATTGAAGCGCATCCAGTTCGCGCGTCTTGGCTATCTCGACCCGCGACTCAACGATTCGACCATTGACTGCTGTGTAGACGCCGTATTGCAAATGAGGACGAATATCGTTCGGGCACAGTTCAAGGGCACGCCGGTACTCCTTCTCAGCGGTCTGCCAGTCCCAGTCATACTGCCAACTTATTCGCGCAAGCACGCCGTGGGCTTCGCAGTTCGCGTCATCCAGCCGCAGGGCATGATGAATAGCTTGCTTTGCTGGCGGGAAGACCTCGCTGGCGGGCTGCCATCGCTGTGCTCCAAGAAGCACATAGCTCGCTGCCAAGGAGGTGTAAGCAGGTGGAAAGTTAGGGTCTTTCTCGATGGCCTTCAAAAGGTAGCTTTGGAAAGTTTTGAGTCCCTGATACCCGCTAAGATCTACCTGGGTTGCCATCAGATATGCTTGATAGGCTTGCGGATCTACCGTGGGAGCCGCGTGGAGACGAGACTCCTGTTGCGGAGTTAGCTTTACACGAACCTTTGCTGATATTGACTCCGCTACCTCTCGTTGGATCTTTAGAACGTCCTCGAGATCCCCCTCAAATGTCTCCACCATCAAGCTCTCATCCGTTGGTGCATGAATCATGTGCGCCGCAATGCGTACACGATTCTGTACCCGCAATACCGATCCTTCCATAACCGCGTCAGCATTAAGTTCACGGCCAATCTGGGGCAACGGCTTCTTCTTTTCCCCCTTGTACTGCATAACGGACGTTCGAGAAATGACCTTAAGCGATCCAAGCCGGGAGAGTTCCGTGATCAACGCCTCCGTCATGCCGTCGGCAAAGATGTCATCCTCTGGACTCCCAGACATGTTCGTAAGCGGAAGCACCGCAAGTGAGCGGACCTGCAACGGAGTAGAACTGCCGAACAATATCCGCTTGCCACCTGGGGCACCCCTAAGCAGGGCGAAAAGTACTAATGCAACCAACAAGGCTGCCGCGACGATTGGCAACCCAAATCGTCGTAGCGGCAAGGCAATTCTTTTTGGCTGAATTGGTTCCCGCACTCCTGTAGTGATGAAGCGATAGCCGTGCCGCGGCAGAGTTTCGATGAAGCGGGGATTCTCCGCTGAATCATCCAGAGCATCTCGCAAACGCTTCACCGCTGCGTTCAACCCGTGATCGAAGTCCACAAATGTATCGCTTGGCCACAGTTCGCGACGCAATTCATCCCGCGTAACAACATCGCCTGCGTGGCGGAGAAGGGTGGCTAGGACCCGAAAAGGTTGATCCTGGAGCTTGATCTTGACGCCATTCTTGCGTAGCTCACCTGCGCTCAGGTCGACCTCGAAGAGACCAAAGCAAACGGTTCGCGACTGATGGGTGTTCCCCGCCATGGCCAACCTCTGGCGGGTGAGTGTAGCACCGCTGGCCCGCGTTGCACGTACAGACTGCCCAACGACACTTTATCTCTTGAAGAGAGCACGAAGGCGGAACGCGCCGACAAAGGAACGGAGGCTAATCCTTCCCCGGTAGAATTGAACCTCTTCGACAGTTTGATGAAAACAGGCGTTAGCACTCATTGACTCGGGCTCAATGAGTGAAATGGCGATGTTATGCCAACTATCAGCAGGTTTCGGTATTCCGCGCGGTTCCGGATCTTCGGAAGTTGTTGAAGTAAGGCGCCTTCATTCCTGCGCCATGGCATCCGAGACGACTCGTTCCTCGCCGTTCATTTAATGCTAGACTTCCGCCGCGAGGCGCACTGGTGTCGGATGACAACTCATCTCGGATTGTTAGGTTTGGCATATTTGAGGTTGATCTAAGGGCAGGCGAACTGCGCCGTCGTGGCTTGAAGGTGAAGCTACAGGAGCAGCCATTGCAGGTTCTGACTGCCCTTCTGGAGCACCCGGGGGAGGTGGTTACCCGCGAGGAGTTGCGGGGCAAACTTTGGCCAGCGGACACCTTCGTCGACTTCGATCATGGTCTCAATGCCGCGATCAGGAGGTTGCGCGATGCATTGGGCGAATCGGCGGAGACGCCCATGCTCGTTGAGACAGTCGCTCGACGAGGATATCGCTTCATTGGAAATGTTGAGAACACGGCAGGCAGAACATCAGCCCGGCCCACACCCTGGCAGAGGCTGCGCACTACCAGGCATGTTGGTGTAGCGGGACTAATCGTGTGCGCTCTTGTGCTTTCCTTTTTACTCTACCGCCATTTGGTCAGACCAAAAGCGGTTGAGATGACCGTAACTCCCGCAGTCACCAACCTTGGCGAAAAATACGCTCCTGCGCTTTCGAGAGATGGCCAGCGTTTGGCTTTCGTGTGGGATGGCGGCGTTGGTCCTTACTTCAACTTGTATGTGAAAGTAATCGGTACTGAGGAATCACTACAACTGACCAAGCAGGCGTCGCTCGACTTTAGTCCGGTTTGGTCCCCCGATGGTCGCTATATTGCATTTTGTCGCATTCTTAAAGGTGCCACAGGCATCTACATTATTCCGTCGTTGGGTGGCGCCGAGCGCAGGGTGCGCAACACTCTTTGGGATGATCAGGAGTTCCAGGAAGCCTTCAGGTTCGCGCACCGTCTCTCCTGGTCGCCTGATGGAAAATTCCTCGCATATTCTGACCGTCCATCCCGTAGCGAAGCTGCTTCTATTTTTCTACTTTCGCTCGATTCATTTGACGTTCGTAGACTCACTTCGGCGCCACAATCCAGAGGGGACTTCAGTCCTGAATTCTCACCGGATGGTCTTACTCTGGCCTTCGCCAGAGACACTCAAGGAGTCGAGTCAATCTATGTCACCCCAGTTTCTGGAGGAAAGGAGGAGCGCCTTACATCGGATACCAAACAAAAGTGGGGTCTTACGTGGACTACGGACGGTCGAGAAGTGGTTTTCTCAGACGTTGGCTGGCTATGGAAGGTATCGCTTCGAGGAGGCGAGCCGGAACGACTGCAGTTCGGCCAAGACGGAGTTGACCCTTCGATTGGAGGAAACCGACTAGTCTATGTGCGGCACAGATCCAACAAGAACATCTGGAAGAGGGACCTTAACTCATTGATCCCGACTAGCGCTGCCCAGAGGCTCATATCGTCCACCAGAATGGAGAGTGGTCCTCAGTTCTCGCCAGATGGACGTGAGATTGCCTTCGAATCTACCCGCAGCGGCGCATATGAAGTCTGGCTTTGCGGGAGCGACGGAACCAATCTCAGGCAGCTCACTCACTTCGGCCCTTCGGTGACCGGAGCTCCACGTTGGTCGCCCGACGGGCAGCAGATTGCTTTCGATTCTCGTCCTGCCGGCAATCCAGACATTTTTGTCATCGACTCTCAGGGCGGCCCTCCGCGAAAGCTTACGAGTGAGGCTTCGAGTGAAGTTTTACCAAGCTGGTCGCGGGATGGACGTTGGATCTATTTTGCATCGGACCGGACTGGTGGTTGGGAAGTTTGGAAAATGCCTTCGACAGGTGGGTCTGCTGTACGAGTGACGCGCCAGGGCGGATTTGCAGCGTTCGAATCGCCCAACGGAAGATTTTTATATTATGCAAAAGGCCAGAATGTTTCCGGATTGTGGCGCACTCCGGTAAACGGTGGCGAAGAGATCGAGCTCATAAGCTCCCTGGAAGCAGGTTATTGGGGCTATTGGGCAGCGGTCGAGAACGGCATCTATTACCTCGACACGACCACGAAACCTGGGATCGCGCTCTTTGACACTACTACCCATCGGATTACGCAAATGTTCAATTTGGAGGGTCGCCCAGCCAGGGAAGACACGGGATTGGCCGTCTCGCCGGATGAGAGGACCATTCTCTACACACAATTGGATGCGTCAAATAGCGACATCCTTCTTGTGGAGAACTTCCAATAAATTCAACTATTCTGGCGTACACCGATTCGCGAACAAGCTTCTAAGTACTGCTTCTCGCCAACGAAATGGGCGTGCCCGAATCCTGTCCGATCAGCGCGATATCGCTGCCGGCAAGTCTAACTGTTGTAAACAGGCTTTTACACTCAAAACCCATCTTCCGGGCTTCCTAAGGCATTCATTCGTAGAGACGACGGGTAAGTGGAGACCCTTCTAAACTCCCGTAGAAATCCGAGAGCAGAAAACGGCTGCGATAATCAACCAGAAAACACCTGATTCAGTGTGGATATGCACGATCGCAAGGTCGATTCCGTCCGACTTAAAGATTATGATAAGCGCCAGGTCTTATTCTCGGGCGAATTGAAATAGGGGGTGGGGGCAAAGTGCCTAGCACTTCCAACACGATTTGGCGTCGGGAGTGGCGCTCTTCCCGCTGGTTGCCTGGGGTGCTTGTTTTTGTCCTGCTCGCGCTCGGGGCAGTGCGCATCGTTGCAACCTACCATGTCCTTTCACAAGCGGCTGACGAACCTGCCACGATCGCCGCAGGCATGGAGTGGCTCGACAAGGGCACTTACAATCTGGATCCTTTGCATCCGCCGCTTGCGAGAGTGACTGCCGCGCTTGGGCCGTTTCTGGAGGGACGCCGGCTGCCCCAAGGACAGGTGATCGAAAGAGGGCCGGAGTTTTCGATCTTCAAGGTAGGCAATGAGATTTTCTATGAGGGGGGCACGTACTGGCGAACCCTTGCGTTGGCTCGCCTCAGCATGCTTCCATTCTTTGCATTCGGCGTCGCCATTGTTTTCTTTTGGGGTCGCAGGATCGACGGCAACGTTGCAGGTTTGCTCGGTGTCTTCTGCTTTACCAGCTTGCCGGCTATTTTGGCCTTTGCAGGCTTTGCATATACCGATATGCCGGTTGGCGTTCTCATTGCGGGGAGCGCGTTCATGTTCGTGCGTTGGCTGGATCTTCCGTCAATGCAGAACTCGATACTTTTCGGGGTTCTCACTGCACTCGCTTTGTTATCGAAATTCACCGCACTGCTGTTTTTGCCCGCTTGTTGGGTCGCGATTGTCTTTTGTTGGATAGGTACTAATCAGCGTCGCGAATGGCGTCTCTATTTCCGGCAGGCGGTCTGGATAGTCCTTACATTCTTCGTGATCTTTTGGGGCGGGTACAGGTTTTCCGTCGCTCCTCTGAAGACTGTTTTCCTAAACCCCGGGCAGGACATCCACGCCCTCCACGTGCCCCAGCCCGTCAAGCGCCTCCTTTACTTTGCGGTTGATAAGCCCATACCAGCCCCAGCGTTTTTTAAGGGAGTAACTGCGAGTATACGCAGCGGTGCCGTGGTAGGGCGCCCATCTTACCTTCTAGGCGAGATTCGTCAGACGGGATGGTGGTACTTCTTCATCGTAGCGATCGGTGTTAAGACGCCGCTGGCATTCCTTCTGTTGGGAGTTCTTGGCTTATTCCTAAGCCTGATACGCGGTTTAAAAGAACGCAATTGGCAACTAGCCGCGCCGGGTGCGTGCATAGTTGCGATTCTTGTTGCGACCTTTCCCGCGAGAGTGAACTACGGGGTCAGACACATACTCTGCATCTATCCCTTTCTGTCCGTGATGGCAGCATACGGTGGGACGAAAATCTATGAGCAGCGCGAAAGATGGGGCTTGCAAGGCCGCGTAGCGCTGACCGGACTGCTAGCGTGGCACCTGCTGGTAACTTCCCATGTACATCCGGACTACGTGACTTACTTCAACGAATTGGCCGGGAGGCAACCACAAAAAATATTGATGTGGGGTTGTGACTACGATTGCGGTCAGGATGTGGCGCGACTGGCGCGACTGCTCGGCGAGCGCAAGATTCAGCATGTAACACTCGGCGTCTTCGGAAATAATGATTTTAAACGGTCTGGTCTTCCACCATTCGAGAACCTGGATCCCTATCAGCGACCCAAAGGATGGGTCGCAGCAAGCGTGCGAATAGTTGAGACCGGAGACGCGTTCCTAGGTGGCTCTCATCGTGACGCTTTTCAATGGCTGTCGGCCTGTAAACCGTTGGCACGTGCGGGAGAGACGATCTATCTCTACGAGGTCCCTTGTGGCTCCAGCGACAGTGTAGTGAGTAATCCCTGATTGGGTTGCCGGAAAGGCAAATTAACAGTCTTGAAATCGTTGGGCCTATCTTTCCGGATACATATTCCCCGCATCTCTTCAGTTGCTAACCCCTTGGGCTTGCCAGCGCTGATTTTTTTTCGTTCGGTCTTCTGGAGCATTCTCGCCGAATATCCACTGCAATCATCCAGCTCAATGAAGTTTGGCTTTGTTGTGTGGCTACTGGTTTTTCGCGCTTACTTTGCCAGAAGGGCGCTTTAGTGCGGCTCGGCGAAGCATCACTACAACAGTATGAATACTATGCTCCCACCCGAACGGGACTTTTGGCGTTCAATTGTTGTAGCAGGCGATTACACTAACTACTTTGCGGCGAGGGTCAGTAGTTGGTGAAATGGCGATGTTTCACCAATCGACGCTAACTTTCTACGAGCCATGGTTTAGCTCGCATCCCGTTCTCTTCACTTCATGCCTTCGCGAACATTGACCAACAGTTGATCAAACGCTTGGAGGCGGATCAAACCGGCCCGTGGGTATTCAACATCAATGATCACATATACGATGATGACCGTGATCACCGCGAAACTCAGGATATGGAGCCAACTCCGGTGCTGGCCAATTGCCATTCGATACCCAGCCAGCAGGGAGCAAATAAGACCGAGGCTGAACAACAGTGCATAGATGATGTTTGGCGGGTGGGTTTGCAGCGCCATCGCACGAATCGTAGTAATGTCGATCATGTCGTTTAGCGCGGGCAGCAGGAGCTTACCTACGTCAGGATGGGAGTTCGGAAGCCGTGTAGCGGCAATTGCTTTTGTCCAAATCTCTTCCTGGAACTTTTTGGATCGAGCCATCTCGATCTTAGCGGCCTCCATGTTTGGCAGCTTGCGATAGGTTTGCAATCGAGAGTCAACATATCCTCGAAACAACTCTTGCAGTTCGGGCCGCGCTTCTTGCGACAATAACTGCAACCGGAGATATGCGGTTTCGATGGTGTTAGCTTCCTCGGCGATCAACGTCCGTTTCTCATTGAAACGCGATGCCGCACCCGAGAACGTAAACGCCACCACCAATCCAAACAGGGCAAACATCGCGCCCTCGATGGTACCCAGACTGGCCCGCTCGCCTTCCGACTCTTTCGGCTTGCGCCTGATGCCAACACGACGGCCGATTTCCAGCAGGCCAAGCATACCGACGAAGAGCAGTGCCGCAAAAAGTAAAGGGCTGATAGCAGGTTCCATCTGACTCTCCGATCCGGCCCAATTTTACCCAAGGATAACGATTCTTGTGGATCGGGCGTGTTCATCCGGTCCCAAAGGGTGTTAACTGGCGCTTACACCAACTACCCGGAAAACGGCGTCCGGGCCAAGCTAGTTTGGTGAAATGGTGATTTATCGCCAATCGACTTGAAGATGTAAAATCCCGGTGGTCGCGTTAAACGATGTTTCGGAAGCAGGCTGCCTCTCATTTTGGCACGGTGACTTCGATATGGCGCTGTGTTCTATGAGGTAGAGAATGTTGTTACGCGAAAAGGCGAATACTTGCTCTACCTAAGACGTCTGCCGCGCAAGGTGCGAACAGAGATGCCAGAGGCGTACCATGACCGTCGCTCGTTACTCTTTTTCGCACAGCAGACCGTATTTGATTCCCGCTGGACATGGCTT
>Ga0207676_10001186_pt1 | contig 19551 bp, 18 predicted proteins | sample KBSSwiS72_FD_184307 | JGI IMG/M metagenome (GOLD analysis project Ga0207676, IMG submission 184307) | Switchgrass rhizosphere microbial communities from Kellogg Biological Station, Michigan, USA - KBS Switchgrass S7-2 (SPAdes) (version 2) | ecosystem: Host-associated > Plants > Roots >...
TGGCCTCTGTTCTGGTGACTTTCGCCGTCGCGGGACTGGCCATCTGGGCCCTCATTTACTTTTGGCCGCGCAGCTACTACCAAGCACCGCCGGCAGCTCGCAACTGGTACGAAAAAGGAACTGATTACCTGCACAACGGTGCGTACTACCAAGCCAGCAAAGCACTAACACAGGCGATCAGTCTTGATGATAAATTTGCCCTGGCGCGGGCACGTTTGGCGCAGGCCTGGACCGAGCTCGACTACACTGACCGGGCCAAAGACGAGTTGCTTGCCATTGACAGCATCACTGGGCGAGCCAGCCTTTCACCCCGCGACGCTCTCTACCTCGATGCAATAAACGCCACTGTAATCCGGCGGTTTGGTGACGCGGCCAAGGCTTACGGCGAACTCGTCAAACTCTCACCGGAGTTCGCCCCAGTCTACGTCGATCTCGGGTATGCGTATGAGAACGACGGTGAGCTCGACAAGGCGCTCGAGAATTATCAGAAAGCGATCGAATTGAATAAGAGACAGTACGCGACCGCATTTCTCCGAACGGGTATCGTGTACAACCGCAAAGGCGACATAGACAAAGCCACCGCCAATTTTGACGACGCGGAGCGTTTGTATCGTGCGGACAGCAACAATGAAGGTCTGAACGAGGTCTATCGCCAGCGCGGACTTCTCTTCAAAAATAAAGGTCGGTATGAAGAAGCGAAGAAGCACTTTGGGCAGGCACTCGACGCTTCGCGCGCCCTGGGTAACGAAGCACAACAGATAACCGTGTTGATTGATTTGAGTAACATGGCTTCCGCGCGTGGTCTGGTATCGGAGGCTGAAGATTACGCCCAGGAGGCAATAACCATTGCGCAACAGAAACAGCTCGAGAACCTCACTGCCGGCGGCTTGCTCGAACTCGGCAACGCTTTTTCAGCCAAGGGTGATTATCAAAAGGCTGAACGGTACTTTAATCAAGCTATCCTGTATGCCCGCACAAACAAGGGAAAGCTGAACGAACATCGGGCCATGTCAAACCTCGGTGGCCTGTACATCCAGACGCTGCGCATCGATGATGGCATGCGGATGGTGCAGGAGGCGTTTGAGTATTTCAAACAGGAAAACTGGCCACGCATAACCGCGCAATGTTTGTCACAGATCGGCCGCGGATATCGTCGCAAGGGCGACTATGCCGCGGCGCAGCAGGCCCTCCAACAAAAACTCCAACTCGCATCTGCGAGTAATAGCCAGCCGCTCGTCGCTGATGCGTATGTTGAATTTGGCGCGCTGCGGTTGGATGAGGAGAAGTATCCCGAGGCGCTCGAGCAATACCAGAACGCGCTGCAGATTTACGAACCACTAAAAAGCGACTTGAGGATAGCGTTTTGCAAAGCGAACCGCGCGAAGATTCTGGCCCGGTTGGGTCAATACAGCGAAGCAAAACAGTTGCTCGACGAACTATTCAAGGTCACCCGAGAGGCTAAAGGCAACGCCTATTTGCAACTGATTCCGGAATTGCACCTCGTTCAGGCCGAGATGAGTCTGAGCGAGGGAAACGCGGCACAGGCAATAGCATCCGCCAATGAAGCCATCAAGACAGCCGATCCGAAATCGGATGTGCTGATTCAAGCGCAGTACGTCCTGGGTTTAGCGAAGGCCGCTTCGGGTCAGCACACAGAAGCGCAAAAACTCTGCGACGATGCGCGAAAAGCCGCCGAAAACACCGGCGACGTTGGGTTGAAATCGCGAATCATGCTGGCCGGCGCGGAAGTGGCGCTGAAAGGAAATGACCCCAAATTGGCATTAATATTGGCGACGCAAGCGCAGGAGCAGTTCACGCGCGGCCAACAGCTTGAGTCTGAATGGCGGGCCTGGTTCATTGGCTCACGGGCCAGCGAACGGATGGGCGACGGTGACAAAGCAGCAGACCAGTTGAGGAATGCGGTCGAGGCTCGCGCTAAGCTGGAACAACAATGGGGCGCAAACGTTTTCAGAGTATATGCAGCCCGGCCTGATATTCAGGTATATTATCGCTAATGCAGTTGATCCAGTTGGTTCAACTCCCAAAACTGGAAGGAGATAAATAAATGACGTACCCAGATCCCGATCCTCAACCAATCGATCCGCCAGACAACACGGGTCCACAAAGTGCCGACGAGGCGCCAAATACAGGGGATGCGAAACCCATCGATCCTCCTGACAACACCTGAAAGGCTGATCGTTAAGCCCAGAAGCCACAGATTACATAGATCGGCAATTTACTTTATGTAATCTGTGGCTCATTTTCTTTTTGTAGCAAGCCACTCCCTCACTACTTCCTTCGGATCGCGCTTATTCCCGTCAATTTCGTAATTGAGCCGGCGCATTTCTTCAGTCGAGATGGAATTTGCCAGCGTCGCCAGCACTTCCCGAAGCGCAGGAACACGCGTGAGCGAATCCTGCCGCACGAGGTAAACCGCTTCGTATGGCGGGAAGTAATGGCGGTCATCCGCAAGTTGAAATAGATCGAGCGTCTGGATGCGGCCTTCGGTTGAGTTGGCGGCGATCAGATCGACCTGACGCGACGAGAGCGCGATGTAGGTCAACGACAGATCCATCTCACGCACTTCCGCGAACTTCAGCCCGTAAGCCTTGGAGAACCCCGGATAACCGTCGGCTCGCGACATGAAGTCCTGCCCAAAACCAGCGCGCCACTGCGGCGTGTGCGGCGCCGCATCTGAGATTGTTTTCAAATTCCGCCGTCTCGCTTCTTCACCACGAACGAGGATCGCAAAAGTGTTTTCGAAACCGAGCGGCGGGCTCACCTCGACGTTGAACTTGCTCGCGTATTCCTGTTTCACCTGATCGTAGACCGCGCGCGGATCGCCGATCGGCGCGTGATGAAGAATCGCGGTGTACGACGTTCCCGTGTATTCCGGATAAAGATCGAGCGTGCCGCTCACCATCGCTTCGTGTGGAAGATTGCCGCCGAGTTCAAAGCGTCGTTCGACTGAAACCCCGCGCGCCTCGAGCATTTGCGCCACGATTTCCGCGAGTAGCGCGGACTCGGTGAAGTCTTTCGAGCCAATCGCTACGGGTTTTGTTTTGGTGGAATTGTCGCGCGCGTTGCGCCACAACGTGTAGCCACCTTCCAGGATGATGACCGCCGCCACCGCGAATACGAGCAGTTGAGCGATCGGCCATCGCTTATTTTGGCGCGATGCCGGCGACGTAAATTGGCGTTCGACCAGACCAAGCAAGAAATCTGCGGCCAGCGCGAGCAGCGCTGCCGAAAAAGCGCCGGCGAGAAGGAGGTTGTTGTCGTACTGTCGCAACCCGCGAAAGATGTAAACACCGAGACCACCGGCGCCGACTGCCGCCGCGATTGTCGTCACTCCGACCGCGATCACTGTCGCCACGCGAATGCCGGTAACGATCACGCCCATCGCCAACGGCAACTCAACCTGTCGCAGCACCTGGCTGTCAGTCATGCCCATCGCCACGGCCGCTTCGCGAACGCTTGGTTCGACGCCGAGAATGCCGGTCACCGTGTTGCGAATGATCGGCAACAGCGAATAGAGAACGAGCGCTACCAACGCGGTGCGCGAGCCGATGCCGCCGATGAACGGCAGCGGAATCAAAAAACCAAAGAGCGCCAGGCTCGGAATTGTCTGCATGATGTTCGCAATGCCGAGCACCGGCCCGCGCAAAGCTCGATGACGCGTCAGCAGTATTCCTACCGGCACGCCGATGATGACGGCGATGAGAATGGCGATGAACACGAGCACGATATGCTGTCGCACCAACAGCAGTAACTCAGGCCAGTTGAGCTGAAGGAAATGCCAGAAGCTCAAAAGTTTCCTCCAAGAATGTCAGCCACAAAAAGGCACAAAATGCACAAAGGGATCTTCTTAAATGTCTTTTGTGCCTTTTGTGCCTTTTTGTGGCTCATAGTTAAGCGTCTCGAGGTAAGCGCGTGCCTGCGGATTTGTCGACGCGAGAAATCGTTCGGGAGTTTCGAGCAGAACGAGTTCGCCCTGGTGCATCAGGGCGATGCGTTTGCCGAGAATCAACGCCTCCCGTACGTCGTGAGTGACGACGATGGCGGTCTTGCCGAGACGCGCGGTCAAATCGGCGAACTCTTTTTGCAAACTCGCGCGCGTGAGTGGATCGAGCGCGCCGAAAGGCTCGTCGAGCAGAAGCAACGGCGGATCGGCGGCGAGCGCACGCGCCACGCCGACGCGCTGCCGTTGTCCTCCTGACAACTCGCGCGGGTAACGCTCAGCAAAGCGCTCCGGATCCAGGCCGACGAGGCTCAGCAACTCACGTACTCGCTCGTCGATCCGTGCCTGATCCCACCGCGACAGCGACGGCACCAGACCGACGTTTCGCGCGATAGTGAAGTGTGGGAAAAGCCCGCCTTCCTGAATGACGTAACCGATGCGCCGCCGCAAAGCGATCGGATCCCACGCCGTCGTCGTCTTTCCCTCGACGCGCACCTCGCCCGTCGTTGGAATCAGCAAACGATTGACGAACTTCAGCGTCGTCGTCTTTCCCGAGCCTGACTCGCCGAGCAACACCAGTGTCTCGCCCTGCTCAACACTCAGATTCAAGTTAACGATGATGTTTGCGGCGGTTGGAAGTGAGTAACTGACGTTCTGAAACTGGACCAGAGGATTGTCGACCGTGTCGGGCATCAACAATTTGTGCCTTTGTGCCTTTTGTGGCTACAAATCTTCTTCTTGTGGCTTAGTGCGCGAGCAACAAATTACTGCTGAAACGTTCCTGCGTGTCGAGCCACGTGCGCGAGAGTTCGAAATTCGTCGCGGCGGCGAGTCGTTCAATCCCGGCCTTGTCGTACTTGTAAGAGTTCTCAGTATGAATCAACTCTCCCGCGCCAAAGTCAACTTCGAGATCCAGCTTCTCGATCCGCACGCGCTGTTCGACCAAACTCTCGATATAGATCTCGATCCGTCCTAACGTCTCGTTGTAAAAAGCGCGATGCCTGAAGTTGTGCAAATCGAACGTCCCGCCTAACTCGCGATTGATTCGTGCCAGCACGTTGAGATTGAAAGCAGCGGTCACACCGAGCGCGTCGTTGTACGCAGCTTCGAGCATAGCCGGATCTTTCTTCAAATCCGCGCCGAGCAACAACGCGTCGCCCTTTTGCAGCACACTACGCATGGCGCGCAGAAAACGCAGCGCTTCTTCCGGATCGAAGTTGCTAATGTTCGAACCGAGGAACAAAGCGAGCGTTCGCCCGCGCGGCTTCTTTCCGAGTTCCGCAAGACCGGCGAAGTAGTCGGCGGCGTACGCCTCGATCCGCAGACGCGGATACGACTGAAGCAGAATGCGCGAACTACTCTCCAACGCCGACGCGGAGATGTCGACCGGCATGAACAACAGCTCCGGCTGTTTCCCGAGCAGCGCCTCGATAATGAGCCGGGTTTTGGATGCACTGCCACTGCCCATCTCGACCAGTGTTTTCTGGCCGTCGACGGCCGCGACGATCTCGTGCGCGTAAAGTTTCAGGATCTCGTTCTCTGCCCGCGTCAGATAGTATTCGGGCAGCAGGCAGATGGCTTCGAAGAGCTGCGACCCCAGCTCGTCATAGAAATACTTCGGCAAAAAACGTTTCTGACGAGCGAACAAACCCTTCCGCACGTCCTCCGCAAGGCCGGCAAGCGGATCTCGCTTGACGAGATTATGGATGTAGAGACGTGAGTCCCTGGTGGGTCTTGACTGTGCCACAGTCGCCACATCATAGCTTATAACCCACAGATTCACACGGCTTGATGAAATCCGTGGCAATCTGTGGCAAGATCGCCCGGCAATGTTCTTTAGTAGATTTTTACCACTGCTATTCCTCCTGTTTGCGGTGTGCTCGTCGGCAGTCGCCCAGGGCTACAAAACAGAATTCGAAACGCCCGAAAAGGTCTCACTCTCCGTCAAAAATCTCGACGGGCGAGTGAGTGTTGTGGCCTCCGAACAACAGCAAAAGAAAGTGACCGTGGAGGCCAAATCGGCCGGCTCAGCGATCAGTCCCGAAGACGTCAAAGTCGAAACCAAAGGCAGCGACATTCGCATCGACGTCCGGGAGCGTGGCGAAAAGGATCGCATTGACCTGACGGTGACGATTCCCGTGCGGTCGAAAGTTCAAGTCGAAGGAAAAGCGGGCGCTGTTGACGTGATCGGCAGTGTTGAGTCAGCAACTGTAAAGACCGACACGGGCACGATTCACGCCGATGTTCCACTCGATTTCGTTAAGTTCAACTTTGTTTGGGAAGCCAGCAAGCCGCGTTTCATGAGCGACGTCGAGCTGCCGCCAATCAAGGAAAAGGCGGGCGGCGCTTACAAACTGTCCGGCAGGCTCGGTGATAAAAAAGAAGTCGATAAGGAACAACTCGTCGCGCTCGACTTTCGTACGCAGCGCGGCGTTGTGCTTTTGAACATCGATCCGGAACGCGCGCCGGCTGATCTGCGCGAGCGCCCGCTGACGGAAGCCGCGAAAGCCATCGTCCGTAGCGGTGATAGCCAACTCGTCGAAGCGATTCGGAAAGTGGCGCCAAAAATGTTTGGCGACTACGCGAAGACGCTGCCGCCAGTCGAGAAAGAACCCGAACTGGTGCATCGCGCGCCGCCGGGGCGAATCGTAAGTTCCGTTGCGCCGCAGTTGATGCGATTCACGGCCAGCGTCATCGATCGCAATGGACGCGCGATCGGCGGCATGCGTGAATCGGATTTCACCGTTTGGGAAAACGGGATCGAGCGCCGCGTCACGAACGTCGCGCCCGCGAACGAGCCATTCAATCTCGTGTTGCTGTTGGACGTCTCCGGCAGCGTCGAAGAGCGAATGGATTTTATTCGCAAGGCCGCGCGCGACTTTCTGCGCACGACCAGTCCGCAGGATCGAATCTCCATCATCAGTTTTCGTGACGACATTCAGGTCATCTCAGACTTCAGCACTGATCGCCAGATGCTTTCGCGCAAGCTCGACGAGATCGACGCCGGTGGCGGTACCGCGCTTTACGATGCGCTGGGATACATTTTGAGTGAACCGCTGCGACATTTGCGCGGCGAACGCACGGCCATCGTCGTGATGTCTGACGGCGACGACAACAAATCGTTTCTGCCGTTCCCGGCCATTCTCGAAGCACTGCTCGAGTCGGGCGCGCTTGTTTATCCGTTGTACGTGCCTTCGGGGTTGATACCGGAAGGGAGTGTGCCGAAGCCTGAGATCACGATCGATCCGCTGCGCACGCGTTACCTCACATTGACCACGCGCGCGGAGGACGAAGGGCGCAAACTGGCGGCTGCGTCAGGCGGAATTTACTATCCGATCAGGCGACTCGAAGATCTGCAAAAGGCGTACGACGACGTGGTGGCGCAGTTACGCTCCGCCTACACAATCACTTACGCGTCAAACTCGGTTTCGTCGTCGCCGCGCGTGCGCGTACGCACGAACCGAGACGGCGCTTCGATTCGCTTGAGCCCGGTGGTCGAAATCAACACGCCCTGAAATCAGGTAATGAATCAACCCCTTTTCAACGCGCTTTTCGACGAAACCGAACGAAAGCCGTTAAGCGTCTCCCAACTGACCAACTCGATCCGAAACGCACTCGAAGGGCGGTTCGCTGCAGTTTGGGTTGAAGGCGAGATTTCAAACTTCAAGGACCACTCGTCGGGACATTGGTACTTCACGCTCAAAGACGAAAACGCGCAACTGCGCGCCAAATGCTTTCGCTCGACAAACACGCGTATCCGATTTCGGCCCGCCAACGGTTTGAAGGTTCGCGCGCGCGGAAAACTCTCAGTCTATGCGCCGCGCGGTGAGTATGAACTCGTCGTGGACGCACTCGATCCCGTGGGCGCCGGCGCGCTGCGAATCGCGTTTGAACAACTGCGCGATCGTTTGCAGGCGGAAGGTCTCTTCGCGAAGGAACTGAAACGACCGTTGCCTGTTTTTCCGCGGCGCGTGGGCATCGTAACCTCGCCGACCGGCGCCGCCATTCGCGACATTCTCAACGTGATCTCGCGCCGCACGCGCACCGTGCACGTGCTCTTTTCACCGGCACGAGTGCAGGGTGATGCGGCCGGTCCTGACATCGCACGAGCTATTCGTTTTATCAACCAGTATCACGAACGCGCGCTAAGCGAAGGACGTGAGGCTGATGGTGTCGACGTTTTGATCGTCGGGCGCGGCGGCGGTTCAACGGAAGATCTGTGGGCGTTTAATCAGGAGGAAGTGGCGCGCGCAATTCGCAAGTCAGTGATTCCAGTGATTTCCGCCGTGGGCCATGAAACTGACTTCACGATCGCCGACTTCGCGGCTGATTTACGCGCCCCGACGCCGTCAGCAGCGGCAGAGATCGTCGCCGCGCGTGAAGATCAAATCTGCTCGGCGCTCCAGAATCTCGGGCGGCAACTCGTGCGCTTGACGCGATACCGCGTTGTCGATCTGCGCGCGCGAGTTCAGGAGCAAGCACTGTCGCACGCGTTTAATGAAGTGAAGTCGCAACTCAGCGATGCGCGCGCGCGTTTTAACGATGCGTCGTCGGCCTGCGATATGGCGATGGAAACGAAGATTCAACTCGGACGCGAACGGCTCGCGCTCGCAGCGGCCTCGCTTGACGCGCTTTCGCCGCTTGGAGTATTGCAACGTGGATACGCTATCGCGCAGGATGCGTCAGGCAAACCGCTGCGTGATGCGGCGTCGGTGGCCCAGGGTGACGCGGTGAGCGTGCGGTTGGCGAAGGGCAAGTTGTATACGCAGATAACACGGATCGATAACGGATCGGAGTAACGGATGCGGCAGCGGATAGTGATCAATCTCGATGAGCCGCAGGGTGAAGCGACTCAGCGCGCCAGGCTGACGAGGCGTAAAGGGCGGCGTTGGGTGCGCGTGCTCGGGATTCTCTTTCTGATTTTGATCGTGATTGCGGCGGGTGCTGCGGTGGGCGGCTTCATTTGGTGGCGGCACTACCAAACGACACCGGCGTATGCGTTGACGTTGCTCGTGGATGCGGCGCAGCGAAACGATCCGGCCGAGTTTCAGAAACGAATCAACGACGACGAGATCGCGAAGAACATGATCGCGAGCGTCAGCCAGAAAGCCGCCGCGCGCTACGGTCTCGCGTTCAATAGCTCGGTGCAGGCAAAGATCGACAGCCTGGTGCCGGCGCTTTTGCCGCAATTAAAGCAAACGATTCACGATGAAGTGGTGAAACAGATCAAAGATTTTGCTTCGAAGTCAGAACCGCAGCCGTTCGTTTTTCTCGTCGTTGCCGTGCCGCGATTGGCGACCGTAACGACTGAGGGCGACACAGCTCACGTGAAAGCCGCGGTGAACGATGACACGATCGAACTCACGATGAAACGTGATGCTGAGCTTTGGAAGGTGACGGATTTTAAGGACGACGTGGTGGTCCAACGCGTGGTCGACAATGTGATGCGCGAGTTGCCGGCGGTTGGAAGTATTGATTCGAACAGTCCGTTATTCAAGAAAGAGCCGCGCAAGCGTCGAGGAAAAGGTAGATGACAAATGGTCAGGAACAAGGGCGGACGTTTGAAGCTTCGCTCGAAGCGCTGGAACAGATAGTCCGGCAGTTGGAAGACGGCGACTTGCCGCTGGAAAAGAGTCTCGAACTCTTTGAGCAAGGGATTCGACTCTCGCGTGAGTGCCAGGAACGACTGAGCCAGGCCGAACGCCGCATCGAGATCTTGTTGCGCGACAATCAGGGCCGTCCAGTGACGGCCACGTTCAACGAGCCCGTGGGTGAGCCAAACAATCGCGCGACCGACGATAACAATGACCTCTAACGCCTTTCTGCAAAACTCACTCGAGTTGGATAGTCTGCTGGCCGGCAGCCGCGCGCTGATCGAACTCGAGTTGAACAATCTGTTGCCGTCGCCGGCTACTGCTCCGGAGAAGATTCATCAGGCGATCCGTTGGAGCGTTTTTGCCGGCGGAAAACGTTTTCGACCGTTGTTATTGCTGGCTACGGGGCAGGCGTTCAGTGCTCCAGTTGATGTCTTGATCAAGACGGCGTGTTCGTTTGAGATGGTCCATACTTACTCGCTGATTCACGACGATCTCCCGGCCATGGACGACGACGATTTGCGACGTGGCAGACCGACGTGTCACGTGCGCTTTGACGAAGCCACCGCGATTCTGGCGGGTGATGCGCTGCAGACAATCGCGTTTCAAACTATCGCCAACGACGACGCGCTGACGGCCGAAACACGTATCGCAATCATCTCTGAGTTGTCACGTGCCGCGGGTACTCCGGAGGGAATGGTCGCGGGCCAGGCGCTCGATATGGAAGCGGAAACGCACCAGGTGACCGTCGCACACCTCGAGGAAATTCATCGACTCAAAACCGGAGCGCTGATCGTTGCAGCCGCGCGTTCCGGTGCGATTATCGGCGGCGCTAGTGACAACGAACTCGCCGCCATCACCAGCTACGGTTCACATCTCGGGTTGTTGTTTCAGATTACCGACGACTTTCTCGACGTGACGGCGACCGCCGAAGACCTCGGCAAAACGCCGGGCAAAGACGCACGCTCGAATAAAGCGACGTATCCCGCCTTGCATGGAATGGAAGAAACACGCGCCGCCGCTCTCGATGCCCATCACGATGCCTGCGCATCACTCGATCGACTCGATCGCCCCACCGAAGTTCTCCGGCGCATCGCTGATTTCATCCTGCATCGCACGGGCTAGCCACGGATTACACGGATATACACGGTCATTCATAAGCGAGCGCCTCACGAACAGTCACGCGCGACGCCTTCCACGCAGGTAGAAAACTCGCCCCTCCACTCAACACGATCGAAAGGATCATCCAGATCACCAGTCCCACCGGCTCGAAACTAAAATCCAAGCCACCGCGGAACAAGACTTTCACGAGCAGATTCCCAATCCCTTTGCTGATGGGCCACGCCAGCAGCGCCGCAATGGTCCAACTCAACACCCCGATCGCCAACCCTTCCGCGACGATCATCAACCAAACGATCCGCGGCGTCGCGCCCAGCGCGCGCATCACGCCCATCTCGCGCCGTCGCTCCTGCACGTTAAGACTCATCGTCGTCATCAAACCTAAACCGCCAACACCACCGATGATGGCCGACATCACAATCAGAAACACGTAGATCATCAGCATGTGCTGATCGAAAGCAAACCTGCTTTCCGCTGTCGTCGCACTGCCTCGCGCACGCACACCTTGTTGCTCGAGGTTCCGATCCAGTTCCTCTCTCACTGTGCTGATCGCTTCGTCATCGGAATTCTCGAGCGCGATTCTTAATCCATTTACCATCCCAGGTTGGCGCTGTTGCATGAAGCTCAGCGGAATATAGGCGAGCGCCGGAGCAAACGCTTCCCTTGCGATCCCAACAACGTGCCAGGTCGATTCAGCGCCTCCCATCCGCAATACCACTGTTTCGCCCACTCGCATCTTAGACTCTCGCCCGGCCAGCGCATTGTTGATGACAATTGCATCGGTATCGCCGGGCGTGAGATTCCTGCCGTCAATAATCTCGAAGTCGAGAAGCCGCGTATCCGGCGGCAGCGCCACCACCGTGAAACGGTCGCCGAGCGAAGCCTCAGTCACGAACCAACCTTCAGCACGCGTGACGCCATGCGTGTTGTCGATCGCCTTTTGGATCTTTGCCATTTCGTACGGATTCGCAAACGAAACGCTGAGATCAAACTTGCGCGCTGTGAACATGTGGTCTAGCGTATTGATCATCGAAGAGCGAACATTCAGCGCCGAAAGGAAGAAGAGACCCCCGGCAGCCAACGTCAAAAGCGTCAGCGCCAATCGTGCGCGCTGCCGAAAGCTGTTGCGCACCGCCAGCACGATCAAACTAAACGTGCCGCCGATGCGTGCCAGCGCTCGATCGAAAGCACTCGCGCCGAAAGTCGTTTGCGATAATCCGAAATCGGCCAGCGCCACGCGCACCGGCACTGCCGTTCCCTTCAACACGGGCCAGGCTGCCGCGATCAACGGCGCGACAATGCCGACGAGTGCTACGAGCAAGTAAACCCAAACCGGCACCGCGAAGCTGTTGATGTCGAAGTTCAAAAACAGCGCCATGTAATGACACAACGCGCGGCTGCCAATGATTCCGAGCGGCGCGGAAACGATTACGGCCGCAATTCCCAGGAACAGCGCCTGCCCGAAATAGATCCGCGCCACTTGCCAGCCCGTTCCGCCAATCGCTTTCATTACGCCGATTTGTCGCACCTGCGACGCCATCATCGCCGTAAGCAGATTGACGACCAGAATTCCGCTCAGCACGAGCACAAAAAGTCCAAAACTGGACATCGCCAAAAGCAATATGCCGGTGAGATCTGAGTGCGGATGTTTGCCGGGTCGCGGCACGTCGACGCGTAGCACTTCATGGCCGCGGCTCTTGATCAACTTCTCAACGTCCGCCGCGACTCGCTTTATGTGCGTCTCGTCAAACCTGTTCTGCGCGACGAGGATGTTCAACTGGTTGAGCTTGGGCTCTTCTCCGAGTTGGACCAGCGTGGCGAGATTGATGTAACCGTAGACGATGTTCTCCATACGCGCTTGCGCCTGGCCCACATCGTGAACACTGCCGCTGATTGCCAGCGGTTGTTCGACGCCGTTTGCCGTCTTCACCACCACAGCGTCACCGATTTTCGCCTTTGCAACCTGAAAAGCATCGCGCTCGATCAGGATCTCGCCGTCGGCAGGTGGCCAGGCGCCTTGCTCGGGCACGAGTTTGCTGACGCGAATGTTGCCGTAATCCTGAACCACAAACAGGAACAGGTTGCGCCACTGTACCGGCCCGGCTTTGATCTGGCCGCTGATGGTCCGGCGCGGCTCCGCATCGCTCACTTCGGGGTTCTGCAAGACGGCTTTGACCAACTCGTCGTCGATGGAATCAACGCGCAACACAGCCGAAGCCGGGTTCGTTGCGAGATAACCGCGATCGAGTTCACGCGTGAGAATCGCGTACGCGGAGAGCACGGCGGCGAACGCGGAAATTCCCATTGAGATTGCCAGCACGACAAGCGTCGTGCGAGCGCGTTCGCGCCAGAAGTCACGAATAGCTTTGCGCCAGAGTGTGTTCATTTCGAAGAAAGATCCATCCGCAGATTTTGCCGATTATTTGAAAACGTCTGTGTAATCTGTGGATTGATTTCTCCGTCGGAGATTTCGATCCGGCGATCGATCACACGCGCGATGTCGGCTTCGTGAGTGGCGATGACAACCGTTGTGCCTTGATTGGCCATGTCGCGAAAAAGATCGAGAATGGCCCGGGCCGTAACCGAATCAAGGTTGCCGGTCGGCTCGTCGGCGAGGACCAGCGGCGGCTCGTTTGCGAGTGCACGGGCGATCGCGACACGCTGTTGTTCGCCGCCTGAAAGCGTGGCCGGCAGTTTGTCGGCCTGCGCACCGACTGCGACGCGTTCGAGCAACGCAACGGCGCGTTTGCGGCGCTCGCGAAAGGGCACGGTTCCGGAGAAATCCATCGGCAGCATGACGTTCTCGGCGGCGGTTAGTGTTGGCAGCAGTTGAAAGAACTGGAACACGAACCCGACATTGCGTCCGCGCCAAATCGCGAGTCTGTTTTCAGAGAGATCGTGGATTTCAGTTCCCGCGACGGCCACTGATCCGGACGACGGGCGGTCGATTCCGGCGACCATGTTGAGCAAGGTCGACTTGCCGCTTCCTGACTTGCCGACAATGCCGACGAACTCGCCGGGTTCGACGTTGAGATCGATCTGTTTGAGCGCGGCAAAGTTTCCGGCCGGGGTTTGGTAAGTTTTGGAGACTTGATTTAAGGAGATCATGGTTTTTGGTCCGCGTGTATTTTTCAGATCAGAACGTCGCTGTCCAGCGTTATGATTCACCGGTTTGTTGTAATCGAACAAAGAGGTGACGAATGTCCGAGAAGGATCACTTGCGTCTTGCACCGGCGCAGAAGAAAACCGATGCTCGCGTGCGGCGAACGCGTGACGCGTTGGGCGATGCGTTGATTGCGTTGATGCAGGAGAAGGCGTTTGACACGATCACGGTGCAGGACGTTTTGGACCGCGCGCATGTCAGTCGTTCAACCTTCTACGCGCATTATAGTGACAAGGACGACCTGCTGATGAGCGATGCGGAGGAATTTTTCGAAGCCCTCTCGACCGCACTCTCGGCTCACGGCGACAAGTCGGATCGCGTGTTTCCGGTGCAGGAGTTTGTCTCACACCTCGCCAACGTGCAACCGTTCTACAAAGCGTTGGTGAAGTCAGGCCGGTTTCAGGAAAACATGGAGCTCGCGCGGGGCCACTTCGCGCGCGGCATCGAGCGCCGCCTCTCGGAACTTCCGCGCGGCCAATCGATTCCCAAATCAGAACTGTCCGCCATCGCTCACACACACGCCGGCGCCCTGCTCTCATTGGTGACGTGGTGGCTCGATCGCGGCATGCGAGAATCACCCGCCGAAATAGACCAACTCTTCCATCGCCTCGTCTGGACGGGCGTTAGCCGCGGATGACGCAGATTAAAATCCGGATCTAATGCGCGTTCATCCGCGGTTAAAAATCCCTGTCGCAAAACGAACGTTCGTGCTATATACTGTCGAACGAAATGACGACCGCAGCAAAGGGCCGGAAGGCACAGGGTGAGCGTACGCGACAGGCGATTCTCGAAGCTGCCGTGCACATCGCGTCGTGCCAGGGGCTCGAAGGGTTGACTATCGGCCGCCTCGCAGCGGAACTGTCGATGAGCAAGAGTGGTCTCTTCGCTCACTTCGGCTCCAAGGAAGATTTGCAAGTCGCCACCGTCGAGGCGGCGCGCGCGATCTTCATCCGTGAAGTCATTAAACCGGCATTCGAGTCGGCCCAGGGCTTGTTGCGTCTTTGGAAACTCTGCGACATCTGGCTCGGTTACGTGCAAAGCGGCGTCTTTCGCGGTGGCTGTTTCTTCGCCGCGGCGGCCGCTGAGTTCGACAGTCGCCCCGGACCAGTGCGCGACCGCATCGCCGAGATCATGAAAGAGTGGCTGACCACTTTGCGCAACGCCATTGTCGAAGCACAAAACGCCGGCCAGTTGAACAAAGAGATCGATGCCACCCAACTCGCTTTCGAATTCAACTCGCTCGAACTCGGCGCCAACTGGGCCTTCCAACTCTACGGCGATCTGCGCGCCTTCAAACGCGCGCGCGAAGCAATTCGAGAACGTTTGAGCAGATATGCAACCCGGACCGGCGCTCCATTGCTGTCGACGGCAAAGAGCAGCCGCGCACGCGCCTGAACAAACTTATGCACGACGTTAATCCGAACTCGGCTGTTGTGCGCAAACGAAAAGCTGCATGGGACGGCATCAGGCTCGAGCATTGCCAGCTCCGTCCGGGCGAGTTAGCGCGGCACAAACATCGCGAACACGTCGTGTTGCTCTCGTTGACTGACGGTTGCAAAGGCGAGCTGATCACGTCGAGCGGCATCGGCATTAGCGGCACGCAAACCAAAGGCGGCGTGTGCATTCTGCCCGCCGGGCTCGAACACGGGGCTGCACTCGAAGGTCACTCGGAACACCTCGCGCTTTATCTCGATCCGCGTCTGATTGAGAAAGCCGCGTCTGAATCAAAACTCTCTGGCAACTTCGAAATTACTGAACGATACGCGCGCCGCGACACTGTTATTAACAGCATCGGCATGGCGTTGCTCGGCGAACTCGAGTCGGAAGGATTAAGTGGGCGACTGTACGGAGAGTCGTTGGGTAATGTGCTGGCGGTCCATCTGCTCAGGTATTACGCGGTCTCGACGTTGCGCCCCGCGACTTTCACCGGTGGACTATCAGCCGCGAAGCTGAAACAAGTTACAGACTTCATCGGCGAGAACTACAGTCACGACTTGAAACTGGCTGAACTGGCCCAGGTCGCGGGAATGAGCAGCTTTCACTTCGCACGTGAGTTTAAGCGCACCACCGGCACCACGCCTCATCAGTACCTGATCAAATTCCGCGTCGAACGTGCCAAAGCATTGCTGGCGAAGAACGAAGTGCCATTAGTCGAAGTCAGCCTGCGTTCAGGCTTCAGCCATCAAAGCCACTTTACGCGACTTTTTCGCAAAATCACCGGCACCACGCCGCATTCATACCGGTTGACTCTTCAGACTTAGTAGCAAGAACAGTCAACGGCAGCAATAACCGGAAAGACGGTTGGACCATCCTTGTTTCAAACTGCACCTCAGCTAAGGAGGTGTACTTTGAACATCAAAAACTTCTTCTTCACTACGGTTTTTATTGTCGCAGCGGTCATCACCAGCAACGCCCAACCAACGGACGCGAACTCGATTCTGAAGCGCGGCAACGCGTTGGTGGCTCAGGAAAAATATAAACTCGCGATCGAGGAATATAACAAGGTCTCTAATCGCGACAGTGATTTATATGCGCGTGCAACGTACAACATAGGCGTCTGTTACTACGAACTCTGGCAGACCGACGAAGCCATCGCTTTTTACAAACGCGCTATCGACTTGAAGCACGGCAAGTATCCGAGAGCGTCTCACGCGCTGGGCGTCGCGCTCGAGGATCAGGAAAAATTTACTGAGGCGAGGGCCGCTTATGAAGAGGCTGTGAGCGTTTCACACGGCGACTTCGTGCGCGCCACGTTTAGTCTCGGTCTGCTCGAAGCAAAGACAGGCGACTTCAAGAAAGCGGCAGCGTTGTTTCGCGAAACAGCCGCGCGTGACGGCGCGCACGTACCTTCGAGTCATAACAATCTCGGTGTGATGCTGGTCCATCTCGGGTTTCTGAAAGAAGCCGAGCAGGAGTTTGTGGTTGCACTCCAACAAGCCGAAGGCCGTTTCGATGAGGCCGCTCACAACCTGAGTCTCTGCCGCTCGCTGACCTCGGGTTTACGACAGGATTACAAGCTTTCTGTACTTAACTAAGTTATCCTGTCGCCATGGTCAGGTACGTTGCTTTTCTTCGCGCCATCAACGTCGGCGGCTCAAAAGTAATCAAGATGGAGCGGCTGCGACAGATCTTTGAAGAGATGGGATTCGCAAACGTCGCGACTTACATTCAGACCGGAAACGTCTTCTTCGACGCGCGTCAGAAAAATGCGGCGACAGTGCGCTTGAAGATCGAGCAGGATTTGGAGCGCGCGTTGGGCCATGATGTTGGTGCTTCGGTTGTAACGTTCGCCGAGTTCGAGTCGTTGATCGAACGAAACCCTTTCAAGCGCGTCAAAGCAGACGACGACGTGATGCTGTTCACGACCTTTCTTCAGTCCGAGCCAACCAAACTGCCTGAATTGCCGCTGGTCTTGCCGAAGGAAAACCTGGAAGTGATTGCCTGTGAGGATCGCGTCGTCCTGATCACAGCGCGACGAAAACCGGACGGCCGTTTCGGTTTTCCAAATAATTTTATCGAGAAGCAATTTGGCGTGTCCGGCACAACTCGATACTGGCACACGGTAAAGAAGATGCTGGAAGACAGTTACAAGAAAACACAAAAGGCGCAAAAGTCTTAAAGAACTCTTGCGCCGATCTGTGTAACTGTTTTGCGGCTTAGTTCGGAGTTACCGAGCTCGACACGTCACTCTTCTTCTTCACATAAACGTCGCCTCGCAAAGTCAGGTTGGCTTTTTCGGCGAGCGTGGCCAGCACTGATTGAAGCAGATTATTGTCCGAGATCTTGAAGCTCGTAATTCCCGCAGCCTTCGAATCGGGATCGCTGTACTGCACTGTCAGATAGCGGACCTTGGTTTTGATGAACTTCGCCGGCAACGAGTAAATACTCGGCACGTTGCTGGCGACGGTCGCCGCGGCGGGTTGCACTTTCTTCGTATCGGCGAACGCTGACGTGATCGCCTCGTAAGGGATAAAGATCTCTTTCGGTGGTGTCTTGTCTTTGAAGAGTAAACGGTTGTTGTCGTCGTCGAAAGTCAACGTCCCGTCCATGGTTTTGGTGTAGCCAAACACGCCGCCTTCATATTTTGCTTTGACAGTCTTGGGTGCAGGGCTCGTGGGCGCAGGAGTCTGTGCCGCCGGCTGGGTTTCCATTGTGCGCGGGCGCTGGGCGTGGGCGCCGCCGAAGAAAACTCCGAGCAGGAGCAGAGCAAAGATGGTTTTCATTACAGTTCTCCTTAGGATCTAACTCAAACTTTGGTCACAACTGATTGGCCCACTCAGGCGCCCGGTAGAGTACCCACCAGAGCAATAACTGGACCGCCAACACAACCAGACCAACTATCGTACTCGCATAACAGACGCTGCGGGCCGGGTCGCCCGCCAGTTGCCGGGAACGATAAGAACGGAGGATACCAACAATACCAACTACAACTGCGCCGGGACAAAAAACAATACCGAGGTAAGGCACTAAAGAGTAAGTTGCAAAAGCCCGCGCTGTGCCCGGCAAGCTACTCATTTGGCAAACGGCTTCACCCTTTCAATCGACTCCTTGAAATCCGGATCCGACGGGGCCAAAGTTGCGCCCTTCTGATATGCCGCGAGGGCCTTCGCATACTGCTTCGTCACTTCAAATGCATAGCCGAGTTCGCGATAAACGTTCACGTCGTCGGGCGACTTCTTGGCCGCGGTCTCGAGTGCCGCAATTGCTTTGGGGAAGTTCGTAGCGCGTGAATAGGCGACGCCTAAAAGATAAAAGGTGACGCCGCTTGCGTCCTGCGCGGTCGTAGCGCGTTCGAGCGCTGCCGCAGCGCGTGCATATTGTTTCGAACCAATCAATGCCTGGCCAAAGAGCGTGACGGCTTCAGCGTCAGTTCGCAGTTTTATCAAACCTTCTCCGGCACGCACGGCGCTGAGATAGTCAGCTTCTGCTTTGGCTGGATCGGTGCCAGTTGCAGCGCGCCGCAGATAAGCCGAAGTCAAAAGCGTCCAGGCGCCGGTTAGGCGCGAGTCGTTGACAGTCGCGCGATTCAGGTTTGCGATTGCGGTGTCGAGGTCGTTCTTGCCGAGCGCGATTTGCGCGAGGTAGAAGAGTGACAACGAATCTTTCGGATTCAGTTTGATTACCTGGTTGAAACTCTTCTCGGCATCAGCAGTCTTGCCCGTTTTATACTCCGAGATACCGCGATAGTAGATCATGAGCGCGTCCGGCTGAGACGGGTTGCGGTTGATCGCCGCGTTCAGAAGCGGCAGTGCTTCCTGATACTTCTCGGAAAGAAAGTAAGCCTGACCCAAGGCGCTTTCGGTGTTTGGATCGTCCTGCTTCGATTCGCGTTGTAACTTAACTGCTTTCTCGAGGTCAGTGACCGCGTCCGCGTATTGCTTCAAGTTCAACTCGGCAAAGCCCGCAATCTTCCATGCTTCCGGATCGTTCGGATGAGACGCGGCCAGTTCCTTTGCTTCCTTCGCTGCCGCAGCAAACTGCTTCTGTTCCAGCATCAAGTACGCGTGCTTTGTGTCGGCAGGGGCGACGGTGTTTACCACCGGCTTGACGGGCTGCACGTCGAGCAACGAATCGCTCGAGCTGCTGCGGCGCGCGGTTGGCGACGGCTGGGGTTCCGGCTTCAGCAATGGATCGTCGGCAGTGGTTTTAGTCGGTTGCGAAGGCGTCTTGTTCGTACGCCGTGGCCTGGTCGACTGCGCCTGAATAGCCGCAGC